>Ga0325403_1007964_pt1 | contig 10132 bp, 5 predicted proteins | sample PopdelMetagenome_19_FD_205665 | JGI IMG/M metagenome (GOLD analysis project Ga0325403, IMG submission 205665) | Populus deltoides microbial communities from Bellville, Georgia, United States - Xylem-PdKOR-R4 | ecosystem: Host-associated > Plants > Phyllosphere > Stem > Wood/Secondary xylem...
CCTAAACCCTAAACCCTAAACCCTAAACCCTAAACCCTAAACCCTAAACCCTAAACCCTAAACCCTAAACCCTAAACCCTAAACCCTAAAACCCTAAACCCTAAACCCTAAACCCTAAACCCTAAAACCCTAAACCCTAAACCCTAAACCCTAAACCCTAAACCCTAAACTTTTTTTTGAAAAGTTAAGATATATAAAAAGGAAAATTATGTACATAAAGTTCTAGGGGCATACCCCAAAAAATAAAGCCAAAGGAAACAAAAAAAAAAAACAAAAGGAAACAAAGAAAAGCAAAACGCTGCCGCCTTGCTAGGAACATAACAATTACATAATAAATTTGCATGGTTTTTCACGTGAACAGCAACCGGGTGCTTCCACGTGAACACTAACCGGGGCCTATGATTTTGTATCAACAGCCATGACAGTCTTCATCATCAGTAGCCGATGCAGAAGCAATAACCAACTGGGGATGAAAACAGTCCGAGGATACCCAAGCCATGAGGGGACCATGCTCATCCAATAATCAAGTTTCAGGAAGGCTCCATATGGATTTGAAGTGGGAGGGGATCTTGTTTTGATCCTGTTCCAGCAGGCAAGTTCGGACAAGATGAAAAATTTCATCTCCAAGGCTCTGCACTGACTTATGGACATGGTGGAATATTCTGTTGTTGCGCTCATACCAGATGAAATACACAGTAGTAGAGAGGATTGACTTGGCCAGGTTGTGGGCAAAAGTTTTGGTGCTCTTGAGGGTTGCAGCAGCCCACTGCAGAAGGTTTGGCCAGTTTAATGGAGGCCAAAATATTCTGGTTCGCTCGGCAATTTCATGCCAAACCGAAGATGTGTAGGGGCACTGGAAGAATAGGTGCTCATGTGTCTCTACCTGTACACCACAAAGGATGCATGTGGCTACATGGATTACTCCGAAATTTAAGAGCCTGTCCATTGTGTGGAGACGTTCCATAGATGCAATCCACATGATGAAAGCATGGCGAGGGATGTGCCCCGGGAACCAAATGAGGTGATGAAGAGTGTTTGTAGGCCGTGAATCCCTTATCAGTTCCCATGCTGAGTTAATGCTAAACTTGCCAGAGCGGTGGCCTTTCCATATATAATGGTCTGAAAGGTGAACCTGCGGGAGGAAAGTAATCGAGTTCCAGAATAGTAGGAGATCAACATGCCCCTCTGGGAATGCCCAAATGCCTTCTGATATGATTTCGGCCACTTTTGCATTCCAAGGCAGATGAGTAGATGATAGCAATCGGAAAGGGAGGAGATCGCATAGCCTTCTGCCACTTGGTAGCCAATAGTCCAGCCAAAGAAATGTGTGACGACCATTGCCAATGAAAGGGACAAAATAACCTTTACTCCAAGTTCTGCTAAGGAGCAGCTTCCGCCAGGACCAAGTGGAGGAAGAGGGGACAGTATAGAACCAGAAGCAGCGACCACGAAGAAGATTAGAATGAATCCAAGACACCCAAACTGAAGAACTTTCCGTTAGGATCCTCCATACCAGCTTGAGAATAGCTGCCTTATTCCAGTCTTTGATTCTTTTTATCCCTAACCCTCCTTCAGACTTTGGGTAGCAGAGAGAAGCCCATGCAACTTTAGCACCTGTAGGGGTGAGGGACGTGCCCTTCCAAAGGAAGGCAGCAAAGATGCCTTCAATGCGTCTAATTATGGAAGTAGGCAGGATGAAGAGACTTGACCAGTAGACTTGAATGGAGAAGAGAGTGGATTTGATAAGTTGGAGTCTGCCTGCATATGTTAGTGAAGCAGAGGTCCACAAGCGGATCCTTGAGACAATTCTTTCAACTAATGGAGTGCAGTGTTGATGAGAAAGTCTTGAGCTGATGAGGGGAACTCCCAGATATTTGACCGGCAAGACTCCTGGTTGGAATTGGAGGCAGTTTGTGATGGCCACCCCGATGCTATCCTCTACACCCGAGAGGAAAACAGAACTTTTCCTGCGATTTATGATCAGACCTGATGTGCGAGCAAAAGAGTCCAGTGCTCCTCTGATTAATTCCACAGAGGCTAAGTCGGCATGGCAGAAGACCATAAGGTCATCAGCAAATGCTAGGTGAGTGATGGAATTCTGTTTGCATCTCCAGTGGAATTTGAAACTTGGATTCTGAGCAGCCAGCCGAAGCATACCACCAAGGCCTTCCATGGCTATCACAAAAAGATAGGGAGAAAGGGGGTCACCTTTCCTTAGGCCTCTGCTAGATGGGAAGAAACCATGAAGGGAACCATTAATTCCCACTGAGAAGAAAGCCGAGGAGATGCAGGCTCTTATCCATGTGATCATGCGTTCTGGAAGTCCAATACATTGCAGACCTTTAATGATGAATTGCCAGCTTATTGTATCAAAGGCCTTCTTTAGATCAATCTTTAGAGCACATCTGGCCGGGCCCTTGTTTAGGTGATGGTTATGCAGCAATTCCTGAGTGAGAAGGATATTATCTGATATCTGCCTGCCGGGTATAAATGCAGACTGGGAAGGGCTAATGACATCAGGAAGAATAATCTTGAGCCGAGATACCAAAATTTTTGAGATGCACTTGTACAGGACGTTGCAGCAGGAGATTGGTCTAAAGTCTTCCATGCAAGCAGGGTTTTCTATCTTAGGCACCAAGGAGATTCTTGTGGCATTGATGCACCGGGGCATAATGGAATGCTCAAAGAAGAATTGAACTGCCCTCATGAAGTCGGCCCCTATAATACTCCAGCTTTTCTTGTAGAACAAGGATGTGAAGCCATCAGGGCCGGGCGCTTTATCATCAGGAATAGAGAAAAGGGCTGCTTTGATCTCTTCATTTGTGACTGGCTGCTCAAGTCCTGATTGCTGTGCAGGAGATATTGAAGAGGAGTACAGCCGTGAGATATCCTCATCTGGTTGAGGAGGGGCTGTTAAGAGATTTTGATAATATCCAACAGCCAAATGGCCCAAAGCATTTTGGTCATGGATAATGTGTCCTGCTTCATCTGCTAGAGCATGGATCCTGTTTCTTGATTGTCGATGGAGCAGAGAACGGTGAAAAAATTTTGTATTTCTATCCCCCAAGTGAAGCCATTGAATTCTGGAGCGTTGCCTATAGAAAGCTTCTTCTTCCTTGCAGAGCCGGGCAAAGAGTTTGGCTTTATCTCTTTCTGAAGTAATGAGGTCAGGTATGGTGGGGGATGAATCCAACATGACCTGAGCTGCGGTCCATGCTGCCTTAGCATCAGCCACCCTCGTAGAGATATGATTTGAATTGTGTCTATGCAGATTCTTTAGGGCATGCTTGAGGGCCTGCAGCTTAGATGTAAAACTGTATATGGGGTTACCAGAAGAAGGTGTATGCCACATTGTTCTAACAATATCCAGGAAGTCCTCCCTATCAGCCCAGAAGTTCAGAAACTTAAAAGAAGAAGTAGGTGGTCGCTGCAAGTGAGACTGGAACTCTAGAATCATGGCGCTGTGGTCAGAGTGATCCCTAGGGAGGACCTTGTAATGAGCTAACGGCCATTTGAGGAGGAAAGAGTGGTTGGCAAAGAGCCAGTCAAGTTTCTTCATGATAGAATTACCCCCCAACTGTCCATTGTGCCAGGTGAATTTTAGACCAGAGTAGGGAAGCTGAATTAACTCAGTATCTTGGATGCAAGTGCCAAAATCATTCTGATGCCCATACCAGTTCGGATCACCCCCTGCTCTGTCTGAGGACTTGAGGATTGCATTGAAATCTCCTAATAATAACCATGGGATGGAAGAGAGTAGGGGAGCTTGCTGTGTGATATAGTTCCATAAGGAGCTTCTACCAGCGGGGGTGTTTAGCCCATATACAAAGGTAATTTGGAAAGTTTCCTTTGTAGTAAGGGAAAACACATTACAAGTCACCCACTGGTCAGAAAGCTGGAGGCAGGAGAGATGAAACATAGAAGGATCCCATCCCACAAGGATTCTGCAGGTGGGGGATGTGCTGTAGTTCGATAGGAACTTCCAATCAGGGAGATTGAGGCTTGTAGTAACAGTATTCAAGTTAGCAGGAGCAATTTTGGTCTCTAGCAAGCCAATGATGCCCAACATAGAATTAAGGGTCCAATTTCTAATAGCAAATTGTTTTGGGGAGCTGTTGAGCCCCCAGGTGTTCCAACATCCTATTTTATTCATAATAAAATAAAAAAGAAAATAATAGAAACAGGGCTTAAGGCTAAAGGCTAGAGGCCACTGGCCTTACGCGACTTCTTCCCCTTCTTTTTCTTAGCTTGAAGAGAAGAGGTTGTACCTTGAGGGAAAGAGGTATCCAGTGAAGATTCTGTGGTATCTGTCAATGGATTGCTGTTGCTAGTAAGGGATGCCATTCTATTTTCCATGCAATTAGAAAATCCAGTAAGCAGATGCTGACAGTCTTCCAGGTGTTGAGGATCATGTGTGGACTCTTGGTCTGATCCACATTCATCATTCCATGCAGTTGCTAATATAGGGTTGGCATAAGGAATTATGTGCAACAGCGAGGCTTCCTCTTGAGGTTGAGCAATGTCACCGTTACTTGTTGAAGCTGTGGAGGGCAGGTGTTGCACCATAACCTTAGAGACAGGGATTTTGAGTGCATGTGCATTACTTACCGGGGGGAGAGTATTGGTAACCACTTGAGGGGCAATAACAGTATTCTCACGAGGGGTGTTGACAGCTGCTGGAGGGATTGGCATGCTTATAGTAGGCTCACAAATTTCCTTTCCTTTTACCGTAGGAGCCAAGGATGGCACAGGAGGACATACATGTCCAAATAGACAGCATTTGCCACACCTTGGAGGCTTCCATTCATACTCCACCTGTATCAGAATAGGTTCCACAGATAGGGGTGTTTCAATTTCAAACTGGTGGATGAGTGGAAGGGCTGCATCAATCTCGATACATACTCTTGCATAGTCCAAGCGAGTGCAGTTGGAAGTTTGTTCGTCGCAAGATAAGGGGCGGCCTGCCATGCTAGCTATGAGACTTAGACCAGCCTTAGACCAGAGTGGAAATGGTAGACCATGTAATCGTATCCAAACTGGTAGTTTGGATATCTTGTTCTTATCAAAGACAAAATGGGGGTGCCATTGCTGCAAGATGATTGCTTTTCCCCCAAACATCCAAGGACCCTTCTCCAAAACGCCCTGCATGGCTGCTTCAGTGTTAAATCTGAAAATCATGAAACCACCCGCTGTAACCATAACGTTCTCTAGCCCATGATTCTTCCAGGCTCTAGTAGCAATCAAATTGACAGTGTGGTAATTCATTTTGAATCCAGGGCAGAAACCAACCATGCACCTTGTCCATTTTCCTGAAGAATCTATTAGGAGCTCTTCAGGGATACTGAGTCGGGTTCCACAAGATTGCCTGGGGATAGGGTCCAAAGAGAACCTTGTGGTGGTGTCCGTTACTCTGACTCTCTCAGCCCAGGAGCCTGAGGAGGGGTTATGAGCCTGCTTTTGTAGGATAGGGTTTTGTGACATATGAGGTGGTGTTTTGGTTGCGGGGGCTTTTGGATGTGTTTGAGGGGTTGTGTTTTTGGCAGGGGGGTGGCTGGTGGTGGCCATGGTTCACGGATGAAAAGCTTGGGAAGAAGGGGGGTGGCTGACAGAAAAAAATATTCACCGGGGATAACTGACAGATGGTGGGGTTTTGCAAAGATCTGAGACGGTTAGATTGTAGGGGTGGTTGAGGTGCATAACATGTCCGAAGATGGAAGAGATCCAATGGTGGCCGGAGAAAGTATTGCTCCGGCAGCCCACTCTCTCACTAGTCGCCACTTCCAGACCTTCTCTCCCTCCCTAAACCCTAAACCCTAAACCCTAAACCCTAAACCCTAAACCCTAAACCCTAAACTTTTTTTTTTGGAAAAGGTAAGATGTATATTAAAAAAAAAATTCTTTACAAAGCTACGTGGGGCATACCCCAAGAGAAAATAAATAAAATGTTTGCAGGCAGTTGGCAAACAAAATCAAGAAAAAGAAAAGACAAAAAGAAAAGAATACATGCATGGCCGCTGCATGAACAGTGGCCATGTTAATAATTGTTCTTTAAGCCAAAACCATGCAGGTTTCCACGTGAACAGTAACCGATTGATCCCAGCAAAGTAGCGTCTTGTTTTTCGTTATAGGCGAAACTTCGATTGTGATAAAGGAAGAAAACTGCTCTGTGTTCCCCATTGTCACACCGTCTAGTCGGCTTGAAGATTCCAGAGTGCATAAATTCTGGATGGGAAAGCATGATTCATGTGTGCTATTCTTGTTCGAATCTGTTGGTAAATTGCCTCCACAGTGGTCTGATATGGCTGCGAATTGTTAATAAACACACGATTATTCCGTTCATACCATAGGTAGTAAACTGTAGTGGATAGAAGAAGGCAGGCTATCATATGATCACTGTCATTCCTCTGCTTGTAGTGAGCGGCTGACCAATGAAGCAGCTGTGTCCATGGTTTGCAGGGCCAATGGATGTTGGCTCTGTTACAGATGGACTGCCAAACTAAGCCAGTGTAGCTGCATTCAAAAAAAAGGTGTTCATGTGTTTCCATGTGAAGACCACATAGGATGCATGTTGTAGTCGGAACACCCCCATGCAATCTGTCCATCGTTCGTAGTCGGCCGAGACTAGCTAACCAAAGAATGAAGGAGTGACGGGGGATATGGCCCTTGAACCAAAGGAGGTGGTGCAAGTTGCTGTCTGGTTTTTTCGGTCTGAGGAACTCCCATGCTGACTTGATGGTAAAAACTCCAGAACTTTGTAGTCGCCAAACACACTGATCCTCTCGGCCAAGATGAGGTACGAAATTGATTGCATTCCACGTTGGTTGGAGTTCAGGAATATCTGGGAAGTTCCAGCTACCATCATGTATAATGTGAGATACCATTGTAGTCCAAGAGAGCCCTGTAGATGTGAGAACACGAAGGGGGAGGATATCAATGATTCTGTTTCCATCCGGTAACCAATAATCATACCAGAGTGATGTTGATGAGCCATTGCCAATGCGGTTTATGAACAAGCTTCGGCACCATTCCCTGCTTTGTAAGATTTTCCGCCAGGACCAAGAAGCAGTAGAAGGAATGTTGATATGCCAGAAGGATTTGTTGCGGAGAAGGACTGTAGTGACCCAAACCGTCCATAAAGAATCCTTGTCTACTAATAAGCGCCATATATGTTTCAGCGTTGCAGCCTTGTTCCACGTTTTCAAATCTTTGATGCCAAGGCCCCCTTCTCTTAAGGGGTAGCAGATAGAGTGCCATGCAACCTTTGCTCCCACATGAGCCAGTGACGTGCCCTTCCATAGAAAAGCAGAGAAGATACCTTCGATTTTCTTAATGATGGAGCAGGGAATGATGAACATGGAGGACCAATAGACTTGAATGGAGAACAAGACTGATTTGATGAGCTGGAGACGTCCTGCATAAGTTAGAGAGGAGGATGTCCAAAGCTTTATTCTGGCTGTGAGTCGTTCTAACAGTGGGAGGCAATCAGCATGCTTGAGCCTTGTGGAGATTAAAGGAACCCCTAAATATCTTACTGGAAGGACGCCTTGGCGGAAGCCAAGCTGACTACATATGCGGCTTTGTGTGGCCAAATCAACACCAGACAAATAGAGGGAGCTTTTTGCGTGATTGATGGTGAGGCCTGAGTATGTAGAGAACATGTCCAAGCAAGAGTGCAAAATGTTAACCGAACTTGTGTCTGCATGGCAATATAGCATTAGATCATCTGCAAAACAAATGTGAGTAATTTTATTGGCAGCACAACGCCAATGGTATTTAAAGGCAGCATGCCGTGTGGCTTCAGTAATAAGTCCTCCCAGCCCTTCCATTGCCAAAACAAAAAGGTATGGAGATAGAGGATCTCCTTGACGGATGCCCCTGGTGGCTTTAAAGAAACCATGCAGCTTCCCATTGAGATTGACAGTGTAGTGTGCTGTAGAAATGCAAGTGCTGATCCACTGTACCATTTGCTGAGGAATACCAATGGCTGCTAAACCGGCCAGAATAAAGTCCCATCGCACAGTGTCAAAGGCTTTCCGTAAGTCAACCTTAAGAGCACACCTGGGAGGTCCAGTGTTGAGATGGGCATTGTGCATGAGTTCTTGGGTGAGAAGAATGGCATCCGAAATATTCCTCCCTGGCAAGAAAGCTGATTGTGATGGCCCGATGACATCGGCAAGTGCTGCCTTAAGTCTGATAACAATGACCTTGGAAATACATTTGTATAGGACGTTGCAGCATGATATTGGCCGAAAATCATTCATGCAAGAGGGATTTTCAACTTTAGGAACCAGTGCGATTCGTGTAGCATTTACACATCGAGGCAAACAATTGGCAGTGAAAAAATACCTGACTGCTGCAAGGAAGTCGGGTCCAATTATGTTCCAACAGTGCTTGAAGAAGTAAGCATTATAACCATCAGGTCCTGGCGATTTGTTGTCTGGAATGGAAAACAGTGCAGTCTTGATGTCCTCATCAAGTATGGGTAGATTAATAGCAGATCTTGAGGCATCAGAAATGATGTTAGGGTATATATGGTTGACTGGCCCGGAGAGAGGAGGTTGAGGAGCAGACAAGAGTTGCTCATAGTATGTGGACGCCAGCTTCCCCATTTCCTGTTGATCAGTAATGATAGTACCTGTGGAATCCTGCAGACTATGTATTCGGTTTCTGACTTGGCGATGCAATAGGGAGTTGTGGAAGAACTTTGTATTACGATCGCCTAGCTGGAGCCAATTGATTCTAGACCGCTGCTGGAGCAAGGATTCTTCATCCTTACATAATTGCATGTAGAGTTTGGCATGAGCCCTTTCACTGTTTTGTGCTGCAATGGATGTCGGGTTGTTGTCTAGTTGGAATTGTGCATTCTGCCAGGTGGTTTTAGCTTGACTGACTCTACTGGCAATATGGTTTGTATGTTGATGATGGAGCTTCCGGAGTGCAGTCTTCAAGATACAGAGCTTGGTTGTGAATTGATAAATTGGATTACCAGTAATGTGAGAGGCCCAAGTTGTGCTAACAATTCCCAAGAAGTCTGCCCTATCAGTCCAAGCATTGAGAAACTTGAAGGGTGAATGTCGTGGCTTAACAGAGGTGGGATTAGTAAGATGGAGTAGCATTGCACTGTGATCTGAGATGAGCCTCGGCATGAATATAGAATGAGCTGCAGGAAAGTTAGAGAACAAGCAAGAGTTACCAAATATCCAATCCAATTTTTTCTGGATTGTGTGCTCGCCTTGCTGGCCATTGTGCCACGAAAATTTCAGCCCTGTGTAGGGTAACTGGATGAGCTCCGCTTGACGAATACAGTTGCTGAATGCATGTTGGTGATGATACCAATTGATATCCCCTCCTGAACGATCACCAGCATTCATAATAGCATTGAAATCGCCTATAACAATCCATGAAATATTATCATTTAGAGGACTTTCTTGGCAAAGGTGGTTCCACAGGATTGTCCGGGCTGCTGGGGTGTTGTGGCCATAAATAAAAGTAACCCGGATGGGAACAAGCAGGGTAGGAGCTGAGATCTCACATGTTAACCATTGTGAGGAGGCATTTACACAGGTTAGGGAAATTTTATGAGGGTTCCAACCAACTAGAATCCGGCAACTAGTGGAAGAACTAATGTTGGATGTGAACTTCCAATGTGGGAGGCCTAGTTTGGCTTTAACAATATCTAGGTTTGCAGGAGCTACCTTAGTTTCTAGTAAACCAAAAAGTTCTAAATTGTTTTTGTTTGTCCATTCCTGGACAGCTTTTTGTGTTTGGAGATTATTGAGTCCCCAAATATTCCAGCTACCTATACTAATCATTTATTAGAAGGAAGAGAACTTACAACCAGAGAAGGCCCTTAGCCTCCTTACGTTTCTTTCCACCCCTTTTCTTCCGGGTTGTCTTTGGTGAAGGTTGTGGAGAATCATCATGGCAATCATTAAAGGGTGGTGAGATGGAAGTCTCGGCAGTGGAATCCTCACATGCAGTAGAGGATGCACTATTGCTCTGGAGTGAAGCCATTTTGTTTTCTAGACATGTGGTGGTGTTTAAAACGGGTAGGTGTGGATTGGTAATGGTTGTGGAACCCTCTGCTGTATTTTCCACATAAAGAGGCAGAGTGTCTACTGGAGATGGTAGA
>Ga0325403_1007969_pt1 | contig 10129 bp, 8 predicted proteins | sample PopdelMetagenome_19_FD_205665 | JGI IMG/M metagenome (GOLD analysis project Ga0325403, IMG submission 205665) | Populus deltoides microbial communities from Bellville, Georgia, United States - Xylem-PdKOR-R4 | ecosystem: Host-associated > Plants > Phyllosphere > Stem > Wood/Secondary xylem...
TGTACTGATTCGGATCCATTGCAAGAACCAGCAAGGAGTTGGGATTAAAATACTAAGCGAGATAGAGAATCTTCATCTATCAGTAGTCAATAGCAGTGTATTGGTATTTGGGAATTCCACTCTTGACTTAACAGTAATTGCCCAGGTAATTTTAAATATATAGCATCTCCCTCTAATTTTGAAAGGACAAGTAAGATATCCAAAATCTTGTGCAATAACCATGTGGTTGGTCGCCTTCCAAACGGCTTCTTAGTACAAGTGAGTTCCTCGTACAAAGCTCGTTATAAAATGACGAGCTTGAGTCAATCTTACCACAATTTATAATTAGTGATATACTTACATCATCGATCATACATGACTGTAACTATTGTCGGAAAGATTTTAAACTCCCACACCGATACAAGTATGGTAAAGTCCTTTCAAATAAATAAATAAATAAAATGGTGTAATGTACATGTAATATTCTTTATTAAATAGCTCAGGATTAAGGTTATATTCAAGAATATGAATTTATTTTTTTTTAATGTTTTTTCATTGTTTTGACTTGTGTTATAAGTAAATTTTTTTTAAAAAAAATTATCTTAATATATTTCAAGATAAAAAATACTTTAAAAAATAATTACAATCACGATAACAATCACAAATTTATAGAACATACCCTATCAATATCTTAATTCTTTTTATAAAAAGACAAAAAAAAAAAAACCATCCTAATTATTATACAGAAACACTCCTTACACTCCATATCCTGTGCAGATGGACAGTGATTTCTCCTTGACAATGAAAGATCTGGTCAAAAAACTAAGACTGGCTTGTTTGAAGCTCTCATCTGCTATAATACCGAGCTCGTGCGTTCAAGCCTGAAGATTTGCCCAGGCCCTCCATTTTTTTCCAAATCTTCTCGGAGAAGCACTGATCCACAAATCTCCCATCCCCTTCAATAGATCGATTTGTATTCTGAATTAAAAGGTTGCTATGCCATGGAGGTTCGATTCGCAGCAGGATTCTTCTTCTTGTTTTTTGCGTGTTGACCACGTTGAATTACCCACATGGCCATAAATTGGTCTGTGTAACCAATTTTATAATCACTTCTACCTCTCTGTATCCTGCCGAGAAATTGGTTTGTGTAATTGTCGTTATGTCTTGGAAACCTCAACTTTATTTTAAATCTTTTTGATTTTATCAATTTTGGACAATACACAGCGTATCATTCTCAAGTAAACTCTTTTTAGCTAAATTGTTTTTGAATAATTGGAATTACTATAGTGTTGTAATTTATAAATTATGGAATTCAATGTATTTCTATTTTTTTTTTTATGAAAAGCTTCTTTTGTTTTACATATAGACATACTTTTCTAATTTTTATCAAAAACTAGAAACTAAAAATGAAGAAGAAAAAAAAGGATAGGATGTTCTTTTTGGTTTTGAATAATTTCTTGTTTTGCATAAAGTATTTTTTAAGAAATAAACATTTTAAAATTTGATGAACAAAATTTATTTTTTCCACTCAACATTTGATTTGATTTGTTTTAACTTGTTGAAATTTTTTTTTCTTTGTAACTATCATTTCAAAATAGTTATTAACATTATAGTTTAACTATTTTAATCATATTTCAGTAATATAACAATCAATTTCAACTACCGCGGCCATTATATTTTGCTAACGTAACTATTAAAACAATTAATATTTTATTATTATTATTATTATCATCACTATCATCATATCTTGTTATTAATATAATTGTCATTGTAGCTACCATCATTATCACTCTACAACTATCATTCAACATCACGGTATCATATTATAACCATCAATATTAAAATAAAAATTATTATTGCTATCATTACTCTATTATTTCTACTATCAATATTATTGTAACTATATTCTCTTGTCTTGTTATCATCGCTGCATGATTATCAATAAAAAATAACTATTTTATTTTTATAAAATTTATTATTTGTTTTAAACTAATATATTTTTATTTAAAATCAATGTTAAAATAAAAATTATCATTGTTGTCATTGCTACTATCATCCTACTTTTTCTATCATTAATATTATTGTTATTATATTCTCTTATTATCACCGCTTCATGATGGAAAATAACTATTTTATTTTTATAAAATTTATTATTTGTTAACATTTTCTCCTCTATATAGTATATACATAACTAACCGTTCAAAGAGTAATATATACTTTAATCATATGGGAAAAAAATTTTGTTCACATAATAAACACTTCATGTTGACTACTAGTTTAATCGATTTAATAATATACTCTTAACAACTTGAATGCCACACATCAAATTATAAACATTTTTTCCAATTTTTTCCCATCTCCTTTGAAGGATTGTAAAATGACTGAACTTTTTGGATGATTCACTAAGAGTGGCCCAAATCCATCACTAGGCATGCACCAAGGAAATGTGGATTAGACTCAGCTAGAAATCCCACTAAACAAATTCAGTGAACTTGGGCTTCAGCCGTAAAAAGGTATGTATAGCAACAACAAAAAATCACTCAGTCGCTGTAAGCATCCACGTTACTCGTTCCTCCCTGCATGAAAAACGGATTGCAGTTAATTCTTGATGCTGTTCCCATCCTCGTGAAACGTAGCTGTCACGAAGCCAACCCTGTTGATTCAATCTGACGAAAATAAAACGTTTTTGAAAGACAATCGAGGAGAAATGAGGAAGGAAGCGGTGGTGTTGGCAACAGTGACAACAGTGGCAGTCGTAGCTGTATTGGTGAGGCAATGCTCATTAAAAAAACAAAGACAATGGAAGCAAACACAGCGCATTTTGCGTAAATTTGCAAGGGAATCTGCCACTCCTGTACCCAAACTTTGGGAAGTGGCTAATGCATTGGTTTCTGACATGCAAGCATCTCTTGTTTCTCAGGAGGAAACTAGTACCCTCAACATGCTTGTTTCCTATGCTGCCTCACTACCTAAAGGGTACAAGCAATTTTGTTCTCTCCTTCTTCTTTTGGGTTTACTTGCTCGATCTTATTACACGATATTGTTGACGTTGTTAACATTGTTTTGATGAAATCTTGTGCTAAGGGATGAGAAGGGGCTGTATTATGGGTTGAATTTGCGAGGAACCAATTTTTTAATTTTGTGTGCTCGACTTGGAGGGAGAAATGAGCCTATTTCTGATTTATATAGGAAGGAAATTTCCATACCCACCAATGTGTTGTCTGGTACCTCTCAGGTATGCTTAAGCTTTGGAATGATAGATGTATTCATGCTTTGATTTAAAAGCAATTTCCAAAAAGTATATTCCTTCCACCTTTCGTTTTGTTTTAGAGTACTTGTGTGTACGTTGGAAACTTAAAACATGGATATGGATACTCAAAACACTTCATCAATTATATATATATATATATATATATATATATATATAAAAACATTAAGAAATAAACACTTCCAATTTTTTAAGATGAAAAACAGTTTAATAATCTATTGCAGTTGCTTCCACAATCTTGAAACCTTTTGAACAATGAGCTTTCTTGTCCTATAGGAGTTATTCGACTACATTGCTGTGGAGCTAGCAACGTTCGTTTCAGAGCATCCCCCAGATGATACTATTGATGCGCCAGAAAGGGAAAAGAAACTGGGCTTCACTGTGTCATATCTGGTGGATCAAGCTGCAGCTAGCTCCGGCTCTGCTATTAAATGGAAGAGCTTCTCAGCTAATGACACAGTTGAGTTTGCCTATCCCTTTTTCGCCAAGTAATTTCATTTAATAAGCCAAATGCAAACACTTTGTTTTCTTTTCTCCCTATAAAATGTAACATCTGAAATCTTAACAGCCGGTTCATGATGATGAACTCTTCTATTTTAATCAGACAAATGAAAAAAAAATGAAGGTAGGGAATAAGTTATGATATTTCAAAAATTTAGAGACCATGAGTGTATACTACGAGGTTAAGTATGGATAGAAAAGACACAGAAACCTGTAATAACTTTGGTGGAGTGAGTTTTTATTCTTTCAAAACAAAAAATACAAGGAGACATATCCTCTCGGTCTCCATTATTTCCAGGGTTTTTTTTTTCTCGAGACAGTAACTCCCTTAAATATAATCATATGCTACAATTAAAGTATTGTCTAGGGATTGATAAAGTCCACATTATGTCATTTATTAAGAGGGATTTTTAACTAATTTTCCAGTTCGAGGGATGTTATGTCAGTGGTCTTTTTGTTAATTTTATCAATATCTCGGATTTATGTATGAACTCAGGTTGAGAAAGCATTCATCAATGATATCATCAATCGAGCTTTGGAGAAACATGGTCTCAAGTTCCGTGTTTTTTCACTGGTATGCTGCTATATACGTAGCTTTATCAGTTCAAAGTAAGAATAATTGTTCAAAATTAAGGATATTTCTCATCTCTTCTTGAGCAGGTTGATGATACTGTAGGAAATTTGGCTAGAGGTAGATACTATAACAACGGCATTGTGGCTTCAGTTACTCTAGCCATGGGTTCAAATGCTGCTTATGTTGAACCAAATGAAGCAGTTCCTAAATGGCAAGGGCCAATGCCATCATCCAATTTGGGCGAGTTGGCAAGTATTGAATTAAGATTATCGATACTAATTTATGAAGTAAAATGCAAACTTGAGGTGAGTGTGCTTAATTTTCACAGGTTATCAACACGGGATGGGGAAACTTCAATTTCTCAAACCTTCCAGTGACTGAATTTGATTCTAGTTTAGATTCAGAAAGCTCAAACCCTGGTTGCAGGGTATGGTAACTCATGTATTTCATGTCTCCATATAAAAGTAAATAGTTAAGATAAGGTAGTTAACATTTGTTTCCAAGTCTTCTTATGTCTCAGATCTTCGAAAAGCTTACTTCAGCCATGTACCTGGGAGAAATTGTTAGAAGAGTCTTGCTGAAGATGGCCCAGGAAACAGCACTCTTCGGAGACGTCGTCCCTCCAAAACTAGCTACTCCATACCAACTAAGGTATGGAAGCAATATTAAGAACCTATCTAAATGTGCACAGTTTGTAAGCAACTGCATCAAATTGTTGTCTTATTGAACTTCTCTTACTCATGTCAGTCTAAGAACAATGATAAGACTCTCGGTAAAGTTATATATAGCCCCTTTACAATTGAGATTCTGGGGCAGGAAGCTTGGTTTCAATCCTATACTTCAAAATCTTGCTTCGACTGCTCTCAAGATTTGTCTACAGCATTATTGATCCATTCCTTTCACAACTGCATGGTTTTGCTATATAGTAAAAATACATATATATTGAACAGGTCACCTGACATGGCTGCTATGCATCAAGATACATCAGAGGATCATGGTGTGGTTGGTGAGAAGCTGAAGGAAAATCTTGGGGTAAGGTTCCTTTAACATGTCCAGCTAACATCAAACATTGAAACAAAGCTTAAGCCTGTTGTCTTTCTTCCTTTCGGAACTTTGGAGCATGAATTCAGAATCAAAGTCCTGCCTTCGGAAGTTTACTGTACCAATTATATCTCAACCATTAGTTTTCCTCTTACTTAAAGCTTTGAATCCAAGTAGAACATGCTGATTATACAATGACACGAAATATACACTTCCTAATCGTTGCTGTATATTTCACTCCAAGGTTAGAAGTTGTACACTAATTAGCATCAGTATTTTCTTGATAGCAGATAACAAATTCTACTCCAATGGTAAGGGAGGTAGTGGCTGAGGTTTGTGACATCGTTGCGGAACGCGGTGCCCGTCTTGCTGGAGCTGGCATTGTGGGAATCATAAAAAAGCTTGGAAGAATTGAAAGCAGAAAAAGTGTAGTAACTGTGGAAGGTGGACTTTATGAGCATTATAGAGTCTTTAGAAACTATCTCCATAGCAGTGTCTGGGAGATGCTGGGCAGTGACCATTCAGATAATGTAGTAATTGAACATTCTCATGGTGGTTCTGGAGCTGGAGCTGGAGCTGTCTTCTTAGCTGCTTGCCAAAACACAAAATCTTCTTGATTCCTAGCTCATACCTGGGTTTACGAAATTACAAGGTGTTCTGGGTTGCCGTACGTACTTTCAGTTTTTATAATTCATAATTAAGTTAATTATATATATATATATTTGAATCCATCATTATTACATTCACTTATAAAAAACATTAAAAATACATCTCAATCCAATAATTTACCTATTAAATAAAATTTTAATATTTAATTTATATTATTCTTTAACATACCTCTTCAAATAAAAATCTTTTGGGTTTAAAATTTACTTATACTCACATTACTTTGTGTTTAATTTTTATCAAATAAATAGGGATAGTAAGATTTGAACTCGTGACTGCTTGATTATCAAGACTCTGATACCATGTCAAAAAATTATCTCGACTCAATAGCTTAAATTGTTAATTGAGATCTCAAAATATAATTTATATTATTCTCTGATAAAATTTAATTTTTAATATAATCAGTTTAACTAGTTCCTTCAATTTTACCATTAATTCTCAGCTAGTGGTATATAGTAATTAAGAATCATGTATACGAGAATGAAATCCATATATTATTATGATGTGAAATACATATATTATGATATGAATACCTTGATTTGTCAAAAAAATAAATAAATAAGTTGTTAAAATATAATTTTAATATTTAATATTATTTGAAAATAAATAAATTTTAAATAATAATAAGAATAACTACTTAATAAAAATTAAAAAGGAATACAATTGGTCGATTTTATAAGAATTAGTAAAATTACTACTTAGTTAGAAAAATAACAATGATTACAATGTTAAAATCACTCATTTGATTTTTTTTAATAACATTCATCAATTATAAACACACACATATTGAATTTATTTAAATAAAGTATTAGATATGCAGTAGCCTTGGTGCCCGCGCTTTATCGCGAGGCGAGAGTATTTTTTTTTTTGTAAAAGCTGATGTTCAAATACTGAAATGGAATAAAAAAAGATAAAAAAAATTATTCATGATAAATTTATGACCACGATAATTAGAGCTGAACCAACCCAAGATCATGTCAAACCTGCGGCTCAAATCATGAAATCGGAATAACTTGAAAAAAAAATAAAAAGAATTATAAAACTATTTAATATATATATATATATGATAATTTTTCAAACCTGTAACCTGGGTCAATAGACTCGAAGCGCTCAATATGGACAAACCATGAAGTTCAATTTTCAATCAATCAAATATTGAAAAATGAAATTGAAAAAAAAAAGAATTTTCAATTATACAAAAGGATTTAAAAAAATAGTAATTAAAATAATAAGGATTGAAATTAAAAATAGTAATTAAAATAAATTTGATATTTGATTGAAGGGTGAAATTAAAACGAAAAATCAATTTAGTAAAAAGACAAAAAAATCAAAAGAATGGGGATCAAAATTGACATAAAAATAAAAATATATATTTTGATTGAATGGTGGAATTAAAAAGAATAATAACTTTAATAAAAAGGCTAAGAAATAAATTAGAAATCAAAACAATGGGGATCAAATTGAAAAATATAATACCATTAATTTGAATTGAATGATGAAATTGAAAATCAATTAACTTTTACAAAAATGTCAAGGCAAAAAAGTAGAAATCTGAATGAGGATCAAATTAGAGAATATAATATTTGGTAAATTGGGATTGAATGGTGAAATTAAAAACAAATAAAACTTTTATAAAATGGACAATACCAAAATTTAAAAATCAAAAGAATAAGGACTGGAATTGAAATACCAATAACCAAAAGGGCAGAGCTTTAATTTTCAGGAGAGAAGAGAGAGAAAAAAAGAAAAAAAAATTCACTAGTGATAAATCAAACCACTATCGATCGGATACACGCATTGCACCAACAGGAAGAGAACACGTCGACACTTATAACGACAAGGTTGAAGGGTTTTTTTGGACATCATGAGGCATCACACACACCGTCTTAAGAGCATAGGCTCCTCTGGGTGCGTCACACACGAACATCCTTTTTATTTTTTTATTTGAAAACCAAGAAGCCTCTTGGCATCAAGTTTAAGATTTTTTTTATTCTAAGAGCATTTTTCATCATTTTATCATTCATTTTAATTGTTTATTTTAATTTTTTTGCTTTCAAATTTATTTCGGTTGTTTTACTATACAATTAAATTGTGAAAAATTCTTATTTATCTCCTTTCTATTTGATAATAATAAACAAGCCATGTCAGAAGACTTCAATGCTCTTGTACCCAATTTATTTGATAATGATAAAGAAGACAAAAACATATTTGTATCATTCTAGTAAATAATGACAATAAGTACAGAATTGTAATAAGTTTTTAAAGAGTATTTAGCTCTTTTTAATAAAAACTTATTCTCCAAGCATCTCGATTATTCATATTTTATTTTTTTATTAATCTAGAATATGTTTAAGAAATATTAAGGTTTTGTTTAGTGTGGTAGAGTTAGAGATGTTTGTTTAGTTCATTATAATTTTAAAATTATTTGACTTTCATTTCTTGAATTTTCTCTTCATTTTAAATTATAGAAAAACTTGAATTTATATATATATATATATAGTTTTTCTTAATAATATTTTTTTTAAAGAAATACAATACAATCGAAAAGGGTAAAAGAATTTCAAACAGAAACCACTACCAATAGCAATACGTGGAGGTTATTGGAGTATATGTGCTAAATATATATATATATATATATATATATATATATATATAAGTGGGTCTGAGATATCAAATCCGTGAAGGCGACGTGTCAAAATTTCTTTATATGGACAGACTGAGACAAGGCAAGTTGACAATGACTTGCGCTGGATGGATGACGAACACTGTCTTTTTCTTTGTCCAGCATCAAAGCAATGTCCTGCTCTATTTAGATAAATAGAATACATTTTACTGCCCTGCTTCTTTTCTTTTCTTTTCTTTTAATGAATACGGTAGATTAAAGTATTTTTTAGTTTAAAATAATATTATTTTTTATTTTTTAAAATTTATTTTTTATATCAAAAAATTAATTTAAAGTTAAAAAAAATTATAAATTATAAAAAAATGCAAAAGCATTTATATACATACAATTTCTTTTGTGGGGTATAAAATCCAGGTAATTAGAGCTAAAAATATAGTTATATTCCGTGTAAGATATAATTTAGATTATAAAAATAATGTCGAGTCAAGAAATGTAAGAACAAAATATATAATAACAAAAACAATTATTTGAAATGGTGATTGTTTATCCGAATTATTGGAATACCCACCCTTGTCTAGGAATGGCAAGTATACCTTTTACTGCAGCCCTTTCAATTACAGATACTTCTTTCTTCAGCAGCTCTTCCGTCCCCGCTGGCCCAAGACGGGGAAGGATAATCCTATGGTCCCCCACCGTGTGCCCCACCGTGTAGGGCCGTAAGCCAACTCTCTACCCCATCTGTTCATGGACCACCATGATCGCTTCCCTCGCTGCCAATGCATTGCGTTTCAGTGTCCCCCTTCTTGACATTGGCGTCATGTCACAACCCAAACCTTGTTTGGCGCGATTCAAGGAACAGATCACGTGCACCTACACGCCTCTTCGCTTTCATGTAGAAAAATAAGACTAGTTTTCACTGTTCTGCGTTTTATTTGCTTTAATGGAGTTGCATGTGATAATTGACAATCACAGTAAAGTTGATATCATTTTCAAAACTCGAAACAATATATGAAAAAAATAATTTATGTTTTCAAAAGGCAGTGAAAAAGGTAAAAAAAATAAAGGGAAAAAGGGAGGGCATTTAACCCATTTAATTTCGATCTTTTATCCATCAAACATCATGGATGTCCCCTCCATTTCCAACCATGAAAACCATGATTTGGAATTTGTGGGGATATATATATATATATATATATAGAGAGAGAGAGAGAGAGAGAGAGAGGAGGAGAGGCATTTGTGTTACTAACAACAATCAATTCTCTATGTAATTAATTAATACAACATATATAAAGTTTAATTCTAAGAGGATGATATATAGAACATACAAGGACACTACCCACCCAAACTCCATCTTATTTCATCCTCAATTTCAGCCACATTAAAGACTTCAATTTTGTTTTTCTTCAAGTTTCACTTTGATCCTCTATAACTTTAGCATGAAAGATATTATTATTTGTGGTTTTTATCCTTTTTTTTT
>Ga0325403_1007970_pt1 | contig 10129 bp, 10 predicted proteins | sample PopdelMetagenome_19_FD_205665 | JGI IMG/M metagenome (GOLD analysis project Ga0325403, IMG submission 205665) | Populus deltoides microbial communities from Bellville, Georgia, United States - Xylem-PdKOR-R4 | ecosystem: Host-associated > Plants > Phyllosphere > Stem > Wood/Secondary xylem...
CATAGCACATCGTAACAAGAATAGTATATTACAAAAACAAGTTAGACTTCTATCTTTAACTTTAGATTCATCATAGGACAAAATTTTCCATGATTTTAATTGGGGGTAGAAGTTACAGAACAAACGACTAATTCTTACAGGTTACGTAAAAGTAAAATGGATTGATCTGAGAAGCAAGAGATTAAAATGGATTGATCTTGCCAGTTTACTGTTGAACTGAATGACTGCAAGTAAAGCTAGAAGGGAAGAAAAAAGGAGAAAGGGAACCAAATTTGCATCGAAGTCCGCCGTTAACATAGTTTAAACTAAGGAAAGTGGTCTGTCTACTCCGAATGAAGTCTTGTTGTATTATTGCTGAAGTTTGTGTCCTGTATCCGATACAGTTTCCTCACGAAATTCAAAAATTAGATTTTGACCAATTCCAAGAGTTGTGATAGTAAATGTTTTCACCGGTTGGTACTTCGGACTAGCAGGGTTAGCATCCACCACTCCAGAACGCAAGGTATTAGAGGGAGCTCAACTTGTTACATTTTGAATTTGTTTCTTAATTCTTTTAGAGTCAAAAGATTTACATGATTATTAATTTCATAATCCAAAAAATTAGTCGAAGTATATACAAGTTAACTCAGATATTTATGTAATTAAATAAAAACATGCAAGGGTATCTATGACTTCGGCCTTGCGGAACCAGCTTAGGACTATCGATACTCAAGTAGTGGAAAGAATTAATATGGTTTTATTTTAGGTTAACTTTAGGTTTTATTTCATTAACTTTAATAAACCAGCATAAATCATCAGAAACCTAAAGTTGAAAATACAATCTTACTAGGAAATATATGGTTTTGGTTACAGAATAAAACATCTGGTTTTAAGCTTCTCTTTCGCGCCAATAGAGTTTATTTAACGACTCAATCTAGTAGTATTTACAGATGTTGAATTTACAATGAATTTTGATTCTGTTATTTGTATTATTACAGTTCCAATTTGTTGGATCATACATATATTAGCAGCCCCTTGAAGAAAAACCAGAACTTAGTCTGAGTTAGCCAATGTTGTTTTCAATCTTAGAGGCAAGTTTAGTATTGTACTCCGCGATCCAAGATGTAATGTGATGTCATCCTATCTTCAACATCAAGAAATTCATTAGAAGTTTTATTGTTCCAGTCATAAAACTGAGAGCAAAAAGATTCAAGAAGATAATTAATGAACTTTTTCGAGATATGTAAGTTAAGATAGATTTCGAGAGAATAGTAAAGAATGAAAAACAAGTCTTGATTAATTTCATTTATATTCAAGAATGGCTTGGCTTGTTAGAGAGCATCCAAACATTACAAAAAGGTTTGAATAAAAAAATTCAAACCTGCCAGTTTTGATTTTTATCTACTGTTTTAACCATAATTGAATCTATATAATGAATTTTAATATGAGAGGTAAACATCCACGTCTTTCCATTTAACATATGGTATCAGGTTTACTTGGTGGGGAGGCATCATCTACAAAATTGTTCTATTCAGATGAAAGGAAAGGTACATGCAGCATGAGACGTTTCAGTTCTGTAATCAGTGATAATTTTGACAAGACAATCCCTAAGCCTGAAAGCAATAATATTGTATATAGTTCAGAATCAACACATAATGAACAGCAGCGCTAAGAAGAATTAACACAAACAACAGAAGAAATCATTAGTTATCAGGTTTACTTGGCGGTGATATTCTGAAGTTTCTTGTCTTCAGATTTTGTGATTTTGTGAACTTCATTATTACAACATTACCGAGCAGTTTATTCCCAGACCTTTCCAATCAAGAATTCGCAATCTTTTTATTACAACATTACCGAGCAGCTTATTCCCAGACCTTTCCAATCAAGAATTCGCAATCTTGTTGTGACACTGGTGTTTTAATGATCTTTCAAAAGCAGGCGAGGTTTATGCACCCTAATTACCTGTTCAATGAGATTTTTACAAGCCAAGATGAACAAAGAACCACTCAAGATTGGGTTCCTCTCTTTTTAAATCTCTAGTGTGAAAGATCACGCAATGGAGCCATATAAAAAGAGCCACGGATTCATCCAATTTCAATCTTTTATACAAATTTAATAATACAATTGAAAAACAAAGGCAGCAAATGTGCATACATTGAAATCTCCACAAAACAGCCAAAAAAATAATAATTTAACCTTTTCCCGAAAATAACTACAATCCATATGATAAATCAATTGACAAAAACCTAGCTCAGCCAAAATTGAACAATTGATGAATAGCACAACATATGATATATATGAACAGGAAAAAAATAAAATAAGAAATGACCACCACGAAAAATAAAGCTAAGACTCACAACCACCACCACAACACCACCTCACCCCCACCACCCACCCAGAGCAAAAAAGGAATGAGAAAAGGAAAAGAAAAAAACTATAGGCGACCCATTGCTATCTCAACCTGCAGCAGTAGTACATAAGATGCATCTCAACCGAATCACACCAGAATCGTTGTTCCCCTCATCGCAGTCATCCTCATCATTTCTATCATAGTCATATTCTGACATCCTGGAAGTGGCTCCACTCCCTTTCTTTCCACTTACAGTATGCATGGAATCCATAAGACAAGACATGTGATAAGCATGACAGCAAAAGAATACGACAACCGATACATCTAGTATAGAGAAGGGATCAAAGCACATGCAACATCTTGTGTCTCCCCTAGTTTTTGACTTAACCTCCATGGCTCTTGCACCTACTGTTCTCCAAATTGCTTGAGAATCCCCTCTGCCATCCCTTTTCACTCGAGCTTCTTCTTCATTGCTTAAGCAAAGAGCCCGTCTTGCTTCTTTGTAATATTTGATCAAGAGATTTACACAATCAGTCTGTATGTCTCAAAACAGAATCAGAATGTTAGCAAGTAGAAAAAATTGTTCTATTCAGATGAAAAGGAAAGGTACATGAAGCATGATACCTTGAGAATATCATTGCACCCATGTCTCAGAGACGTTTCAGTTCTGTAATCAGTGATAATTTTGACAAGACGATCCCTAAGCCTGAAAGCAACATTGTATATATTTAAGAATTACACATGATGAACAGTGTCATCTTGAAGCATAATCTAATTAGCATTTCCATACCAAAACAGACTACAAGGAAGCTAATAGGAAATCAGTCTATCATCAAACATGAGCAAATATACAGCTTCCTTTGTGTAGCTGGCTCAGAACTCGGTTCTTAATGCTAAATAAAAACTATTGCAGCTTTAAAAAGTATCTAGGCTATTATATATGTAACACTGATCAATCATAATGAATTTCGCATCCAAAAGGGAGAATAGAAAGTATTCTCATTTGATTAGGACTGTTTCCTTAAATCCTTCTTAGAAGACTCGCTAACTTGGTGCAGGCTATTTCATATTAGATTTTATTAGGCGGGGTCATCAGGAATCCGTGTTCCGTAGGAGACATGGAGATCATGTGTTTGCAGGTTTAGTCATGTGTAATGCCTTCTGTCAATCTGTTTTTGGTGACCGACTTCAGACAACAATTTAGACTTCAATTATGGCCCTTCTTGTATCTTCTCAATAAGGTTATTTGCAAGCTAGCCTCATTGATTCTAAGCCACGGGTAATTTACTTTAAAATACCTTGGATTACAATGCAGTTAGATGTTGTCCTTGTTTTTCAAAACAGCTAGATTGCAAAACTTTCATTTAAGAGCAGGGGAGGATTGAATGAGAAATTAAACAAAACAAGTTATCAGGTGCACTAACCGAGGTATTTCCAAGCCATTGGGGACCATATTTACAATGTATAGAGGATCAAGATTGCCAACGGTGTGCTCCAACAATACCCCTACCTGCCAAGTTGCAGAAAAGAGAAGGAAACTCAACAAACATATAGATATTTTCCATGACAGAATGTGTGAAGAACAACATCAATCAATAGAACAAGTCCTAAACGTACCATTTCAGGTTTGTGAAGACATTGCCTAATTAATTCTTCCCAAAGATCATCATCATGCTGCATAGTTACAAATTCTACAGCCTGCGGCCACAATAATGTTTTTTCTTATTGCTGCCAATACTCGCAACAAAAAACAAAAAAGAAATAGAAGAACATCTGATGGTTTCAAGCCAAATACAATAAATACCTCTTCAATGTCCCCTAATTTGTTTATGATGACAGCTAGGGCCTTTTTTGAGTTTCCCATTCTTCCAAGTATGAAGACTTGCTCTCTTAAAAGATCTCTTTTGACACAAATGTCATATGCCTGAGATGTGAAGAGTTCAACTGATCAATTCATTAGTAAATAACTGCAGGAAGAATTGACACCCATTGACCTAAAACATCATAATTGACAGTTTATTGACTATTCAAACCTTCTCGAGGGTGTAATGTTGGCTGCTCCGGAGAAAAGGAAGTAGCATTTTCAGATCATAATCTGCATAAAGCTCTACCTGTCTCGATAAAAATAAAAAGGTCACATCAATCATTACACATTGCAGACTGCACAGACATGTCAATCATTACATATCGAGCAGCTAAAAATAAGACCAAATGCTGAGACATTAACATTTTTGTCAGCAATTGGAATGGGATGAATCGTTTGGGAGAAACCCCTGTCATGGCTCCTCTCAGCAATTAAAAATGGATCTTGTAGCTTACGAAAGAATAAAAAGATGACCTTTACTAAACTGAAGCTTGACAACAAGATGCAGAGCAGAGTTGCGGAACAAGTAGCTCATTTTTGACAAGAGTGACTTGATCATGATGGCACTTAAATTCAAATTGGCAGATAGAACAGCTAAGACAAAAATGATATTGTGACAAGGTGCCATGTACAGCTTACTTGCATCAATGACATCCACAACACATTTTCATGGCATGTCACAATGTATAAATCACTGTAATAAGAATGAGTGAATGTCTCTGTTCATGTCACTTCAATTTTGACACTAAGGTCACAGCATTCAAGATTATCATGTCCTTTTCTACTACTACTAGTAAAACTGTAAAAGAAACCGAAACCTTTACAGAAGGAACTATTCATTGAGTTTAACACATTATAGATAGAAAAAGAAATAGTGTCAAAAATAAATAGCCAGCCTTCTCCATACCTGCATATCATGAAAATCCTTTCCAACATGTGGATTTGCTTCAAATAATGCATGAAGATATAAATGTAAGAAATATTTTGAATCACACTTATTGCTGGCATTCAACAGTTTGGAGACAACATCAGGAGGAGAAATTAAGTCCTTGTTCTGGATCAATAGAGGAACTGCACGCTTGCAATCAAGCATTATCAGTTGGACAACCTGTAATTGAACAAGCACAAGCAAAAGAATTAAGAGTGAGTCAATCACATGATGAAATAAGAACAGGTTGAATAATTAAAAAAGCTAGAAAGCAAAAAGAAAAACCATCAATTTTTGCAATAATATGCAGAAAGCATAAAAATTTCAGATTCAATATATATCAATTAACTTGCAATACATATTCGTGACAGTCAAAATGTCAGCAGGACTACAGGCATATAGTAAATATCTAAAAGGTTGTTTTTGGAGACAAAAATTTAGGCTCAAACCCAACATTTCAAATGGAGATACAAATCTGATCTTTACATAACAATGACAACAGAGTAGGAAAACCACAAAAACAAAACATACAACAGCTGCTTCACCTTATCTTGCAGTCATACCTTTTCGCGGATGGCATCATTTAAGTCGTGTTTTTCAATGAAATCAAATATATCTGGCTTCATAAGCTGAAAGGTGAAAGCCAACAAAGAAAACAAATAAGAAAAATATGTCAAATAAAATTAATGCAACACCTTGTTTCCTGAATCATTTTAAACAGACAAAACCACTGCTTTGTTTGTGTGCATATTCACACAAACATACTTACATCAGCATAAAGTGAAAAGGCTTTCTCATATTGCCCATCGATTACATATAACTCTGCTAGTGCCTGATATCAAAAGGAGTTGTGATTAGTGACATTCAACATCAAATTTCAGAAATCAAACAGCACACACCAGTTCTCTGACCAACCTCCTTGAGTGCATCAGTCATTGAAGAAGTATTTAGCTGAGAATCTATGGCAGATATAACAGGCAATGCAGAATAAATCACAGGTGGCCAAGATTTGACGGTTGCCAGGAGATCTTTATGAAAAGACGGATTTGTTGCCAGAGCTACAAGAGCAACCTGTGCATCGAAAATACCTAGATCGTGAACCAATGCAATAGAGAAGTTAAGAAAGGAACTGCATGAAGTTATTTTCATTCCGCTAACCTCATAAGCAGTATCACGAAGTCTTGGGTTTTCTGTTGGCATGTATGGGACCAACACAGGAAGCTGACGCAAATGAGCAAAATGGAAAACCCATCTGCAAAAGGAAGCCTCTAGTCAGTTATTAACAAGGGATGCAGAGGAGATATCAAATTAGTTGCTTTTCTTAAATCTTACCTCTCCCAAGCTGAAGCAGACCCTCGCAACAATTTGGGACACAAAGATGCAGCTTCACCATATTTCCTTTCCACAATCAAATGATCAAGATAATTGGATCCCACCTGTGCTTATAGCATAAAATTTTAAGCCATTACTCACTTCAAAATAACATGGATCTCAAAGAAGGACCACATAAGACAAAAAACAAATTAACAAGAAGATATCTATCCCGCATGCTTCTTTTTCTAAAATGAAAGATAATCATTACATGCAACTGCAGCATGAAAGCTTTATTACCTAAAACTGAAAGAACATATTGACGAAAAGAAATGAGTGGGTAAGACAGGGCATCACAATGCTTAAGAGTTCAAATACCACACAAATTGAAGAAACCATTATCCAGAAGAACTGTTTACTATGCATGCATCAATCAATATTGTGCTTCCAATCTTTAAATTCATGGAAACCAAGCACAAATAAACTGAATGCTTAGCATTATCACGCAACGTGTGACTATTTAAATTTACGAGCACATGCAGAGGAAAATTAAAAAACTAGATTTATAACCATAAAGAAAAATGAAACAAAACTCATTTGATCATTTCTGCACTGATAAGGAAGAGGAGAGGGAAGACAGAGCTGTATTTTTAAAAGGCAACACCAAATTATATGCAGAAATTGCTAATTCATAAAGGTGTACTTAAAGAGAGACAACAATGAAAAAATTTAGTTTCTGTACTGTAGCAAAAAGGTCTTCCTCTACAATCAAGATCAACAAAATGTTGTCATTTATTTAATTATAAAAGAAGTTATATGTTGTATTTGTTGTACGAGACATGGCAAACCTCTAAATCTTTTAACGTTGTCTAACAGATAAATAAACCAAAATACCTCATCAATGAGCTCACTCCTGCCCTGACCTGCTTCAACTGCTTCTAATGCTTTTTCATGCCAACCATGTTCTAGAAGCCACGCAATATGATCTTCGGTATCCCTAACATAGAAAAATAAATTAAGTTCTCTTGAAAACCAAAAGAGAAAACAAAAACAAACACATGCCCAGGCTGGTGGATTGGGGAAGTTGTGGAACTTCAGATTGTTTTGATAAATCCAAGCTTAGATGCTTAACACATAATGCTCGTGATAAGCTCATGCTTTGAATCATAAGTTGTCAATTTGGAAGGGTGAATGGGTGAGTTAAAAGAACGAACTAGGCACTCACAACACTGTTGATACATTACAGAAGAGAATAATTCAGGATATAATTCAAACTGCCTATTCTTGAAAAGACATCAAGAATCATTTAGAACTGAAAGGTGTTCTAAAATTAATTTAGAACACCATCGGAACCATAAATACCTACGAGCTCATAGCACAAGCAAGGAAATAAAATGACTCCCTTCAAAAGCTAAAATATGAGAAAGAATCAATGATAACCTAGGCTTTGCAATCACCACATCCTTTGGGGATACGATATAGTATAATGGTTCATCGCCAGCAGCCCATTGACCACCAGCATAGCTGCTACCTGCTTTCACATGAAAAGGTATTGAAGCTATTCAAATGTAGTCCTCTGGTATAAGAGACCATGAATTTCAAATAATCCAATATGTAAACCTGAGAAAGGAGCATGAGCAAGGGAATAGTCCTTCGCCTTGTAATGCTCAAAACGATGTACAGGTAGGGCATCTGTTGCAAGCTCATCATTATTCCATGTAACTACACGTACTTCTGGTCTCTGTGCATTGCCCTGATTAAAATAGATAATTGAGCAAATACAGTTTCTACCTATTTCCAAAAAAGTGACTTGCAAACAGGTTTTCATCTTTTAAAACTAAAATATTTGCAGAAAGGAGCTAAATCACACTGGGAAGAAACATGTAATTATCAACAATCCATTCATAAGCATGCTAACAACATAAATGAAATACGGCAAACATAGAAGCAAGCACCGAAAACCAAAGATTAGGTTCTGAAGAGAACAAGATCAATTAATAAAAACTGCTAAACAGATAAAATATCTACAAGAAACATAAAACCCATGCCTTGTCCTGAAACAAGTAATTGTCAAAAAGAAATGGAAGAAGACAAAAAAAAAAAAAGCAGAACCCTCAAGCCCATGGAAGTGCACAACTCCATGACATAAAAAATGGTTCAGATTGCTAGCATTTTCAAGATGTAAAATACTAAAATTTGAATTTATGATGTTTAAAAAGATGTAGCAAAATCATGAACCTTAAAAAAACTGTAAAAGCTTGAAGATAAAATGACCCCAGACTAGAATAAAGACCTCAGGAATACACGTACACATAAGAAGTGTGTATTTCTCCATAAATGTTTTTTTACTGTTGTCATGGATCTAAACAGGTGAAGACCTAATTTCATAATAAATTGCTATCAAGATTCATTGTTTATCTGCAAGAGATGAACTAAGATATGGATCAGAGTTCATAATTCAATAAAGTCCACATAGAATTAAAGAGAAGATACCTGTCTTGATGAAATGGTGCTACTACATTCCTTCTCTCCATCTTCTTCCACAGGAATGTAAGCTAGAACAACCAAAGAATCACCAAACGGAGCAATTCCTGAAATATAATAGGTGGTTTGAAAAGAAGCCACAATATCCACCTGGTTCATACTAGTCATTGGAACATGCCTATAGGTCCCATTGGCACCCTTTCGCTCATTAGCTCTTATCGATGCTATTTTCACAAACGTCCCCCACCCAATAACCAAGAGAGTATCATCCTGGATGTGATGGGATGCCACAAAGCCAGAGAGCAAAAACATTGTTGTTAATTTTGAAACCACTAGATTCAAAAATATAATAAACACAATGAAAAGAACAGTTGAAAGTATTCAATCAACTTACAGGGTCAACATTTTAACTAACCTGCCAAACCAAATGAGGGAGCAAAAGCTCAGGACGCGGACTCCCCCGCGGTCTTTCAATAAAAGTTATTCTTTGATCATTAGCGGCATCATAAACTTTCACACCCGCATCGTTAGCCCACGCAATGAGACTCGTTCTCCACTTCACAGCATGTATTGGACCTTCACCAGAGTGCAAGACCTACTTGCAACAAATAAATTCACAGCAGCATTCAATAACAAAAACCAGACTCTCAACCAGGTACACGATACTCATACTAGTCCATACCTGGTCGCGGTAGCCTAGCCATTTTTTGGAATTAAAACACAATTGACCAGCTAACCCACCAGCAACAAATCTTTTAGATGTTTTTCTAGAATATCCAGGGTCTAAAGCGATTGCCCTCATCGGCCGATGATATTCAAACTTCAAAACCTTCTCGTCGGTGAAAAGACTATTAATTACAACAGTGCCATCATCTGAACAACTTCCTATATATTCTCCTTCCACATCAAGGCTAAGATCATTAACCACCGCCGTATGCGCCGCAAATTCCTTAACCTAAATGCAGAAATTTGACAAATTAAAAGGCAATTGTCTCGAAAGATACAGAGAGAAAGCGATAGAGTGAGGTGTCACCTGGTTGCCGAGGAAATCGAGGATGTGAACGGTGCCGTCGAGAGTTCCAAGAGCGATCATACGTTCGGCAACAGCTATACACGACGCCGCATCACTGGATAAAAGGGTAGGTATGCTACCTCCCATTCTTTGGTACTTGAGTCTCGGTTCGTCTTCTTCTTCTTCTTCTTCTTCTTCTTC
>Ga0325403_1007974_pt1 | contig 10126 bp, 7 predicted proteins | sample PopdelMetagenome_19_FD_205665 | JGI IMG/M metagenome (GOLD analysis project Ga0325403, IMG submission 205665) | Populus deltoides microbial communities from Bellville, Georgia, United States - Xylem-PdKOR-R4 | ecosystem: Host-associated > Plants > Phyllosphere > Stem > Wood/Secondary xylem...
CCTTCTTTTTTTAATTAATTTTATTTATTTAGTTTTTTTATATTAAATATTTTTCTATTTAGTTATCAAACTTTCATGACACGGATCTTAGGTTTGACGAGTTAACACAGTTAATTTAGATTTTTTTTCTTTTTCTTCATTAGTTTTTTTCTTCTTATAAGTTTTTTTTTGTTATTTTTTCTTTTGAATTAATATTTTTTTATTCCATTTAGTTCATTAATATGAAATTTTCCTTCTATTTAGTTATTGGTTGATGCCTTTTTTTCTATTTAGTTATCTTAGGTTTGGCTAATCAAAGAATTTTTTTATCTTTTTTGCTATTTTTATGCTTTTGCCTGTGGATGGACTCCACAGTGCAGTCCACGATGAAAAGGTTGATGTCTTTTGTTTGTTTTGGTTTTTTTTCTTTTTAATTAATTTTTTTCATTTAATTTAATTTGTTAATGTCTAATTTTTTCTATTTAGTTATCAAACTTTCATGAGATGGATTCCGGGTTTGACGGGCTAACCTGGTTTAACGAGTTAGCCCAATTAATTATGGGTAACCCGTTAATTTTTTTTTTCTATTTAGTTATCAAACTTTCACGACACGAATCCAAGGTTTGACGGGTTAACCTGCTTTGAAGGGTAATCCAATTAATTCAGATTTTTTTTATTTTTCTTCTTTAGTTTTTTTTCTTTCTGTTGGTTTTTTTTTGTTTTTTTATTTTTAATTAATCTATTTAATTATCTCACTTTTATGACACGAATTTGCAGCCAGATCCACATCCAAGGCTATTAGGTCTGGTATTGCAGCCAAACTCACTCAAACTTGGGTCATGCAAGTTTAATGCTATTATTAATATTATAAATATTACTCTTAGATCAAGCTTGCAGTCAAACTAAGACTCTTTAGTATAGTTTTGCAGAAAGACCTAACACATTTAGATAAAAAAAATTAATCTGCGGCATCGGGCGGGTCATGTAACTAGTATTGTTGTAAAATTCGTTCCACCAGGAACTTTGCCACCTTTGGTAAAGCATGGTGGCAACGTAAGTATCCTATCTCTGTTTTTTTTTTTTAAGTATTGTTTGTTAATGCGGCCAGCTGTGGGATTCGTTGTGCTGACAAACAAGCTCTGCTTGTAGAAATAAGAGAGGTTGATCATCGGAACTAAAGGGTTTGCTCCCTCTGTGGTCTCAGGTTCGAGTTCTATGGTTGTTCATATGATAGCCACTGGAGGCTTACATGATCGTTAACTTTAGGGCCCGTGGGATTAGTCGAGGTGCGCGCAAACTGGTCCGGACATCCACGTTAATAAAAAGAGAGAGAGAGAGGGGTTGATCATCCTCCAATAAAGAAATCCCAGAAAAATTGATTTGATTAATTAGTTATTATTTTTTCAGGGAGATGGTTATTGATACTCTAATATTTTCTTCTGTTATTTATGGAATTAATAGTAAGCGTTTATTTAGACGTCTGATTTTCTTATTGTTGTCAAGTATAATCCTCAATTTGTTGTCTTAATGTAAAAACAAGGGCAAAAGACATATATTTTCCCCGAAATTCTCAACTGGGTTCTCTAACAAAATAGGTTTCCATTTGGATATTCTCCTACCTATCATAGCTACAATCATTAAAATTAATGAAAAAATCATTGTAATTTTAAGTGGATTTTTATTTTATATATCCTTTCTGTCACATATATATATATATAGACAACATCCAATGTTAACTGTAGTTTTACTTATATTTAGAGTGTGTTTGGCAGTGTGGTAGTGGTTGCTTTTCAAATAGCTTTTCGTGTCGAAATACATGCCAATGATGTTTTTTCATTTTTTAAAAATCGTTTTTGACATCAGCACATCAAAACGATTCAAAAAATACAAACCGCACTCAATTTTAACTAAAACAAATTTGAAATTTGATCAAATATAGGTTCAACCGTAAAGCCAAAGAGACTCTTAATAAATGATAACTGGCTTTCATTTCACTATTGGATTTTCATTTTCAAGAAAGATTATTTCATTCCCAAGTCTAAATTCATAGCATGGGACTGTTGATTTCTTTTAGAAAGAATATTTTCGGCATTCCAATTCATATTTCGACTCTTGGGTTTCCAGAGCATCATGAATCCACGATTAATTATTCTGAACAAGTTTCTTTTGGCTTTCATCGGCTAAACCTATTTACTGAATACATAGCCAAGAATCCTATTGGTATTCTCCCTTTAAACGCAGAGCCTCAAAATTAATCGCACTAGGTTTGTGGAGGAGAAACCCCTTGGATGGGCTCTTGAAATATTGTTCTAGACTGTCTGTTTGTTAACTCCGACTCAGGCAAGTTAGTGCATATGCAACTACTTCCTACGCACACAAAACCTCAAACCACATAGCAGACATTCAATTGCGTAAGCCATGAAAGTTCCTGTCCCAAGTGGATTCAAAGAATATCGGGATCATCTTTTTTCTTTTTCTTTTTTGAAGATTTGTGTTTAGTTTGAGTTGCAAAGCTAAAGAATACAGAGTTCATTATGAAAATTTCCATCAGCTTTGATTTTGAAATGGCAAAGTGCAACATGTTATAAGATACGAAACGGGAAGACAGTGTTAAAGTGGAGGTATACATAGCAATAAGCTACTCGAGCAATTTGAGCCCAGAATCAAATCTTCTACTTCACACCAAACAATCTTCCTCTAGACACGAAGAAATTTGTGAAGAAAATATTTAATCAAGCTGCAAAAGCACTTAAAAATAAGCATGTCCGAGAAGAATGTTGCCCATCTTTGCCCATGTAATGAATCACCTAATAGAGAAAGAAAACAGTTCAAACATGAAAATGTCATCTCCTTGACAAAACAGCTATGATACTTGTACTTCAAGACAGAAACAGAACTATGAAGCTGAAGAGTTTAAACAACACGGCTCACCAGCTAGTAATCAAGCAGATATGCCATCAACTTGTTAGCAGTCTAGCATTTTCGCTTGCAGATAAATCATTTTACGAAACCCCCTTATGACAATATTAAGAACTCTTAGCTGGCTTATTTTCATTGATGTACATGCCCACTGTTTTAAACCAACGCATAAGACTCCGGTGCTCCTTCACATACAGCCATGCCTGAAGGAAATTAAACAGCTTCTCATCCACACCTCGTTCTTCAATAAAACCGTGGAATGCATCTCTCATCCTTTCATCAAGTTCCCTGTCAATGAGGGACCAATTTGTCAAAGTGTACAATCAAATCAATTAAATCGAAGTTATTCCAAGGAAATGAAGGGGAAAAAAAACAAATAGAATGGTTTCAGTTGCAGCATCCTAGTGCATGCTAATGCAAGCCAATGGAAAGTACTTATCCCAAGGGAAAGGGAGTAGACAGAAGTTCCTCTAATCAGTTACATTATCCACATATCAACGAAGTTGATTCCCTTTTAAGCATCATATGCCTCATTGTTTTCCGATAGTTTAAATCAGAATATTGAGAAAGAGGGCAAACAGAAGTTCCTCTAATCAGTCACATCATCCACATATAAATAAGAAGTTGATTCTCTTTTAATCATCATATGCCTCATTGTTTTCTGATACTTTAACACACATTATTACTGAAAAACTTTTGAATGATCATATGCCTCATTGTTTTCTGATACTTTAACACACATTATTACTGAAAAACTTTTGAATGATCGACCAGTAAAGAGAAACAAGAACAGAAATTTACGCAAACTGCGGGCCACTGTATGTAGCTGTAACCTCAAGAAAATCAGCACTGTCAAGCTTTGGCCTCAAAGAAACAGAGTGAACTCCCAGTGCATCTGGATAAAGTCCACATAGAAAATGCAGAGATTTATCTTGTCCAGGCTTCGAGACATCCACATGAAGGAACAACTGATTCATGTCCTCGTCATTTTCATCGTCCTCCCCACCACCAGGTACAGCATACGCCATCCTCATTACAGAGAGTTTAATTTCCTCATTCCCATAGGTGCGAGTCAAAACTGGACCATTCCCATCCAAAGCACCTTTTACTATTGAAAACTCAGATGGAGGGTTCATTTTCTACAACAAATTCAATTTCAAGCAATCAAATTAGCCAATAAAAACTCTATCACACACACTTTCACATATTTATACACATAAAACCCAATTCAATACACAACAACAAACATAACTCTAATCCGACAAACAAACATACAAGCATGTATGTAGAGACCGACACAAGCAGCTTTCTAAATTCCCTGAATTCACAAACTCCGCTCCATAAAAACAGACATGCAAGCATGTACATAGATATAAACAACCTCAAAAACTTCAAACATTGAGGAAAAAGGTGACTTCAGCTCCTTAAATTGCCTAAAGTCACAAACTTTACTCAACAAAAACTCACAATCAAAACAAAAATAGCCAAAAATCATTTAAGAAAAAAAACAAGGATGGGTTCACCATTTTTAATCCAAAAAAGTAGTCAGACTAACATGTGCCACCATTTCTCTATCTAAAACCCTAAACCCTTTGTGGGGTTCCATTCAGAGCAATAACAAAAAAAGGGTTTTACTTTTTAAATAAAAATACCCAAAAAGGTTTTTTTAAGTAAAGATTGTGTTTACTTACAGGAGGAGGGTTCATCTTGGAGACTTCAACATAGTGTTCTTTCAGATACCGAAGCAACAGTGTGTCCACAGAGGCGGATTTGCTTGTTGGTGGTGATGACAAGCATCTCTTACTTGCTATCATACTCCATGGCTGCCTCACGGTAGCTTCTCTTAACACTCTCTTCCACATTTTTCTTTCACTTCCTTTCAAATCAGAGCAAATCTCAAAGCTTTGTCTTTCCTTGTGTAGAACAAAACAGAGAGAAAAGGAAGAAAGAAAGAGGATCGTAACCCGACCCCTTTTACCCATTTTCGCTTAGATAGTGGGCTTGTGAGGATTCAATTAGAGAGGGCAATTTAGTCCAGCCCAGTAGATAAGCGATCTTATTTTGCCTAAAAAGGCAATTTTATTCAGCATGGCCCAGCCCGTTGGATCTATCTGGGATCCTATCAACTCGGGACTTAGCCCATGATGCTAGGTCAAGAAAAAATCAAGTGGAATTATTACATGTTAGATTCGCAACCCTGTCGAGACTTATTTTGGGTATCGTTTTTTATTCTTTTTAATTAAAAAATAATTAAAACAAGATCATTTTAATTTTAACTTAATCAAACTCGATTCTATACGGACCCAAACCCGACTCGACCAATGACACCTAACATGGAGGCATCCCTATATATAATAGGGCTCAAGCTCAATAGGCCATGGCCCATAAAGAAAACTTGGTGTCTTTTTCAAGGGCTAGCATCAACTGTCACTGGTTGGCTCCCAATCCTGTGTCTCTCCGGTCACTCATAAATCGATCCTTAAAAAGAAGAGAAAGAAGCGAAGCAAAGTACAGTAAACTAAGGTATTATGTTACGATACAACGTTATTTCACTGAAAAAAGATGTATTAAACAGTTGCTAATTTGTGTGTTTTTGTGTTTGTTTGGATTTTGCTATGCACAGAGAGAGAATCTTGAAAGAATGAAACGGCAGCCACCGCCGGCGTACGGGGATGGGAGTATGAATCCATATGGAGGAGGGAGTGGACAGAGAATGAGAGGAAATACAGGGACAATGAGTAATAGTTATGGAGGAGGAGGAAGGCAAGAGGGGTATTCTAATGTGGAGGCAGAGCAGCATCCTGGGTATAAATCTTCGAAAGCTGAAGGGCAGTGGCAGTGGGAAAGAGAGTCGCGGAATGTTCACAATCAATTGCCTCCTCATGGTTTCAGTGAAGGTGAGTGAATTTTTTGTTTTTTCATGATGTTCTTGTGTTTGATTGATGATTAAAGTATATGAGTGAATGTAATGTCTTGGTTAGAAGTTAAGGTTGTTCTGGGTTTTGTCAAGGTAGTGAATTTGAGTGGAAGATGAAGGGAAGGTGTGAATTTCTTGACAATACAGGAATTAATGTTAAGCTATTGGAGGTATCAAATTATGGTCGAAGTTGTTAATGTTAAGAATTGAAAAGTGAAGGAATTGGTATGTGGAACTGGTGAAAGTGTCTGTGTCTGTCCGTTTGAAGTGGTTGATACCGTGACCCTCTCGGGTGTAGCATGGTTGATCAAAGAAAGCTATGAACTTTTTGACAATGCAAGCTGCGTTGATGTGTTAGGATTAATACTAACCTATCGAAGTTTGGATATTGGTCTGGTGGCGCACTGAAGCTTTTAAGGTTTAGAATCAGAAAGTGGAGACTGATAGTTGTATGTAATTTGAATGCTACATGCGTGAACAAGCTTTTGGTTGCATGCTTAATAACCATGGGAATTTTGTTTTTTTCTGGGAGAAAAAGAATGCAGTGTTTGGTTTTATGAATGTCTGTTCATATTTGTATTGTTTTTCCAGGTCAAGGGGGTAACGGAGCAAGATCTTACTACCATGGACCGCCACCTGATCCCAAAAGTGGTTTAGAAAATCAATCCAATAAGGAAGCTAGTAGAATCCAGCCTCATGAACAAGATATGGAACTTGGATTTGAGGACAATTCATTGCCAATGTCTTTTGAAGGTCTTGAAAGGAAGTTCTTTGATGAAGTAATGAAATTGGCAAAGGAGCAAAGTGATGCAGAGGATGTGGAAAATGCTAGGCATAGGGAGGTGAGGCTTGCTATGAAGCAAATTTCTCGATTATTTGGTCTTGCTTTTCCGTTGTGACTATGACTATTACAGATTTTAAATCTAGGCCGTTGAAGGGAGGAATTTCTCTGATATTTTTAGCTTGAATGACGCTTGCATGACTGGAGAAATTGAATTGTTATTTAAGCAAAGTAATTTATAAAGAGCTTATTGTTGGCTAGCATGCTATAAACTTTTCACTTTCTTGTTATGAACGGTTTTGAAATCTTTCCTCTTCCCTTTGCTTTCTATCTAATCGGTACCTGATAGCTTTTGCTTTCATTGTATTTCTTGCTCAACCTATACAAGTTTTTTTTTTTTTTTTTTAATCATAGATTAGCCGAATGATAACCATTTAATGTGTTTGCTGCTTCAGAAAATAATTGAGATCAATACCAGATACCAGGAGAAACTTTCTGCACTTCGAGTTCAACAAGCCAATAGAAGAGAAGAGTTTCTTCGTAAGGAATCACAAGCTCGATTAAGTCAGTACCAGCAATCGAGCATGGGCCACTACCCAAACACAGGTTTGCAGGATACCCGTGGCTATGGTGTTGCAGCTGCTGCAGGATCCACCGGTGGCGGAGAAACACATCGGGGTTATGCCAGTAGTCAGTTTGAGTCCAACCGCGAACGACCTCAGTATGGTGCGGGTGGAAGAGCTCAAGGAAATGAGGGTAGGGTTCCTTACCCCGAGGGCCGTGTTTACAATAATGCTGGAACCAGATATTACTAGTGATCAAACTGAAGCTCGTCGCTAGGTTGGCTGCATCTGTAAAAAACAAAATGAGTTTAATTCTGATTGTTCCCTTTTTCTTCTCTTCTGTTACTAAATCTTGTTGCTGCATTGATTTTTGTTTAGTAATGTAGGATTGCTAATCCCCCTACTTCAAAGGGATTTATAGTGCTTTGCATTTTGTGCTTGTCGTTTTACACCACCAAAATCCTTGCCTGCCAGTAATTTTATTTGTATCATTTTTTAGACTTGTTGGCTCCAATACCTGAATCTTTCATTATACATCAAAGCAAGATTGGATGTTTCTTAAGATAATTTTTAAACGAATTTCTAAGTTTTTAATAGAACAAAAGGTGCTCCATCCATTCTTTATTGAGATAGTACCTTGAAAACCTTAAAATCCATGGATGACAGCGAGCACTTTAGGGGTTGAATGGTTACGAATGGTTAGTGCTGGCCTGCTTGTCTTTGACTGAACCCTCGTGTTGGAAGGAAAAAATTTAATCGTGTTCACTAATAAACAAAGCAAGTGAGGTTATCAGAAAACATACCAAGAGAAATAAAACCATGGTTATTGTTAATACCTGATGCTCTTAAACAAATTGATATGATTCTCTGTTTATGTTACATGTGACAGAGTACAGCGAAAATGGTGGTGACAAGCAAATTTACCCTACTATAATCCTATGAGCTACCTCTAGTAGCAGTGCATTGTAAAATTTCTTAGGGTGGTTTGCTAAGAAGACGGTACAAAATTGCTACATAAGCCCACCTTCCTACCAACCAAATCCGTCCTGACAAACAAGAAGACTAAATAAGTAAAGCAGAATCAGGCACATCTCCGGAGCCTGAAAAGGTAGGTTTACCTTTGTATAACTGAACGATTGGTGGGCAACTTAGGAAACAGCAAATCATGCTGTGTATCTCTCATCAAATCGAACAAAGAAACCAAACTTCAGACCCGTGGTGTCTTCACCGCTTGCGCTGTGTTTTTTTTACTTTGACAAATTTTCTACCAGACTTGTCACCACCACCTGCACCAAATGAGAAGCTTCCTCCAGCATTAAACTCCCGACTACCAGAAGCCTGAAAAGCTGGGTTCTGTGGCACAGCCAGATTTGGTTGGCTTTCAAATTGAAAGGGATTTGCACCTGATGAACCTGTCAAAGTAAACTGATTCCCTCCTGGCGGAGTAGAAAAACCAAATGAAGGGCCAGGGGCTGCAGCAGGTTGTTGGAAAAATGCGGGAACTGAAGGGGTGGTTGCCTGAACTGTGTCCTCTGCCATGCTGTCCTCCATGCTCATTTGGTCATTATTACCAGATGGAGATGAACCAGACCTGAAGCCATGATTTGGGTTGCCAAACACAGGCTGTGATGGAGTAGTGGATGCAGGTGAACTGAAGGGGAAAGCAGGACCAGATGCGACACTGGGGGCAAACCCCACGGATGCACTGCTGCTTGTAACAGCATTAGAAGTTGCTCCAAAGGCAAACGGAGTCGAGGAAGAAGACGATGTTGAAAATCCCATAGATTTTGGGGCCTGCCAGTTGGAACCAAAGACAGTAGATGCAGGGCTCGCGATGGAGCTAACAGAGATGGACTCTGACGAGGTAGTAGAAGAGGTAAGTCCAAAAGAAGCACCAGAACTGAACAGTTTAGATGTAGAAGAAGAGCCAAATGTGGGACTGCCAGAAGAAAAGGCTGTACTAAATTGCATCTGCATGGTCTGTGTTGCAGTTCCCATACCAGTTCCAGCAGCAGAAACCTGAGCACTGCTAGCACTAAAAGGATTAAAACCCTGAGATTGATTAGCAGCAGCTGAAGTTGAGCTCCCAGCATTCAAGCTAAAAGGACCACTTCCTGTGCTTGTAAAGGCAGAAGATGTAGCATTCAAAACACTGCTTCCTGAGCTCGTAACTGCAGGGAATGTACCACCAAAAAAACTATTTCCTTTGCTTGTAGCTGCGGGGGTCTTGCCAAAAATATTATTGCCTGTGTTTGTAATTCCAGAACATGTACCACCAAAAATACTGCCAGCTCCACAAGTTGGGTTGCCAAAGCCTGGTTCTTTTGTTTTTGCTTCTGTTGTTTCATCAGTAGTAGATGGCACTGTTGAGGCTGAAGTTGATGGGACAGACCCAAATTTGGAAATAGGTGTAGCCGTCAAGGAAGGTGCTGATGCTGAAATAGAGAAGTTGCTATTCCCGTCAAAGTTTGCCATTGTAAAAGCGGTGGTAGGGGCATTAATACTGCCGCTAGCAACACTGTTGGCAAAGACGCTAGATGAATTTTGACCAGTAAAGTTACTTGACAGTAGAGGTGGACTGGGAGAGGAATATGAAGATGGGGTAGAAGCAAGAGATCCATTATTTAGACTTGAACCATTGGAGGTGATGCCAAATGAGAACAGGCTTCCAGTAGATGAAGTTGAAGTAGAAGGCACATTTTCAGGTGCCCTGAAGGAACCCTCATCCTTCAAACTGCTCTTATCTTCAGTTTTATCTAGTCCAGGGTCTCTGGTCACCAACTCAGCAGCACCAGTAGCAACAGACGTAAAGCTGCACAATAGGCAAGTGAAAAAAGTTCATAGCCAATAAAAATAAAGATCAGGGAAACTTCAATGTCACGAAGTTTCACAAGAAATGCAAATGAATGGTTGACATGATAGGGGGGGGGGGGGAATGAGAACCGAACCCAAACAAGGTAACATCAA
>Ga0325403_1007979_pt1 | contig 10125 bp, 4 predicted proteins | sample PopdelMetagenome_19_FD_205665 | JGI IMG/M metagenome (GOLD analysis project Ga0325403, IMG submission 205665) | Populus deltoides microbial communities from Bellville, Georgia, United States - Xylem-PdKOR-R4 | ecosystem: Host-associated > Plants > Phyllosphere > Stem > Wood/Secondary xylem...
ATGGCCAAGCATTATGCTTTTCTGCAACAGAGAGACTAAATTACAAAATGGGAAGAAGACGTCACTGGATTGCAGAACTTACAAGCACAAAAAGAAAGCTTTCTACTTTCAAGGCTTCTTAATGTCCAAGGTTACCATGCTTATAATTGATTATAGTACCTTTTTCACAAATGTAATGGACATATATTTAACGGCCATTGTTTGTAATCATTATAAAAAATGAAAATCCCACAATCCACCACAGTACATGATCTTCAAGTATGACATTATAATGATAAAGCTGCTTCAAAATCTTCATATTGTGCACTAATCGTGAAGTTTAATGACCTTCAACTACTTATCCGCAACATGGCTTATCCCACCTTGAATGTTTCTTTTCTTTTTTTTTTTTCTTTTTTGGGCAACAAATTCCTACTAATCCTTCATAAGCCAAGGTTTGCGAATACTTTTCAAAAACCAAAATAAAAGGGGAAAGATGGATGACCCAGCATCTCAACAAAAAGGAATATCAAGCATTGGCAAACCAGGATTGAAGGTTACATGAGGAATTCTAATCATAAAGTAACGTGAAAGTTTTAAGTAATTAAATAAATTCAACTAAAGAAACTGGAATACCTTCCGTTGCTTGTTTGACTAAGGTGGTCGGCTCTCCTCTTAACTGTGCTAGGTTTACCACTGTAGTAAAAACCAGTCAAATCAAGTGCTTGACTTGCCACAGCACCTAAAACAGCCAAAACATTGGCAGACTTGCTTTGGAAACAGCAATAAAAAAATTCAGTTCAAGGTGTTTATTAATTATAAAATAGCAGTTGTTGTGAAAAGAAACAGATGTCTACCTCTTCGCAAACTTGTGAAAGTCCCAATGGATAAACTGAAGTTGTTTTTCTTCCGGGAGAATTGTGTTCAGATACCCAGCTGCACTGGCAAACTCACGCCTTAGCATCATTTCTCTAGGCCTTTTTTCAACAGTCTGAATTTGAGCATTTAAATGAAATTCAGGATGAAATAAACATTAGAAAAGACTTCCAATATGTGGTAAACATTTTTGATAGAAGAAAACTTCTAAAATTAGATAAAGCACTGAAAGATTAAACAAGAGAATGTCACAGATAAATAAATTTGTCCATGTGTGAAAGCTGAATATTAATTTTGATAAGGCTTACTATAATTCATAATTATCCCAGAAACTAAAACAGATCTGGAAATGGTTTCCATAACTTCAAGATCCTCCATAAACTGACACTTCCTAGGGAGAAAGTGAGAGCCAGCTAACAAGGACATGCCACGTTCATCTGCTTTATCCAAGAGTCAGAGAAGTATGATGGAAAGACAATATATTTTAAAAGGATTATTTAAACAGACACATCATTGCATTCTCCTCTAAAATATTAACGCTGATATCAATAAGCTTTTGCTAATTTTGATATATAATCAAGTGTGGAAATTAGCACTCACCATTTTAATATATATTTCCAGTTCAGAAATGAAATAACAAACTTGGGTCACCATTTATTAATGCCCTTGTTGGTATAGATAAAACATGAAGAAAATGCAAGACAGCCATTTAATGACATTCTATTTGATAAAGCTGCATTTCTTTAAAGTCCTGTAAAGAACAATCAGAAATACTATAAAAACACGCACACTTATACAAAAGAAACTGCCAGGGGCAACTAAATATTATAAAAACAAGAAAACGAACTCTAATCCCATGCATTCCTTTGTAGATTAAATCAAGTGCAATAATTATTCAATTGCATAAAGTAAGATAATGCAAGATCTAGACAACAACCTGTTAACAGGCTCTAAAAAAGCCTTGAATATATTAAGCACAAAAATGAATTTGAAAACAACCTTTATCAAATTAAGCACTATTATGGGACTGCCGTATCTCTTCACCAAGTCTTCAAAATGCAATTTCGTCGCCTGGTAGGTAGGATCATACTTTTGCACTGATATAGACAGGGAAATAAATATCAGAAGTCTTCTTTATATGAAGATAAATGCTAATTGATCTACATCACTGCAAGACCCAACAATAAACTAATCAAATGTGTTGAATCAATGGCCTTACAGATTATATCAGGTTTAGGACTTAATTGTGAAGCTTCTTGTGACCAGAAAAGGGGAATCGAACCACGCATCTGCACAACAGAACTCATTTTCCCATTGCAACATCCAGCATCTTCATCAAGGACAATTTGCTCAGTTTCAACATCATTTGCAACTCTTCCCATATCATTAACCCCTCTTTTCAAGTAACTGCACTCAATTAACGTAAAGTTATTACAAAAGGTTTGTCTTAAATTTAAAAATAGATTTTACAGTGTTTCAGCACACTCCTCTGAAATAAGTAGATATAACTACAAAGAAAATGAGGACACAAAACAAATGAAAATCTGTGGTTTCCCACAGGCCATCACAATCATTCAAATAATACCCATCACAATGTAATGGCAGATGACTACATTAACACAGACCACAATATGTAGATTATAATACGGATAATGTCAAGAGAATATGAGTCTCATTATTCGATCTCTACACTTAAAACATAAGAAGGCAAATGAAGCAAAGTTGTAAAAATTGAATCAGCTCAACCAGAATTCCCATGAACAGGCTTTAATTAAAGTTCATCTATGAGAGAAACCCTTAGACAAACCCAGTCAAATACTGGCTGAGCCAGGTGTTTGGACTGCCAACCTGACCAACCCGGACCAATTTTAAAAGGTTGACCATGAACTAATAAAGGCGACCAATTGTAACAGGTTCACCAGGAACTACTAAGGGTGGCAGCCAAACAAAATTGTCAAGACAATTACACTTGTGGTTTTTTAATTCCTCTGCCCATGTGTCTGTTGAAAGGGAGGGCTCAGCCATTTTATTATAGAGGTAACTTCTTTTAGATTTGTTTTTAAATGATGTGAGACTTGGTTATTTTCTGGAGCATATACATCCTCAAAAATAGATAAATAATAGAATACATAACTTGCAATTATTATCCTCAGCCATTCCCTAGGTTCCATCAATGATACTTAACATAATTAGTGGTTTAAGAGTGGTTTGTACTGAAATTAAGATGAGAGAGAGAGAGAGATCAATCAATCTAGGATTATCAAGATAGAGTGGTTTGCATGCACAAAATAAACATTACACGCATTTGTGGGGGAGATGTCAACATGTCACACTTGTTAGCTGCAGTTCCCATCTGTCTTGTGAAGAATTTCGCCATTTATTCATTAGAGAGGTGTAGGCATGACTAACCAAGGAATTGTCTTAGAGAGAGAGAGAGAGAGAGAGAAGCGCTAACCAACCAATCATTTTCAGTCAAGAACCCAAACAAGCAATTTCAATCCCTAATATCAAAGGAAAAAAAGACCATTAGCCTTCACTCTGTCACATCTAATCTCCTAAAATGACCACATCAAAATCAACTTCAACACAATCTGAAGGCAGCTTCTTATCGGTAATTAGGTACTTTCCCCAACTTAGCTCATTGTAAACTTATGAACCAGTAAATTATCAACATACGTATCTCTAAATGTACACCAACAACAATAGAAACTAAGCCTCGATCACCAACTCGTTGGGATCCCTCTGAATATGCTCTTAATAAAATTACAAACAGGATCCTCTAATTTTGGGACCACTGTCAGTTTAATTCCTGGCTTTTAAATTTCAGCAGTCAGATCCCCCATGATTATTTTATGTTCAATCCAAATAGATCGTCAAGATATTGAAATATTAACATAAGAACAATACACACACAGACAAACATATATATTGTCTACTTCCCACACGCATGGACTTGTGAGTGTGCGAGAGAGAAAGCCACAATAAAAGCTTGGAAGCCTCTGGGCAGAATCCAGTGACATAAACCCATTTATTATGCTAGTAAAACATGAGACTTCAAGATGCAACTGAGCCTTACACGTAGACAAACTTGTTCAAACCAAAACATACCGGGGACCGGCAAAATGTCGAGAGCGTCTGGAAACCAGTGAAACACTGAAGCCTCTTCCAAAGATTGACAACCTGATCTGCCATGATTAAGTATAGTAGAATTGGTTGAATTGCTTAATACGCATTACACTCAACAACAATAAATTCATAAGCTATTATCAAGAAATCACGTTGGATGAATGTATTTCTACAAAATAACTAAGTATTTAGAAACAAAACCCAAATTATCAAGATATGTGTCCTACTTCCAAAAATCAAAATCATATGAGGTAAAGCAGCAAGGGATATAGCAGACCTGATAACTCAGATTCAACCACAGAAATGAAGTTGTTATTTTATCTTAAAAGAAACAAATTATAAAATTTGTCATTTGGGCTAGAGTTCTTCAAAAAGTATGTCCCTCAACAACAATAAATTCATAAGCTATTATCAAGAAATCACGTTGGATGAATGTATTTCTACAAAATAACTAAGTATTTAGAAACAAAACCCAAATTATCAAGATATGTGTCCTACTTCCAAAAATCAAAATCATATGAGGTAAAGCAGCAAGGGATATAGCAGACCTGATAACTCAGATTCAACCACAGAAATGAAGTTGTTATTTTATCTTAAAAGAAACAAATTATAAAATTTGTCATTTGGGCTAGAGTTCTTCAAAAAGTATGTCCCAAGCATTCTCCAAATCTTCCAAAATTTACCCAAATTCATACTCCTTTTCCATTAAGTACTAGTAATGCTTGCCTAGCACAAACTACATTACATCTAAAATTATATTTGAACCATGGCCAAATTGTTTCTTAATATAGTGGATATCAAACAAATAATCAGCAAGAATATGGTAAAGATGTGTGCATATTTGTCATTTGTGCTACAGTTCTTCACAAATTATATTCCAAGCATCTCCAAATCTTCTAAAATTTACCCTTTTCTATTAAGTAATAGTGATGCTTCCAATTTTAGCCAGTAAGAATTACATAACATCTGAAATTGGTTTTGAATCATGGAAATTTTTTTTCTTGAAATACAGAATATCAAACCAAATTAATTGACAAGCATATAATACTGTTGTGTGCATGGTAGAAAGAAGTACAACTTAAAAGAAAACACAAAAATAGAGCAATAGCATGTTAAAAAACAAATTATCTCAAAAAAGCATCTGCAGGATTACAACAAGGATATATTGATGCATAAAATTTGTGTAAATTATTTAGCATGACACATGATCATTGACAGATTAATTAGAGATGCAACATATAAAAAGAATTGCATACCTGCTTAAAATTTCCATGCACTAATGCTATTGTCCACATAGTATTACCACATCTAGACCGAATAGCTCGTGTTAGATATGCATTCCACACAAATATGTTATCATATGGCATCCTATCTTCACCATTTGATATCACATTCTTTTGCAAGCTTTGCATCACAGGATATGTATAGCTAAAGAAAAAATCTTTAGTCAAATCTACACTAGATAATAGCTTTTTGTACCTGCATTTGAGGCAATAGATAGAAGAACTATTCAGAAACTAAAAATCAGACTCATGCTAGACAAGGGATGAAAGAAATCTAACAGTACTAGATAAGACTGAAAGGAAATACCTCAAAGCTTCAAAAGTATATAATGAAAAACAGGTTTTATGCCCTTGAAGTAGATTGTGTTTACTCTTTTGCCCTTCCTTTTCCTTTCAATAAAATTCTTCATCCTCTTTATTTCCATCTCTAAGAACATTCATATTTTATGCTGTTTTAACATATACACATGCATCCATGCATACATACATATAGAAGCCCAAAAGCACTGCTCTCAATCAAACAAATAATTTAAAATGATATGCATGTCAATATTCTCTCAACTAAAGATTTTTTTCCCTTTTGATAAAAGAAGAAATAATTTAAAATGAAACAAGAAAGATATAACTACAAAGTCCGCACATCTTTTGTGCTCTGTATTCACTAGATAGTAATAAATAAGGAAATGGAATGCATGTTTGTGTTTTCTTTCAGGGGATTTCTTGTTCTCCTAGTCACTTCTTTTCCTTCTTGAATGTTATCAAGTGCTTTGAGAATTGCAAATTGATTATTCTTGATTAGGGATCCTCTTGTACATTTCCCACTTACAAGGTTAGAAATATCTTCGGCAATTTCAAGGCTATTTTATTCCTCTAAACAAGTATTTTACTACATGATCTCTCACTTTTCCGCCCAAAAACACCATGCTTGCTCGTTAGGATTAAGAAAACAGGAACCATTTTTCATTCATAAGAAACATTAAAGATTGATGCTACGTGAGGAGAGGGGAGGAGAGAAAGGGACTCTATGTACTAAGCAGTATAAAGTAATACAAACTAGCACTTTCCACTACTGATTTGGACAAATTGTCCTTATAAGATTCTCTCAGATTTCACATTAAATTAGCACTTCCCAAATTGAATTGGACAAAGAGTCTAAAAAGCTTCTATAATATTATTTTTTTTTTTTGTAATTTTAAAATACATGCCTAATAAGTTCTTCATTTCAAGCTAGAAATTGATTTTTTGAGTCATGCCAAAAGGCATCTTTTCTTAATGATAATTGGCAACAATGTCCAACAAATTTCCCACATAATGTTGTCTATGAGCTTAAAAATTCTGCAATCATGTAAAAAGCCACCAGTAAAGCTGGTTTTATCATTGGTCACTGATATCATCTGAAGCGTGAATGTGAAATAAGAATTTATTTCCATAAAAACTGTTTTACCTTTCTGGTGAAGTAGGACAGGAGAAGCTGCAAATAAGGGGTGATAATTACCACATAACACACACACAAACAAATGGGCGGATGGGGTGGAGTAAGTGAATAACCATATTGTCATAATGTAGAGAACGGACAGAGAAGGACAAATCAAGAAGAGAATGCGTGTGTGAGTGTGTTTCTGATGTTAATTTCCAGAAATCATGAAGCCTTTAATTCTAGATGAAATGAAAAGGCACAAGTAGACAGCAGTGCGTATCAGCAAAACGATGAAATTGTATGCAACCCCACATAAAGCGAGATAGGGGCAGGGCTGGGGGCACAAAGCAATCAATCAGGAGCATGCAAAGGAAATTAAATACCTTATCTCAGCTTTAGAATGAGCCAAATCAGTTTGAACTGATACATGCGGAATGGTAATCAATTGGCTCTCGTCTATGCCATATATCACATGACCACAAATAAATCCTATTTGCCGACGCTTTGTTACTAGAATCAAATAATAAGACTCCAGAAACTTAATGCAACCTTAAAAAAAACACCAAAAGAACAAAACAAGTAAAACCACTGTCACAAAGAAGTCCACGCATCAAAAACATAAAAATACACAAACAAGAATTGGTCAACCCACACTAACCTGCAATCCCATAGGCCTTCACTACAAAGTTTAGGCCCCCAGTGGCACGATTCCCTTCAGCTATTCGCTGAAGCAAGTTGTTTATTTCTTGTGGAGAATAAACAACTAGATCTTCACTAATATTGAGATCAGAGGGCTCTGATCGATCAATCTTCAATACCCGAAACAATTTCCTCTTCCTGTCACTCCCGACTAGATAAAGTCTCTGATTAAGAGGAATCAAGAATATTTTTATTAGTTATGTTTTAATTTCTTCCGAAAACAATGAAATTCTTAATTAAACTAAAGATTCAAGAAGTTTAAATATCAACCATCAATCAATTCAAATCAATTGAAACCGCCATTACACGAAACCCTAAATACTAAAAATCTCAAAAATTCTACCGTTTTCTAATTTAATCTTCAAATTCCAAAATCCAAGCACAATTTTCAAATCAAAAGAGATAAGAGAATGATTCAATTTTGTTACTTGTCTAGTCTCGTAGAGTCTAAATTTCTCGAGAGAGTAAGAATTGGGGTCGTTGGAAGGTTGGACATTGGCGGAGGAATCGACGTAAGGAGGGAGTTTCGATTTCGAACTATCCGATTTCGCCATGGAAATGGCGGAAGGGTAGTTTGGGAGCTTAAGAAATGGAGACGGCTGGCTTGCTAAATCGCCATGGAGGTGTCTGTTTTGAGCTTAGCAGTCAGAGGAGGGGAGAATGAGAATTCGGTAACGATAAAAGAAGGGTTCGTTTATAGCAAGTCTCCAAAATCTATTTATAGCTATCTTAAAAACGGTACACTGATCAAAAACCTAATTCTTTTATTCATGCATTTCTTTTTATTTTAACAAAAACATGTATTTTAATGAGAAGCAAAGCAAAAACTTATCATCATCGTGAAAGCAAGCAAGTTTCAACTAAAAAATAAAAAAAAATCATGAAATGATCATCTTCAAGCACCTAGGAAAAATATGAGAATAATAAATTTTAGAAAATAATATCAAAACTCTACCACTGACTGCTTGCTAAACATTAAACCATGATTCTTAAAATGAACATGATAATGAATGAGTTCTTACTAAGAATAATGGCCACATTGACAGCTTACTCATTATGGGAAAGACAGTCGTGATAACTTTCTATATTTAAAATTCCTGTTGTGTTTAGCCTAGCTTTATCACCCAAAGCTACCCACAAAATTTGCTGGGTCTTTGGAATGAAAATAATAAAGCACTTCAATTTTTATTGCTGACAAAAAAAAAAATTTACATTTGTTCTGAGAAAAGTTCATATAAAACATGAATAAATACAGGCACAGACTCCCCAGCCTCTGTCAAAACTCTCTACAATCCCATGCTTCCTTTCTGTGCTGCCACATGATTTATTTAGGTTTATCTAAGCTTTGTTCACAAATGCATGCTGTTTTGCGTTCTACTACAAAGGTGTCTTTCTTCTTCAAGCTCCCTTTGCACTGCCACAACTTCCCATCCCTTTATTATCTTCTTCATCTTTTAATTATGCCCATGTATAAAGTTGCTCACTGTCTTGCCATTTATTGTTCCAAGATTGTCATGATTTTAAAGACTTGGAAATCTTAAATCTTTACATGTTAATGCCGTCAATATTCAAAAAATGCTTTCTCTCTTCAGCTTTATACAGCTTAATCTGACCTTTTTCAGTTATTCTTCTTCCAATAATCAGCTTCTCTGATTTCATTTCCTGTAAAAGGCTGTATGGCGCTTCTTTAACACCTCACAGTATGCTTACATTTACTTTCTCAACAGATTAATTTACAAACAACATCGTTTAGGCAACTTATTATACATCAGTTTTTTCCTTTCCATCAAATTTTGGGTGAAGACATTTTGTCATTGTCAATATAACAAATCTGCGTCTAAAACAAATACCTCCCACTTAATGCAATGTTCATGCTTCAGATGTTATGTTTCCAGCACAAATATACCTTTCATAAATATATTTATGCCTTCAGATATTTGGCCTTTCGATTTTAGATGATGCTTTTCTATGCGTAACTTGGACTGTTTCTATGATGCAGGATAACGGATTCCAGACCACCATGTGTATGATAATTACAACCAGCACTATGTGTTCGAGCTACTACTCAATCGATGGCAGCTCTATAGGCACTTTTGCTAAAGAAGCTGGGAGCCCCTTTCTTTATTTGCATATGCTTTTGTTTATACCTTTTGTATTGGATTTTATCACTTTCGCTCTTTTTTTTTTCTTTTTTTTTTAGTGCAAGGACACACAATCATGTTGTTTATATATCTTTTCTAATTACCAAAGTGGCCGCATCATGCACTAACGATCTTGTAGAAAATGGTTTTTCTTATAGTCTCTGTTTACAATATACAACTATATATATAACAGAATTTGTTTGACTGTTACAAGAATTATAAATAGCATTAAAAACTATAATTACTAAGAATCAAAACTGATCTTCGGTTACTCAATCAGTTTTGATTGAGAAGAGGAAATCTCTCTTCAGTTACATAATCAGTAGAGGATATCTCTCTAACACCCTCCCTCAAACTTGGCGGGCCTGGACGAACAAGTTTGCGAGTAAAAAGAACATGACGATTCTTGTGAAGAGGCTTGGTGAGCAGATCGGCACGTTGATCTATGGAAGGGATAAAGCAAACACGATGGCTTCCAAGTGCAACCTTCTCACGAACAAAGAGATAATCAAGTTCAATATGTTTGGTGCGGGCATGGAATACCAGATTAGAAGCCATGTACGTAGCACTGAGGTTATCACAATGCAAGAGAATGAGAAACTGA
>Ga0325403_1007980_pt1 | contig 10124 bp, 4 predicted proteins | sample PopdelMetagenome_19_FD_205665 | JGI IMG/M metagenome (GOLD analysis project Ga0325403, IMG submission 205665) | Populus deltoides microbial communities from Bellville, Georgia, United States - Xylem-PdKOR-R4 | ecosystem: Host-associated > Plants > Phyllosphere > Stem > Wood/Secondary xylem...
TTTTTTTGTTCTGCTCTCTCCTAAGTGTATCTCTTTCCTTTGTAAGAGCATAAACCTGTAACCAAACATTCCAAGACAATATTAATCTCGGCAGTAGGAAATTTAAAGCATTATGATTAATTGCCATCGAAAAAGCAAAAAAAAAAAATCAACTTTAAATGCACAGAAAATCTCATCAGGCTGAAACTCAGCATGTAAGTTGCAAATCTTTCACGCTAGCACAACACACTAGCCTACCAAGAGGCATTGGTACTATCCAAAACTTTCAGGCTTTTAAATATCACCTGTATTCTCAATTTAAACCATTTCTGTTTGGTAAATCATGGATATATTATTATGAGTTTGAATCCCGAAAAAAAAAGAGGATAAGCTATCCTCCATAATATGGTACAAAGAATAGGAAACAAAATTAAAAACAAAACTAGACAAGATGCAACTCCAGTCGGCTGAATATGATCCATAGAGACTCCTTTAAGAGATCGTGAAGCAGAATGCTGTTAAGAAGCCAGCAAAACTCACAAAAGTTGCATTGAAAGGAGAGTTCTTAAAATTCTGGAACCAAATATTCCAAATCATAGCAAACACTGTACAAGCATAAAACATTTTGTCCTTCCTCCTACCAAAACCCACTAAATGTATCATCAACAAATCCCCCACACAATCCAGGGACACCCACTGATTCCAAAACAGCAAAAGCCTCTTCCACTTATCTCAAGAACTAGAGGATGTAAGAAATTACTTTGGAATCTAGTAGCTATAATAGTGCAGCATGTGCACATGTGTGTTGCCCATATCAAAATGAAAGGTATTGCAGATAAATGATCAGAACTTCTTTATCAAATAAGTGGAAGAGCCAACAAAAAATAATATCATAAAATTGCACCTTTCTGGGATTATATGGAATATCTAACAGTAAACATTTTTCATCAGGTTCATTAGGAGGCCAATTGGGCTTTATGCAACAGAACATGGGATAGCCTCTCCTTCCCTCAATCCCTCCCCTCCCTTCTGTGAGTGGGATTTGAACCCACGCCACTTGGTACCATCCAAGTGACTTTGCCAGCTAAGCTAGATATATACTGTAGACAGTATTCATGTGCTGATCAACATATGGTTGATAGGTATCAAAGCATGACATCTTAGTTATTACATATACCTCAATCAATAACTGTTCATTCTCCACAACCAATAACTAATCATTCTCTTTTGTTAAGAAATTGCAGAAAGAGTGTGAGTGTGTGTGTGTGTAAAAGAAAAGGCATGTCATAATTTTCAAATTTTAGGAGCATACCTTTCTTTCAAGAGTTGAAACCCTTTGATGGTATTCCTCTCTCAAAGACTCGATTTCTGCATCATTGGTTTTTCTCTGTTCCATAAAATTCAGCGATAAAAACATCATCAGGCTATAGAGAAAGTAAAGAGAAATCATTATCTTATCAACCAATAGTAATATTTGTAAAAACAAGTGGAACCAGAGATCAAAACAGAATAGAGGAGAGTAGATGAGATGAAGATGTTGTAAGTGAACACATACACACAAAAAAATGGCAAATTATTTTTTTGAAAAACCCAACTCATGCAAGTTAACATGCACACGACATTCAATTTTTTAGGTCAAATTAAGGACTAAAGAGTAAGTGCCAATGTTATAGTACTTATTATAATATAAAGTTTGCCAAACAAGGAATGTTTTACAGCTAGAAGCATAAAATTCCGATAATGGCTTACACATATAGGTGCTTTAGGTAAATATACAACATCATCGTCAAAAAAAAAATACCATCAAAATAGCAATCAAAAAGACAATAAGAATTATTTTAAGATAAAAAAATACAACCCATGTAGAAAATATAAGAACAACCTTTGCAACACAAACTAATTGAACTATCCAGATAAAATGTAATTAGCACAAACCAGATTTTCTTTAAAAAGGTACAAAAAATAACCATTTTACCTTAATGCACACATATGCACAAAGTACCTACACCAAATTAGCTTGAACGTAGAAATAGTTAAAATTTATACAGACCTTCAATTCCCCAATAACAACTTTCAGGTGCTCATTTTCATTCATCAACTTCGCGATCTCATCAGCCTTTGCCTGGAAGAAGAACATCAGAGTTGGATTTTAGTTTAACATAAAAACTCAAAACAGAATTACAACACATTTTAGTTGAGACAACTAGCACTAAAAATTATCAATTTTGTTCATCAAAAGTTCAGTTGTTCAAAATTTCAATAGTCTTCTTAACAAAAGAAGAGAAGCACAAGCAACCATCATCATTGTAAAGGTACTAATGTAGCCCTTGATGAGCAGAAAGGTGAAGGCGATATGCCTTGAGGGCTGGGTTGATTCACTATGCCAGAACAACCATAATTTGAGAAACATGAGAGGACAAAACTTTAATGAAATGTGAAGCAAGAGCATCAGATTTGACACTCACAAATCACAGTGATATTAGTCCATCACGAACAAGTGTTATGTGGACAGCAGAAAGAAAACATGCTAAAAAATCATTCAAAAATAATAAAAAAAATCAAGCAACACAGAGGTTGGTCAAGCTTAGTGTAAAACAATGACAAGACAAAAAAAAGAACTAATAAAAAACTGGAGAGGATCTTGCTATCCACTATAAATTATGGGGCTATCATGAATATAAGAATGTTGAATCGACCAGTGAAATATTCTAAGAAAATGAGCAAAGATGTTCCGGTGTATTTTGATTGTGGTATGTATACTGTAAAAAGCTCAGTAAAGACCAAAATTGAATTTTTTTCCCAGCATAAACATATAATGCAGTCCAATTTTGAAAATAAGAGTAGCGATGCATCAATGGGGCTCAGTCTGAAGACTTTTTTTCCAGCATAATATATCTGTGCCATGTAGTAATACCTGAGCTTGCCTTGCAGCATCTTGTAATGCAGTTTCCATCATTTTAATCTCAGTCTTCACCTTCTCTAGTTCAAGCATGGAATCTATAGAGTCTGATATATTCAACCCTGAGCTCAGGCGTTGCTCTTTACTGCCAACTTTGCCATAATTGACTCCCTCGTCTCCTCCTACTGTCTGATCATTGCCATCGTCTACCTTAGAAACTGATCCAGAAACCATTTCTGAAGCCTCACCTGAGGGAGATGCAGTGGACAGGGAGAGTTCACAAGCCATGCCACTCACTTCAGCACTAATTATTGGCTGTGAACTGGATGAATCAACTGCAGCTTCAGCTTGGGTATCACTTGAAGCCTCGGCTCGGTTATCACTTGATGCTTCAGCTAGGACATCATCCGATGCTTCAGCTTGCACATCATCCGATGCTTCAGCTTGCACATCATCCGATGCCTCGGCTTGAATTGAACTTTGTTCTACAGTCTCCTCAGCTTGTGTCTCTTGTTCATCTATGCTCTCGGCACGAAACACATTATGTGAGTCGTTATGTAAGATGGAAGCAGCCTCGACTTCATCAACCCTGGGTGCTTCTGACTTGATCTCCAATGTATCTGAATTTTCAGCAGGCCCTACCTCTGAAATCTCTTTCCCCTGTAATTCATCAGCTGAATCTGGTATTTTAACATCATGGACATCTAGCTCAGGAGGTTCGACAGCCTTAGGTTCTGATTGCAATTTGGATTCGAGTTCAGCTTTGCCAGAGTCTGAAATGACACCATCTTTTTTCTCAGCAATCTCTAGATGCTCGCCATCTTTTTTTCTCTCAAGCATTTGATTTTCTTCTAAAGCTGTGGTTTGTTCAGTGTCAGAATTTTGTGACTCTTTCTCCTCAACAGTTGATGATTTCTGTGGAGATACAGTTTTCTCTGAAGATTCAACTGTACTATCCTCGCTTTTTTGCCCCATAAAGGACATAACTGGCCATAATCCCGAAGCTGGAAAGCAAAAGGAACGAAGATTCTAAATAAAATTGGTCTCAATACACACAAGTTAGAACATTTAAACAGAAGTACAGAACATGCAACCATGTTGTTCCCTAGTTTGTCATTAAACTTCAGCACAAGACAACATATTATCAACTAACTTCCATGCTCTAGTGCACGCAGGTCAACATTCTAGCAAAGTAGTGAGATCAACCACCTATTTCTAATCCACCATTATAACTTAAACACAGTATGCATGAGCTCAAGCATTCCACAAGGTGTAACTTGAACAACTAGGATATTTAAATCTGTCTAATAAACGAATGTAGCCTAATCATTTTACTTGAAAGCTGTAATAAAATAATATAAATAACGAGTAAAAAGTAGTGGTAGTAGCAGGTAAAGTACCTTCAGTGCTGGTACTAGAATCGGGTTTATCTTCGAAACCAAGTGCAGTGTCGAAATTCTTCTCGATATTCTTGACGCTCTCACTGAGCTTATTCACCGCCCCAGCTAGATCAGGGAAGTTCCCTAGCGAGACTTTCCCGCTAAACCAAGCCATCTCTTGTATAACGTACCCCCGAGCACAAAATAAGAACAATAAATCATCAAAATATCGTACCTAGAAAGAAGAGCACACGCGAAGATCCCATCGGGAAAAACACAAAATTGAATCTATTTGGTAAGGTTTTGAATCGAATGCGATAGAATCTAACTGATTGAATTATTGAAAATTGAAAGTTTAGCGAATGGAGAGAATTGAACCTGGTTGGGGGAATGCGTTTTTGGGCTTCTTCTTGGAGATTCACGTAATGGCTCTTGGTGGTGGTGGTACAGTAATGAGTGTTGCTGAGCTGTAGATGGATTTCGGTGCTATTTTATATATATATATATATATATATATAGAGAGAGAGAGAGAGAGAGAGAGAGAGAGAGAGAGATGGCGGTTTTCAAAAACGAGGAGGGAGGTCGATTCGATTGCTCACAATAAATAGTACGTAGTCCATACACTTGTTTTGTTTTTTTAATTTAATTTTTAATTAATATATTCTTTTTTTAATTATTTAATTTAACAATTTTTAAATAATAATTAATCTTGTTGTTAAGAATTACAATTAAAAAAAAATCATTATCACTATGCCTTTTGAGTTTCAAAATCACATTTAAAAATATTTGAAATTTTTTTATTTTTTTTAATTAATTTTTTTTATATTTTCAAATCTTGATATGTTGACATCAAAACTAAATTTTAAAAAATAAAAAGATATTATTTTGATGTATTTTTAAGCAAAAAATAATTTGTAAAGTAATTATTACTATAATATCAAACGAGTTTTTAGTATAGCAAACTAAATTTTTTTGTTCGCGCTACGCCGTAAAACGGATCAATTTTTTTCTAACATAAAAAAAGATATTAAAATAATAATAACTTGAGATAATTCGGGTTAACTTAACTAGCCTACGACTTGAGATAACACTAAAAGAAGGAAATTACAAAAAAAAAATATAAAGCTCAAGACTCAATAAAACTAATTTTAAAGGATAAATTGAAAAAAAAAAACTTGAAAGATAAAAACCCGAGTAAAACCGGGTTCATTTTACTAACCTATAACCCGCATTATGAGATTGGAATAGGAAAATTAATTTTAAAAAAAATAACCTAGAAAAAAGGATCAAAGCTAAATAAAAAAAATAAAAATGAAAAAAAAATCACACAAGGTTAATCTAACGAACCTGCAACCCAAGATAACTCTATAGAAAGGAAAAACATAAAAAATAAGAAATCTTAAGACCCAATAGTCCAACATTAAATGATTAAATAAAAATATTAAAAAATATATTAAAAAAATCCAGAAAAACCCTTGTTAGCTTGATTAACCCGCAACCCGGGATAACCATAAAGGAAGGAAAGGGAAAAAATTAGAAAGTCTAAGGTCCAATAACCTAGTGTCAAATGATAAAAAAAACTTAAAAAAAAACAAAGTTAAATCGAGCTAATCTTTGAAATTAAAAATTATGGTTATAAGACTAAGATAACCCTACATAAAACAAAACAAAAACTTGCACAAAATTCTTAACCATAAAAAAAAAATATTAATTAAAAAAAGAAATCTTAAGACCCAATAGTCCAACATTAAATGATTAAATAAAAAAATAAAAAATATATTGAAAAACATCCAGAGAAACCCTTGTTAGCTTGATTAACCCGCAACCCGGGATAACCATAGAGGAAGGAAAGTGGAAAAATTAGAAAGTTTAAGGTTCAATAACCTAGTGTCAAATGATAAAAAAAAAATTGAAAAAAAAAACAAAGTTAAATCGAGCTAATCTTCGAAATTAAAAATTATGGTTATAACTTATAAGACTAAGATAACCCTAAATAAAACAAAAAACAAAATTGAACAAAATTCTTAACCATAAAAAAAAACAAATATTAATAAAAAAAATAAGGATTAAATTTAGTATAAAAATTAATGAAAGAAAATAATAAGGGACTTAATCAAAAAAATAAAAGATAAGAAAAAAGCAATTAAAAGAATCAATACCAAAATTTGATTTAAAAAAAAGTCAGATTAATTAAAATATTGAGAGACAAAATTGAAAGAAAAAACAAATTAAAAAAACGATAAAAAAAAATTATAAAAATAAGGATCAAAATTAGATAAAAAAAAACAAATGAAGTAAAATGTGGAGGGAATAGTTGAAAGAAAAAAACAAATTCAGAAAATGAAAAAAAAAACGATGACTCAATCTAGAAAAAAAATAAAAATAAAAATCCAAAGCAAACAATGCCCAATCAAAAGAAAAATGATCCAAAATTGAAAGACAAAATAAATAAGAGGACATTATGATTTTTAGCTAACCTGACATGAATTATAAAGAGTGGAGAGAGAAAATAGAAAGGGGAGAAAAAAGCCAACATGTGTGCAAACCGTCGTGATTTAAGCAACTCGCCCCACCTTATAAGCTTTGCCTCTACTAGATACTTTAAATGACATGGTAGTTGGAAAATTTTGGTCACTAAACAATGTCGCACGTGCCACCTGGAAGGTGTAGGTGACATCCACTCGATAGCGTATGCCCTACATGGACTAACAACTTTTTATTTTTTATTATTATTTTTATAAAAATACTAATTTGTCCCTAATCCAAATTGTGAATAACATAAAGACGATGAAAAAAAATATCAAAATACCCTTTTGACTCATCCTTTGATTTTATTGACTATAAGGACAATGAAACAATTACACTATTTCTTAAAAAAAAAAATTACACAAAAGTCCTCTTAGCCTTTCATTTTTTGTTGCCTTTGTGTATATTAAAATATTACAACATACTTCACAAAACACTGTGGATTACAACAATAATCCACAGTGTTTTCCTCTTCTTTTTTTTTTTGCTAACTTTTTCCTTTTCTCTTTTTTTTGTTTTTTTGTTTTTTTTTCCAAACTTATTTTTGTTGGTTTTACTTTTTTAAATATTGACCTGGTTAAAATTTTTACTTTGTAATTTTTTTCTTTAAAATACTATGGATTGCTGCGATGTTTTTCCACATAGTTTTTATATTTTATTTCTTCATTTTTCAAAATTATATTTGTCGATTTTTTTTTAATATGGAGCTGAATGAGAATTTAGTTTTGTAATTTTTTCTTTAAAATATTGTTGATTGCTACAGTGTTTCTCCGCATGGTTTTTTTTTATGATTTTCTCCGAAATTATCTTTCTTTATTTTATTTTTTAATATTGAGCTGGTTAAAAATTACAGTTACAATATGGGAGGAAAACACTGTAACTTTCCTCAAAAATTACTGTTGACTGCTATCGTGTTTTTTTTCATATGGTTTTTTTTTCTGTTTTTGTTATGTTTTTCCCTAAAATTATCTTTGTCAATTTTATTTTTTAAATATTAAGCTAGTTAAGAATTGCAGTTACAAGTAAATACAGGTTTTTCCTCGTAAAACACTATAAATTGATACAGTTTTTTCTCACATGGTTTTTTTTCAGTTTCTTTTGTGGCTTTTTTTTGTGATATTTTTTTCCAAAATTATCTTCGTCGATTTTTTTTTTAATATTGAGTTGGTTAGAATTTAACTTTGTAATAAAGCTTAATCATGTGGGGAAAACATTGTAGCTTTGCTCATAAAACATTGTGAATTGTTATAATGTCTCTCTACATGGTTTTTTTTGTTATATTTTTTTTCAAATTATCTTTTTCAATTTTATTTTTTTAATATTGAGTTGTTTGTGAATTACAATTACAACTCATTACAAATAAGGCTAAATCATGTGGGGAAACACTGTAGCTTTCATCACGAAACACTGTGAATTGCTACAGTGTTTCCAACATGATTTTTTTTCTTTTTTTCTGTTTGTTTTGTTATTTTTTTTCTAAAATTATCTCTGTCGATTTATTTTTTTAATATTGAGGTGATTAAGAATTTAGCTTTGTAATTTTTTTCTTTAAAACACCGTGAATTGTTGCAGTGTTTTTCCATGTTATTTTTTTATGATTTTTTCCAAAATTATCTTTGTCGATTGTTTTTTGAATATTGAGTTGGTTAAGAATTATAATTACAATAAAGCTAAATCATATGAGGAAAGCGTTGTAGTTTTTTTCACAAAACACCGTGGATTGCTACAATATTTCTCTAAATGATTTTTTATTTTATTTTATTGGGAAAAGCGCTATAGTTTTCCTCACAAAACATTGTTAATTGCTACAAAGTTTTTTCTCATGGGTTTTTTTCCTTCCAAAATTATCTTTGTTGTTTTTTTTTTAATATTAAGTTGGTAGAGAATTTAGTTTTGTAATTTTTTTTCTTTTTATTAACTGAAAAGCTAAATCATGTGGCGAAAATACTGTATCTTTTTTCACAAAACACTGTAGATTGCTACAAATCATTTTGATCGGTCTCTAAGTTTTTGATCACCAACACAATTTTTTTTCGTCATGAAATATTTGCTCCATCATACCTTTAATTTCTATTACTTATCTAGCGCTGGTTCATAAATATAACACTATTAAATGTATTTGTTTTATAAGCTAGCGGCAGCACGTGGACATGTCATCTCGTAAACTATTAAATTGTGTCCCGATTAATTTGCAAATGACCTATGAGTTTCATGAAAAATACTATTTTAGCCCTACAAACAAGGCAAAAACTTTATTTAGGGAAAGACAAAAAAGTAATTATATAGTATAAGTCCATTGTAAATTGTCTCACAATCTACAATAAAATTAAAGTGCTCCTTTAGTTTTTTCATAACAAGGTTATACATACTCCCGCAATTCATTTAATTGTTTATTTTATTTATTTATCAAACTTTTTTTTATTTAATCCTACTATATTTTGTATTTTTTATTTTTTATAGTTAATGGTTCAAGTTCTTTTCATTTATATGAGATATGAAAGTTTTTATAAGATTTTGGGTGAATTTACGGAGATATGTTTATAATTTGTAATATTAAAACACAATTAAAAAAAAATAAAAAACAAAAACAACCTAGGTGGCATATCTCAAATTCATGCAAAAAAAAGTTACATTTAGTCTCTATATTTTACGATGACTTTGTTTTAAATTTCTATACCTTTTAGATTCTTAGTGTTGGTATAAAACCTCATTTTGTTTATTTTTTTTATTTCTTTGATTTGAGAATAGAAATAGAAGCTCGTAGAAAAACAGTGAGGGAGAAAGAAATCTTTTGTTTATCACATTTTGATGATAAAAAAGTTGTTTTTGCTATTAATAATTTTCATTTGATAATATGAGTTTTATTAAGATTTTTTTTCCCATTATCTTAATGAAAAAAGTAGATCAGGATTGCAAGATAATTTTTATCTCTTTTAATTTTGTGCTTCTAGATCAATTTAAATATGTTTTGAGCTTAGGGATTGATTTATTGATATTATAAAAATGTTTATTATGAGTTTTAAGGTGAAAATATATTGAAAAATAAATTTTTAAATTCAAAGAACTCCAATTTGATTTTTCAACCACATCTCCGGTGGTTGGAAATTGGACAAACAGACTATGCATTAGGGGTGTTCAAAAAAACCGAATAACCGAAAAAACCGAGAAAACCGATGGAAAATTAACCGAGAAAACCGAACCGAGATGAAAAACTGATTAAACCGATTACTAAAACCAAAAATTCTTTCCGGTTCGGTTCGGTTCCGGTTTGACAACCAAAACCGGTGAACCGAACCGGCTGCCGATAAAAAATTAAAAACAAAGGCTGAAAGGCAGCAGAA
>Ga0325403_1007981_pt1 | contig 10124 bp, 6 predicted proteins | sample PopdelMetagenome_19_FD_205665 | JGI IMG/M metagenome (GOLD analysis project Ga0325403, IMG submission 205665) | Populus deltoides microbial communities from Bellville, Georgia, United States - Xylem-PdKOR-R4 | ecosystem: Host-associated > Plants > Phyllosphere > Stem > Wood/Secondary xylem...
AGAAGGATTGCTGTATTTTTAATGTTTGCTAATGCTTTGCTTTTTTATAGACAAATGTCATTAGCCAATTGTTCATTCTCGTACTTAAATTTATGATATGTAAGCTGGTGACTTTTGTTCCTGTTGAAGATTCTCTTCTTGGTAATTTCAGTCCGAGTTAATTTCTCAAAATGAATATCTGTCAATGTTTGAAAACTAGAATCTTTGTTCATGGGGATTCAAATTATTCCAAGTAGAGAAACAAGACGTTATTCTGCATTAATTCCAGTAGGGAATTAAATGATTGAACAAAAAGGTTAATTTTAGCTTTGGGGAGAGGGACATTGGTGACAGGCTGATCATTTCCTTGAACCTAGTAATTATTTGGTCAAAAGAAAGCTCTGCTAATGATGCATTCTGTTTTGGACTTATTTTGACAGGTTGAAAGCTTATTTCCATTCAATTGGATCACAATACTATATGCTACAACTTCTAGCAATTCAACCTTTTTCCTCTTGCTAATTTTTGCTTGTACAACTATTAGGTTCTATAGCAACATCTTACATCTAGTTTATCTAATCTGCGTCCCATCTGATTACGAGCTATAAATTAGTTGTTGCAATCATGTCTCTAATGGCAGAATCAAGCAGGTTGCAGCAAGTTTCTTCTTCCTTAGATACGTCAACAAAGCGACAATGGCTATTCGTTTGCCCATTGCTCCTGCTAAACAAAGTCTCCCTCGGTCTGTTTCCGGCGCCAATAAAGCTGCTTCAAGGTCCTTGGATGTTCCAAAAGGTTTCCTGGCAGTTACGTTGGGGAAGCTGAGAAGAAGCGATTTGTGGTTCCCACATCCTATTTGAAACAGCCTTCATTTCAAGATTTGCTACATGGAGCTGAAGAGGAGTTCGGCTTTGATCATCCAATGGGAGGATTGACGATTCCCCGCGCAGAAGATACTTTCCTTGATGTCACTACTAGCTTGAGTAGATAATAAAATGCAACAAAACTAATCAAAGAAAAACAATTCTGCAATGCTCTGTCACAAAGTGAATGGCCTATTTAGTTTCCTATTCCCCTCCTACGAAAAAACTTGTTCCTAATCGCTAATTAAATTGCAGTCTTATACTAACCGTGTTCTAAGTATAATATTCTTTAACCTGTTCAGTTATACACATATATATCTGTTAAAAGAAGAAAAGAAAGAAGTTCTGCTTTAATTTCAAGTTGTATGATCAATCTGGACATTAGAGATCCTTCACTCCTTCTCCATATATATAGTGGAGAAAATGCTGAGGAAGAATTTGGGTTTAATCCAGTGGGCGGTGTTACACGATTACACTTCCTTGCAGAGAAGATATCTTCATTAATGTTATATCCCAGTTGAGGGGATCATAATACACCAACCTAAATTTGACAAGTCCTGACAATTTTGTAAATTAATGTGCAATGTCTACTGGAACTTACGGCAGAGGCAGAGATGGTTTGGGAAATTAAGAAGAGAAATTAGTACTTTTTTCCAATCTTCCTGTCAAATCTTCAAATTAAAAATATTCGGTTCAGGTTTCGCTTTACTTTGTATTTCTAGACTAGACCCCACTTGGTGTTGCCTTTATACTGTAATTTCAATAAAATTATTTTTTTTATTTAAAATTAATTTTTTTTAATTTTGACATGGAAATGTCAAAAATAACTTTTAAAAATGAAAAATATATATATTTTAATATATTTCTAATAAAAAATATTTTAAAAAATTATTATTATTATTTTCTCAAACACCTCATTACTAATCACGTAGAACTGGAAATCCTCACTGTATAAGGAATTGGGGGATTGATAATGTGACGGTTTAGCGTAAAATTTCCCCTTAGAGATCCTCCAACTCTGACTTTTGAGATGTCAGAACTATTTTTATATTCTATGCCATGAGAAAGAAAACTTTGTAATATGTTAGGATCATATCATAAATGAAAACTAAATAGGAAATAACTTTGTAATATGTAGACAAATTTAGGTAAATCACATAAATTCTTATGTGTCTCATTTCTTATTTTCCCTATTCTCTTGAGTTATGTATTTTGTTTTGCATGTCAGGATCCTAACAGTGGTATCAGAGTAGCCTGGTTGTTTTTGTTTATATACAACACTGTTCACATATACATTATTGTCTATATATAGGGAAAGTCAATGTGGTGAATAAATATAGTTTAGAAAGTTTTGTCTAAGAAAATTGAGTTTTAAGCGGGATGTTTGTGATCTCTCCAATTTTTTATGGGAACTTACTTAGTAGAAGTATTATTCATACAATTCTATTTCCATATATGTTGCAGTTCGTAAGTGAAACAATGATAGTTGAATAGATCATAGTGAATAAAATGGCAACAAAGTATGAGATTGAAAAGTTCAAGAGGAACAATTTCTCATTATGAAAAAATGAGAATGAAAGCAATTTTAAGAAAAGACAATTGCCTGCAGCAATTAGAGATAAGCCCATGTAAATCATTGATAATGCTAAGTGGATTGAGATAGATGACAATGTTATTGCTAACATACATTTAGCATTAACTGACAAAGTATTACAAGCATGGTAAAAAAGAAAATTGCGAAGGAGATTTGGGATACTCCGACAAAGTTATACGAGTCTAAGTCTCTGCATAATAAGTTCTTCAAAAGGAGACTTTATACTGTATAAATTGCAGAAACCACATTGGTGACTGACCACATCAACACAATAAGAATTTTATTTTCACAACTCACTACGTTAGGTCATCAAATATAGGAAAATGAACGTGTAGAGCTTCTACTTTGAATTTTTCTTTATTCATAGGATAAACTCATTATCAACTTTACCAATAACATCCTCACAGACTATCTAGTCTTCAATGATATTGCAGTCGCTATATTGGAAGAAGAAAGTAAGCACAAGAATAAAGAAGACAAAATTAATAGTTTGCATCAAACAGAGGCTTTATTGATGTCAAGAGGAAGATAAATGAAGTCAAAGGCAAGGAAGTTCCAAATCAAAAAGTAAAAAAACTATGAAATGCTACAGTGGTGGCAAAAAAAAGCGTGATAAAAAGTACTGTTGGTATAAAAAAGGTATGGAGAACAATACTTAGTCATTAAAACCTCAAGAACATGTTGCAAACACTTCAGATGATGGAGAAATTTTATCATAGCTACAGTCTTTAGAGATAGAATAAAGCTCACTTAGGTTTGGTTAATGGATTCAGGAGCAACATGGCACATGACTCCTCGTTAGGATTTGTTTTATACATATGAACCCATCTTTGGAGGCTTGGTATTTATGGGTAATGATCATGTCTTAGAGATTGTTGGCAATGACACCATGAAACTAAAAATACACGATGGCTCAATTTGTACCATTCAAGAAATACAATATATGAAAGGCTTAAAGAAATTTTGTTTATCGATAGGACAATTTGATAGTCTTTATTGTAAGATTCATACAAACAATGGCATCATCAAAATTGTTAGAAGGATGTTGGTGGTATTAAAGGCAAGAAAGATAGCTACAAACTTGTTTATGTTAATAGGAGAAACATATCATAAGGCAGATGCATCAATTGCATCAGCCAATTCTATAAAAGATAAGACAATGATGTGACATCAAAAGTTAGGCCACATGTCAGAGAAAGGCATAAAAATTCTTTTTTATCAAAAGTTACTTCATGGGCTTATAAAGATTTCTTTACCTTTTATGAGCATTGTATTACAAATAAACAACACAAGTTGAAGTTTTGCACATCAACGGCTAATTATATCTTAGACCTAATTCATTTTCATGTTTGGCGAGCATTGGTTATATCTATAGAAGGAGCAAGATACTTTGTATCATTCTTAAATGACTTCTTCAAGAGATGTTGGGTGTATCCAATCAAAAGCAAGGCATGTGTGCTTTCAGTCTTTAAAACCTTTAAAATGTGGTTAGAACTTGAATCTGAAAAAAAAATAAGATCAAGTTCCTGATGATAGATAATGCAAGAGAATATACCAGTAATGAATTTGATGACTTTTGTCAGCAAATAGGTATTAAAAGACAGTTCACAACAACATACACTCCACAACAAAATAGAGTGGCAGAACAAATGAACAAAACTCATTTAGAAATAACAAGAGCAATGTTAAAGGCTGCATTCTTAGGAAAGCCATACTGGCTAGAAATAGTCAAAACCATATGTTATGTGATCAGTCAATCTCCATCAACCGCGATTGATTTGAAGACACCGATAAAGATGTGGATTAGAAATCCAATTGGTTATTCTTAATTACATATATTTGGAATTCTTGTGTATGTGATGTGCACTACACAAGAAGTTATCAAATTGGATTCAAAATCCAGAAAATGTATATTCTTGGGATATGCTGTTATCAAATTGGATTCAAAATCCAGAAAATGTATATTCTTGGGATATGCTAAGGGAATGAAGGGGTATTGCTTGTTAGATCTCACTACCCATAAGGTAGTCATTAGCAAAGAGGATAGAGATGTATCGAGTACCGTATATATATTTAGTGAGAAGTTTAATATTTGTCATGATATATACAAGACGAATATTATACAAGTAATGAGAACAGTTAGTCAATACTTGGTAAATCCTGGTAAAGAGCATTGGAACATTATTAAGAGGATCTTGATATACATCAAAGGTACCTCGGATGTTGCATTATATTATGGAGGATCAGAATTGACAATTAGAGGCTATGTTGATTCAGATTTTACAGGTGACCTTGAGAAAAAAAAAATCAATTTCAGGTTATGTCATAATTACAGAGAAGCTGTGAGTTGGGTTTTAAAACTACAAATTATTGTAGCTTTATTCACAATAAAAATTGAGTTCATAGTAGCTACCCAAGCTTGTAAAGAAGCAATATGGCTAAGAAGAGATTCTCGTGTATTGTGATAATTAGAATGCCTTGCATATTGCAAGGAATTCAACATTTCATTCAAAAACAAAACACATAGATGTTCAGTATCATTTTGTTCATGAAGTGGTGAAAGATAGAAGTGTGGATTTTCAAAAGTTTCACACCAAAAGAACCTCGCAGATGTTTTGACCAAACCAATCAATAATGATATGTATATATGATGTAGATCCTCATATGGCTTAGTAAAAATGCATACCGCATGAAGATGACAAGTATAAAAAAAATAGAAAAATTACAGATGATCAAGTGTGATGACATGATTAAAATCAAAGTCATCAAGTGGAAAAATATGGAGTTTATCATCCTGTTAAATGGCATCCCAATTAAATGGCTGGCATCAAAAGCTACCTAATAATTGACAAATTTCAGTGCACTACTTTCTTTTGTCCTCATTTTTAAATAAGAAGAGTCTAGCATGTTCAGCCTATAAATTGGCTGCATCCAAAGCCTTTATATATGTCATACCAGAGAAAAACACTAGTGTGTGAGAGAAAAAAATGTAAAGGGAAGGAGAGGAATCTCACTAAATTATAAGATATTTGTAAGAGAGATGTGAGGTGTTTACTCCAATTAATAGAGAGATTTTTAATTTTTTTCTAATTAATAGATAGTGATTATAATTCCTACATTACTTAATAAAATCTTTCTATATTTGTTTGTAAACATAGATAAATTTGAGTAAACTATGTAAATTCTTGTGTCTTATTATTTTTTTTTTTTCTTTTGAGTTGTGTATTTTGTTTTTTGCATGCTTGTATCCCAAGACAAAAATGGACATATCAAAATTTATAATCCAAAAGCTTTTATAATAGCATAGCTATAGTCAAAAACAAATATATACAACAAACCCAATAAATACAGTTTATAAAACGAGGAATAGACTGGGAAGCTCTCGCGAATTAAAAAAAAATGATATGCATACCAAAATCAGGATATACAAGATTCTTCTCCTAAATAAATAAACAAAAACCGTTAAATCAAGCTACTAACATATGATACAAGTACACGGAAAATAAAACATTGAGCTGTGTAGTTTAATTGGTGAGGTTTTAGATTTATTTTCTAAAAATTATCGGTTTAAATTTTATAAATTTTAGGAACACTAGAGGTTTATATAATCGTTAATTTTACAGCTTGTAGGATTAGTCGAGATACACGCAAGCTGACCCGGACACCTACGTTAATAAAAAAAAATACACATAAAATAAGATTAGATTAAGATAATATTAGTAATAATATTTGTTCAAATCAATTACTATGCTATAACTTTGAGTAGAGTTAGACATATAGAAAATTAAACATTATTAAATCAGTTTATGATGTCACCATGCTCAAAAATTCTGTTGAGGGTTGGAAACAAATCCTCCTCATTTGGCTCCCCGATCCAACAAGCCAAACAAGACTTAAGAATCAGATACACTACATTAACATACAGTTGTAAAAACCACCAGATCAAACTTGCCACGACTTTAGAAGAAGGGCTCGTTAGTAACTTTACTTAATAATTTCTCCTTGATTGACATAATTACCCCTCACTAACATCAAACCTCTCCATCTGATTTTTTGGGAATAGATCTATAATTAAAACCTGCAGTAGGCAATCTTATTTCTTCAACCATTCGATCACTGTAACTGAGCCGAAAACAAAACCCTAATTTTATTGAACCAACAACACCAATGTTGAAATTAGTAACAAGAAGGTGGTGTTAAAGGGGCATGACAAACAGTTCATCGTCATCAAAAAAGAACGGTCAAGATCATCCTGTTGAAATTAGTGGACCCATACCAAAATCGCAGAGAATCAAAATGAGCAAAACTGAAGAGAACACTGAAAAGAAGGTACTAACTTTTTTTGTGATCTTCTTTTCCAATTTTGACAACCATCCATCTCTCGAATCAATGAAATAATGAAGCCCGGATGCTCAGAATCGTTTCTTGATGCAGTTTTTTAGTAACCCAATTGAAAGATTTTGTTTTCTGATTTGCTTAATTAGGGTTTAGCCTTTCGTCATGATCGAATGTGATTTTTTTTTTGTTTTGATTTTGATTTGGATATTTATAGTTACCGCAATTAGTAAAATAATTGAGCCCAGAAAGGTAAAACTTGTTTTTATGAAAGCTCTATATTGAAACTCCATAAAAAAAAATAAAGCTCTGTTTTTAAATGATTGGTTTTTTAGTGTGGACAGGATTTGTTAGTGTAAATTTTATTGCAGTTGTTGCAAAAAAAAAAGCTCAAAATTGTTTGTTTTGTAGTTTTTTAACCAAATTGAAAAGAAACACTGTTTTGTGACTGCTGCTTAATTTAGTGTTAATGGGGTTTGTGTAGTGATTGAATGTGAATTCTTTGTTTCCCGTTACTTAATTTCCTAGAAAGGTAAAATTTGTTTTCTTAGAAAGCAGGTTTTTGGAAATCTGTAAAAAGCTCTGTTTTCTATGACTGGTTGAGTGTTGATAGGAGATGTTAGTGTCAAATTTTATTGCATATGTGAAATGACAGGTTGCTTATTCTTAAATTAATGATCTTACTAAGAAACCAAAGGCTGTTTTTTTATCCCAGCCTTGAACTTTGTTGTTTTAACTTTTATCTCAATTGGGTGTTGTGTATGGTCGTGAATTTTGGGTGGTTTATGCTAACAGTATTTGGTTTCGAGTGCATGCTTGATGTGTTGTTTATCATTATACTTGTAATAATAAACTAGGAATCATGAGGCATTGCTTTGTTAGTTCTGTTACTTTCTTTGTGTTATTGTATATGGTCTGGCACAGATTTTGAATAAGAAGCTTAAAGATGTTGAGATTAGCGTTCCAATAGTTTACGGCAACATAGCATTCTGGCTTGGCAAAAAGGCAAACGAGTAAGTTGTTAAATAATCTTCAGGATAATGTCCATTCTTTTGTCTGTTGTGTGATTGGATCATGATTTTAATATTCTGTTAATCAGGTATCAATCTCATAAGTGGACTGTATATGTACGTGGGGCCACAAATGAGGATCTTGGTGTAGTAATAAAACGAGCTGTTTTTCAGCTTCATTCTAGCTTCAATAATCCTACAAGAGTCATCGAGGCACCACCTTTTGAGTTATCAGAAGCAGGCTGGGGTGAATTTGAGATTGCCATTACTCTGTATTTCCACAGTGATGTTTGTGATAAGCCTTTGAACTTGTGAGTTCCTTTGTCTTTATGTGGTTCTGATTTCTCTATAAAATGTTTTCAGAAGCTAGTGACCTGGCCAGATGATTTTGTAACAAGACATTCTGTGTGTCATTGGAGTACATAGCTAAAATGAACTGCTGTAAAATTATGGAAAGGTATGATAGAGCCATATATAATGTATCAACTCCCACTCAGCTTCATATTTGGCACCTCCCTTTTTCACCATAACATATTTAAGTAAGTAAGTGTGTGGCGAGAGAGAGAGAGAGAGAGAGAGAGCATTGCCATATGAGGGAGATTGCTCAGTTACATGTCAAAAGATATGGAATTTCTGACCAAGCAGTTCAGATTGAAATGTGGGAATTTAGACCGAAAGTGTGTGTGTTTGTCTCCTTGGACATGGTCGATTGATCAGCTGCAAGGTATTAGTGGCATGTAGCTTAAACCAAATGTTCCTTTCTCCAATCACTTGTTTGGGAATAATCAAATAGTTGACCGAACATCTAAACTGAATTGATAGTGGAAATATGTGGTGAAACTGTGTATTTTGGTGGTGATTCAATTGAATGAATTCTAGTCAGTTAGAACCAAAAAATATTGTGCTTTCTAATATAATGAAAAATTTAAAATTGGTCAAATTTTAGAATTGCATTGTTGAAGGGTCTAAGCTTTTTACAGATATCATCACTTGAAGTTGTACCCAGAAGATGAATCTGGCTCCTTGTCAATGAAGAAGCCAGTTGTTGTAGAATCATACGATGAGATTGTATTCCCTGAGCCTTCAGAAGGTTTCTTAGCTCGCATACAGAGTCATCCAGCCGTAAACTTGCCCAGATTACCTGCTGGTTTTACTTTGCCTCCTCCTGGTCTGTATTTTAGCTGTCTTCTGCCAGTAAATGCTCTTCACCTTGCTTTGGATGAATAAATTAACTTCTGTTTTCTTACAGTGCCAGTTGAAGATACAAGTAAAAGGAAGAGAGGTGACACTAAAGATCATCCTCTATCCCAGTGGTTTATGAATTTCTCTGAAGCAGACGAGCTACTACAGCTTGCTGCAGCTCGTCAGCAGGTCAGAAAGAATTTCTTTCTTTCTCTCTTTTCTTATATATAAAAAATAATTAGAAAGGAAGAATATAATAATGCAAGCAGGGGTATGTGAACTAGCTTTCGGGCTTGTTATGTATGAATAAAAAAATGTCTTGGTGGTAATATTTGCGAAGTATCACTTCCTTTGATGCTTGTTCAACAGTGGCTTGGAGTAAGACATGCCATATTAATGGACTAGCCTGTTTGAAGGATTTGAACTAGTAATAAACTGTCAGCGGGGACAGAAGGAATGAAAAAAAACAGTACAAGGGCACAATTTCCTGCAATAATGGCTCTCTCTACTACAGAGTACATACATTAAACTGGTAGATCAATACCTCGTGGAAATTTTGATCTTGTAGGAGCTGGGAATTAATGGAAAAGAAAGCATAATTCAGATATATGGTTATCTTAAAAGTTCTAACAATTTCCTGAACTTCTAAGTAGTTGGCGAGCAATAGTAAATTTATTTGATAACCTCTATAGTTTCTCAGTCACAGACAATTTTCACTAAGCTAATTAATAACCTTTTTTCTGCGGATCAGAAACTAGTCCTTGAAGCAAACATATAGAGAATATTTCTTGCCATCCATTCCTTTTTCACTCTACAATTTCTTATTCAATTGTGCTGAACTGCTGTCCTTTTTTGTTTATTTAAAATTGAATTAAAAAATAAATTGGAATTGATTGTGGATTGAACCTCAACTTTTTCCATCATTGATGGATGGGTTTTATGTTTGAACATTTAAGAGCTGTTGAATTCTATGTTCTTTTTTGCATTAGCAGCGTGTTTTTAATTTCACTAATTCCCAATGAGTCACATTTTGTATGGAAAACTGTAAAGCTATTCTTTGACAGTTTGGATTCAATGTGTTAGGTGCAAGCTCATATAGCAAAGCTCCGACGACAGATAAGCTTGATAGATGGGCAGAATCAACAGTTGAAATCTCCCTCC
>Ga0325403_1007982_pt1 | contig 10124 bp, 7 predicted proteins | sample PopdelMetagenome_19_FD_205665 | JGI IMG/M metagenome (GOLD analysis project Ga0325403, IMG submission 205665) | Populus deltoides microbial communities from Bellville, Georgia, United States - Xylem-PdKOR-R4 | ecosystem: Host-associated > Plants > Phyllosphere > Stem > Wood/Secondary xylem...
AAAAAAAAAAGTCAATTCTAAAAATTATCTCAAATTAGATAAATAACAATTAAAAGAATGGTCACCAAAGTTGACAAATGAAAAAACCAAATGAGGATGAAATTGAAAAACAATTTTAATATTATAAATTATTTCAAATAAAATAAATAGTAGTAAAAAAAATATGGATTAAATCAAAATGAATGAAAAACTTGAAGGGCTTATTTGAAAAATTAGAGGGTAGGGGGCAAGAATCGAGTAGGAAAGAGAAAAGAATGAAAAAAAAAGTGGCTGCTAGCACCAAACCGAAGGTCAAAATGTGTGCACACACTACCAATCCATGGGGGGACCATCATGACAAATCAAATATTGCCTTGGAACGATATTTTTGGCAACCAGAATCAGTCATACATGTCGTTTGAAGACAGTTGATGTAATCCAAGCAACACCAAGAGATCCGTTAGAGGTTCTAGTTGGTCCAATGACAAGACATAGAGCTAAGAGGTTCAAAAATGCTTTCGATAGACTTCTTCAATACACATGAGCTAAGGTGAACTTCAAGAAGATATTAAATAGCGAAGTACAAGGCTTGATTAAATTAATTCATGTTCAAGAAGGGCTTATAGGTAGGCATACAAACATTATAAAAAGATTGGAATAAGAAGATTTAAATCAACCAGTTTTGACTTTTTTTTCTATTTTTTTTTATCATATATGGATCTATATAAGAAATTATAATACTATTCTAGTTGCATTAGAAAGCTGACATTAGAAAGTCGACATCTATACCTTTTTAATGATATGCGAGACGCCTTCTAATTTATTAAGATGAAAGAGAACCATGCACTTGAAGTTGAGCTTCGATAGTACTATTATGACAAAAACAACTTTAGTCTTATTTAGATTAGTTGGACTATTGTTTTATTTATCTTTTAGTTATTATTAGGCCTTTTAGAGATATTAAACTTTTATTTAAATTTAGATTCATTAAATTATTATTGATATTTATTAGGTTTATCTATATTCATCGGAGATATCTTATTAGACTTATTATTCTTTCTTTTTTGTAGATTTTTTAAAAGAAGATTATTTTTAATAAAACAAAAATTGGCATCATTACTATCTTTTGTGTGGTTGAGTAATTTTCATACTAAATTTTTTATTGAACTTACAAACTCTTTGAATGATTGATCAATTTCGTTATGATTTTATACTACTCGTTCACATCTCTTTATAGACGTAGAGTAAGAGTGATTAATGTATAACTTTGTTTTTTTCAAGATAGGTTCTTGTTGAGTCAAGTTGCAAACTATTCAAATCTGATTTTAGTATATCTTGAAAGGTGTTTATATCAATGGTAGAGTGACTGATGCCTGCAAGACACTCGTCATTTATTTTTTTATAAATATTTTGTATTTATTAAAATATCAAATTGCTCTTAACCAAACCCGATAATAACAAAAAAAAATCAATAATATAATAACAAAAATATCCTCAAACGTATCAAAATTATCAAAATTCTTTGATTATAAAAGTAAATAGATTATTTTATTGTGCACTTATATATAAAATCACAAAAAAACCCTACATGACACCCTTATAATTTCTAAGAGCATTGAAATTATTTTATTTTACTATGCAAAGAAAATACACAGTGCCCGTCATAACCTCGATCAATTCTAAAATGCCCACATGATCCTTGTGCAGGAACAATTTTATCGAATATAGTTTTTTTAAAGGGAAAGATGGTAAAAACATTGTTCCCAACGCATTGTATCTAGGGTAACATTGTTTTGACCACCCCATTCAGTTTTTCTTTTTTGGGTTGGCCTCAATCTACACTGTTGCATTTTATAACAGATGCCAAGAGTACAGGATTTGCAATTCTAATCTTGAAATTCTTAACAAGACAACAGATGAGATAGTTGTCTGCTGCAGAGTCGTAGTAATGGTACTAAAAACAATAAGCACAAAGGGTACAAGAAGCTATGAGGGTTGAAAATATATACAGATAGCAGCAGCTAGTGCAGAGAACCTTCATCGAGAAACTGGACAAGAGAAAAGAGTTGTATTAACATGCTACAAGCATCAGAATGAGAAACCAATTCAGACTTTCATACTAGCACATGACTCATTGGCTTCAGTTTCTTGGGTCAATCACTCGTCCAAACCCACCTGAGCTTGCTTTCTTCACTTGATCCTCCTCGCTTTGGCCAACAGAGTCAAGGTCATTGTTGAGGCCTTGTAATCTCAAATCCAAATCCAAATCCAAATCCAAATGGCTCATGTTTGAATCCTGCAAGGGAAACAGATTCCTGTTTAACACCAATATTAAAGAGAGAATTCAACAAATTGAAGCCTAGACATCCTTGAAAACAAAACTTCCATCTGCTAGAACGGAAACAACTAAGAAAATGCATTCTCATTGCCATTGGAAGACATGCATTCTGGGAACCCATTGAGAGTTTGCCAACCTAAATTTGGGGCGGTGATCAAGTTTTGACAGCCACAAACCATGAATTCTGTTGCGTTTAGCAACAAATATAATGGTCAAACTTTAAAAATAATTTTCCCACAATAAGTCTTGGAAAGGTTGACCATTTGCCTGATGAAAAAAGAATCAAAGGTTTGAACATCCAAATACATGAGCAAATAATATAAAACAATTCTAGGTTCAATTATAAGTGCAAAAGTTTCATGTAAAATAAGACTTTTAACAGGTATCTGAAATTTCTTCAAATAGTTCATTTGGGGAGTGGAATTCTCAAATCATAATAAAATGTTGAACTAACATCTCAAGTCCTCAAAAAAAGAAATGAAAAAAAGGGTATGAGATTGCCTTTTGATCTTCTGCTTGTCTAGACAGAATCCTAAAACCATTTTACTTTCACAAGCTTAAGGCATTCAGATGAGGTGATCTGTCTGCCTCAAAAAATTCCAAGAAAAAATGGTCAAGCAGGATGATATCGTCTCAACTCACTTCTCTCAACTTCTCCACAAAATAGCAAGAGCAAAGCATCTCTTGTTTAAACCTACTAAGAACTCTTAGCATCAAAATGTGGGAAATAAAGGGATACGATAACGGTATAAACGAAAAGTAATCGTTAAAAAAAAAAAAAAGAGCTATATAATTCGCGGTATAAAGTGTTGTAAGAGGGTGAGACCTGGATTTCACTCTTGAGACCATCTCCAATATTTTTTTGTCTATCATCCTTAGAAGTGAGCCACCCTACCAACTGCTTCTCAACTTCTTGTTCAACCTTCTTTTCTACCTTGCTACGTTCCTCCAGTACAGCAATCTACAACATAAGAAAATACTAAATAAAAATAAAATAACAGTTTTCTAACTTAATTCCATATCTTCTACAAAGTAATTAGCAGAACCAAAATAGCAAGCAAGTGAAAAACAAGAAACAAGAAACAAAATTCACTAACAAAACTCATGCCAGGTTGTGTTTTACTTACTGGGGTGTAACGGAATTTGCGTTTAGGTGGATCCTCGGAGGAGGAGGTAGCGGCGGCGGCGGCGCCAGAGGGGGGTAGTGGAGTCCACCGACAGAGGAGGAGGCGAGAGCCGTTGTTGTTGTTGTTGTTGTTGTTGTGGCCGTTGGAGTGGCTGTTGTTGCGGTAATTGAGGGTGGGAGAAGGGGACACGTGGACCCATTTCCTCTTCCACTTCCTGACGGGGCCATTAAGAACAGTGGCCGTCGCTGATAGGCCGTACCGAGACGAAGACCGGCCCAACCGAGATCCCACTCCCTCCATTTTTCTCACCCCAAAATCTCGGCTTTGTTTTTCAGGAATCGCCGGTTTTTTGGGTAAAAGATATAATTCAGCAGAGCAGAGGATACGTGAGGACTGCTCGCTGGGAGTTGAGGCAAAGCCCTTAAGGACCGACATGGCTTTAAAAATGCTTTTAAAAAAATTTATTTTATTTTTTATTTTAAATTAATATATTTTTAATATTTTTTAAATTTAATATATTGATATTAAAAATAATTTTAAAAAATAAAAAAAATAATATTATTTTAATATATTTTAAAATAAAAATCATTTTAAAAAACTAACACCCTCACTGAGTTTAAAAACCAACGATGTCGTTCTCATATTAAAAGTGTGTTTGATAGTGTGGTTGCGGGTGCTTTTTAAATAACTTTTCATACTAAAATACATGTCAATGATATTTTTTTTATTTTTTAAAAATTATTTTTAATATTAATATATTAAAACGATTCAAAACATATAAACTATATTAAATTTTAATAAAAAAAAATTTAAAATTTTTAAAAATATAGCCGCCGCCGCGTTCCTCAAGGAGTCCAATTGAAAATGAAACAAAAGCTACGTTTGTTTACGGTAATGAACTTGTTTTTTTATATTTGAGAGGTGACCAGGCAGGGTACCCGTGCTAGCTACATTTTAAGTTATTTTTTAATATAAAAGAATAAGGTATCAGCATTGGAATTTGTTTCTTAAGTATCATCTAATCTTTTAATTGAAAATTAAAATAAAAATATCTAAATAAAATAAATTAACTGAAAAAAATCCTAAAAAGAATGGTTAAAAGCAATTAAATATTAAGTTGATTTTCCTTTTAAGTTGTAAAAAATACACATGCAAGTATTCAAAATACACCTTTTGAATTCTTTTATTTAATTATATAATAATTAAAATGGACCTTTTAAGAAATAAAAGATATATTTTTTAATCCAAATTCTGTTTTATTATTCATGTAAATAAATTGTTTTTCACAAAAAAAAACATATATTTTATAGTTTTTATTAACAATGTGCTTTATTAAATAAAAACTTAAGGAAATCAAAATAAATATTAAAATAATTAAAAAAAGAAAAATATATTTTTTTAATCATGTGTTTCTGTTTTATTTTATTTTTGAAAAAAAACATATCTTTTTTATCAGAAGAATTATTTTTTAAATACAAACTTATCATAATCTTAAAAGCAAGATATAATAAAAGAAAACAAATCATGAATAGATAAATTCATGAATGTATTAAAAAAAATATATAAAAATAATAAAGTTGAGAGAATTATATAAAAAAACATCATAAAAACAACAAAATAAATACTTTATTCACATAGAAAATAAAAAAAAATCCATATTTGGTTCATATATGATTATTTTGAAAAAATAAATTTTAATATTATTATAAAAAGCTCTAATATTATTTTAAAACTATAACATAATCGGATAATTATTAAGATAAAAAAATCAATGGCTATTTTTCTTAAAACAAAAAGGTGAAGCACCTAGATTGGAAGGATAGACTTGCATGTCTCATCCAAACTAAAAAATCTAAATGCACTTGGGCATAGAAGGCCATGCTTGCGTGCCTATTTGATTTTCATGTTGTTTGCTCATATTTTTCTTAAATGGAAAAGACAGGGTTGAAGTTTTGGATCCCAAAAACTAGAATTTCAACATTGTTGACCCAAAAAAAAATGATGTCATATAAAATCTAGTTTCTAACCACAAAACACATTTTAATTGGACTAAATCAAATAAAATTAAAAACTTTATTGAGCCTTGATCTAGTTTTCTAGACGTCACTAAAGATAGAAACCACCTCTGTTGAGTTCTCATCTTAAAGATAAATCTATAGACACAAGAATTTAGTTATCTAAGAGTTTTCTTTCTCTTTTTTATTTTCTAACAAATTTCTCTCTCTTTTAACAACAATAAAAAATTAAAATGCAAAACAACTAAAGTTTTATGACAAAAATATAAAAGTTAAAAAGAATAGAGGCCAAATATGTAAATGATAAAACTTGAGGGACCAAATTAAAATCTTTTGAGCATTTTGAACAGTTTAAATGGAAAATAAAGCTCAGATTTTTTTAAAAGATAATCTTGGACCTCGTTCTTGCAATCTTTTACTTTAAGAATAACCTAAAATTCAATTTTATAAAATTAACCTTTAATTTAATGCTAGAATATTCAATTCCACATCAAGTATATTAGAACATGCTAATCAAAATAAATCTCAACTAATTATGAAATTGATGTTGTTTAGTTCATCGCTAACAATTGTGATAAATCTTTACAAGAGAACAAAATTGTAACAAGTAGTAATTTTTTTCTAAAGAAAAGAGTATCGAACCCACAAGAACTAATTATGCTATTGAATATTGAGATTTATCAAAATATTTACAATTTAGAAATAGAACTAAGATTTTATAGAGTTGATCACCTAAATTAAACTACAATGTTTGACAAAAGTAAATTAAAAGATCAAAAAATAAAACTTATGATTCTAGAGATAATAAAAAATAAATCTAGAGCTTTTGATTTCACCTAGCTAATCCCACACAATTTATTATTTCTTGTTATAAAATCTCAAATCTTCATGTTAATGATTAAAAGATCTTTTAATTATTAATGTTTTCTCTCAAACAACATTAAAAATATTTTCACCTAATAATTTAACATATCTCTGTGTAAATATAATTATTTGAAGATTCATTAAGTTCTTTAAATTTTTTTAATATAAAATCACACTAATTGCAGTAAAGTATCTTTATTTTTTGCTTAACTAATGGTGTTTAGTCCTAAAAGCTTCTAATAATAAATTACCTCTCAATCTTATTATGATTTATTAGATCAAATAATAATTTGCTAGAAAATTATAAGTAACAAGATCAAGGATAAACACTTAAAATATAAAAAAATAGAAATAAAATAATTTGAAATTTAAATTGTGCGATCAAAACTAGACTATATCAAAGCCCTCAAACAATAAGATTTAGTACATAATAAATATAAAATAAACCATCTTCATATTAAAATACATCAAAGAAAAAATTAAGGAAAAGATTAAAAACTCTCTTACTTAGAATCATTTGAAGAGGCATTCCACTATAGCGTATGGTTTCATTTAACTCTCTCTTTCTTGTTTCTTCTCTTTTTAATGGTAAAAATAACCCTTTTTTTATCATCTCGAGTCATGGTATGTTCCTTCTCCTGTTTTTCTTTGGTTCAAAATCTCCTTTTATTTGTTTTCTAATTTTCTTTTTCAAAATTGATAGGTTATGATCTCTAACCATTATACTTCCAATAACTCAATCAATAAGAACTCATAATCTCATCTTCTTAGTTTCATCATGAAACATTGAGCATCTTTATTATTTCATCATAAACTTTTCTTGATAACATCATACCTTGTGGTATCACACATTGACATGACCTAACATTTCACATAAACTAAAAACTAAATTTAAACATTAAGAATAATTTAAAATAAATAAAAAAGAGGAAGAGAATGATGAAAATACCCTTAAAAATTAATGAAAAAGTTGTTGGATCATTGTTGGTACTTGACTACAATAATTTGACCATTTATTACCACTAGTGAGATTTTTTTCAACGTTTTCTCAGCAAGTGGCTAGGTTTACAATAAATCTCGGGATCTATGCTCGTCATTAATGAAGGTAGTAAGGATAAACACAGCCAATAAAGCATATCAAAAGCATAGAAGGGGATGGCTAAAATTGTTTCTCTTTTATTGACATTGTTCTCTACTTATTTGATTTTCTATAATGGTTAGCATTGTTTCTAGAATCAATGGTTAGTATTGGGTTGGACAAAGAGGCGGAAGACATTATCACTATAACAATTTTTAGTGTAAAGAGAATGAGAGAAACTCAAGCTAAAAGAGAAAGAGAAAAGGAAAGAGAAAGAGAGGGAAGATAAAAAAGGGAAAAAAAATAATTTCTGCTAGAATAAACCCATTAGATTCTAGCGGGTTGCTAAAGGAGGAAAATAAAAGGAAAGAGGGAGAGAGAAATGAATTATGGCTATTCTTTTAGATATATATTATCTTTCTTTCTTTTTTGTGTGGGTTTCTCCTTGATTACTTTTTTGTGTCTATCATTTTTTTGTGGTGTGTGTTTCTTTTCCTACCTCATTTGAGTTTACCATTATTCTCTTGTTTCTTTCACTCCATTCATGCTCATTTTTTCTTTGCTTGATTTTTCTTTTCATCTTTTTTTTTTCTTTTTTTTAATGCTTGCCAAAAATATGTAAAATTAGCTAAAAATAATGAAAAAAATAATATAATTAATAAATTTTGGAAAATGATGAATTTTGATTAAGAATGATTTTTTTTTATGTTTTGTTGGTTTTTTTTTATTGACATTTGCATAAAAATTAGGGTCACATTTGGGTTATTACAAAATGAATGCATTAAAAAAACAAAAAAGAACATGAATACAATATTAAACATATATGAGAATGAAAAAAACATTTAAATCTAGAAATGACACCAAAATACATATAGAACTAAACAGGTTAGCAAGTTGTAAGCCTTACAAGGACCTTAAGATCAACACAAAAATATAACAAATCACAATATGGTTGATAGCCAAAATCAAGATAAAATTACTCTCTCTTATTTTAAATCCACTAAGCAACATAACCCATCATCTCATCCTCGTAATGATGCTTTATACACCCATTTTATTTCACCTTAAAACCTTAGTGGTCTCTGACTTCTAAAGATTTTATGGTTCAAATATAATACATAATTTATTAGAATATCAAATAAAAATGAAAACTAAATAAAATTTACTAAAAATCAAAAGTTGAACATGAAAGTGGAAGGGAAAAGGATCAAAGATACCTCAAAAGTTATTCTAAAAACTACATAAAAATAGCGGTGACACACATTAAAGAGTGTTGTAATTGTTAGACAAACAGAGGAAGCATCTAATAAAATTAGAAAAACTAACGATTATTGAAATGGAGCTTGAAATTGTTTAACCTTAGTAATGAAGGTAATGACAATCACTGTTAGGAAATAGAAGTGGATTAAAACTTTGAAGGAAGGTTGTTGAATTTTTTATTTTGGGTGTTAGTTCTTACAATGGAGAGATTGTTAGGTCAACATAAGAAACACTACCAGAGTTGTTGAATGACAATAGCAAGGTGTTTAGTGGTGATTTGGGTTGTGATGGAGGCGTGGTTTGGTGATATGGTGGTTTTGGTGTAGGAGAGGGAAATGAAAAGGTAAAAGGGAGGAAAGGTAAAGAAAGAAAGAAAAAAAATGTCATTTAAGTGTCATTATTCCAAACGGTACTTATGCTTGTAGTTTTTTTTTTTTTCAGGTTTGGTAAAAGATAAAAAGTTCATTTATCCTTTATTCATATTTCAAAAAATATCTTCATCTCATCTATTTATGTAAGAACTAGATCATTAGCATGTGTTGCATTGCGGAATTGGATAAAAGAAATTTAACACAACAAATGTTCAAGCATTGTCAACATGTTTTGTAGTATAAAAAAAATCTAACTATGTGATGGTTGACTTGATCAACGTAACAGTTCTAGAAAAAGCCTAGACGAACGCTAAAGAAGTATTTTGAGTAAAAAGATCAAGACAATATTTTTTTAATTTTTTTTTGAGACAACAATATATTGGATCGACTCAGTCAATCCAATTTAACTTGTCAAATTCATGAATCGAGTTGAAGAATGATAACCCTAAGAAAGCAAATAAAATAAAATATAATACATAATTCTCAATTAATCTCATGTTGAATGAAGAAAAAAATCAATTAAAAAAGTATAAAAAAAGACCCGCATAAACTTGGGTTAATCTGCTAAACTTGCGATCCCGGTCATAAAACCATGATAAAATTGAAAATAAGTTCAATTAAATAAAAGATAAAAAATGATTTAAGTTAACTCAAGTTAACATGTCAAACTTGTAATCCGAGTTATGAGACTAGAATAACCTCATGAAAAGTAAATCAAAACAAATTATGAAGCCACAATCCAATTCAACCCACTTGAGCGCTATAATTAGTTTTAATTTAATAAATTGATATATTTTAAATATTTTAAATTAATTAATTTTAAAAAAAATAAATTTAAATTAAATAAAAAAAGTCAGTTATATAGGCTTACTAGACCGATGTACCTAGCCCTAAACATCTATCATTTTAGTTGCTGAAACATGGTTAACCGATAATTTTCTCTTATCTCTATTGTTTTGTTAGCAATTTTTTCTTTTCTATCAAATTTATTAATTAAAAAAATAAATAAAATGAACTTTTAATTTAAAATTACAATTTAAAAAACTAGAGGAACTGAAATAGTAGAGAAATGATCCGTGTTATGATTTTGAC
>Ga0325403_1007983_pt1 | contig 10123 bp, 8 predicted proteins | sample PopdelMetagenome_19_FD_205665 | JGI IMG/M metagenome (GOLD analysis project Ga0325403, IMG submission 205665) | Populus deltoides microbial communities from Bellville, Georgia, United States - Xylem-PdKOR-R4 | ecosystem: Host-associated > Plants > Phyllosphere > Stem > Wood/Secondary xylem...
TCCTCACACAGACAGTCACAAAGCCCACAAGACAAAACACAATGTCTTCTCCTTCAATGGCAAAACTGAAGGTAGCAGGAACATGGGCTGGAGTTTTAGAGGTAGAACCAGAGAATTGGACAGTGCTCATGTTGAGAGAGGAGATTGCAAAGAGATCAAACATGGGCACTGAGTCGATCAATCTAATTTTTGCTGGCAAAGTCTTGAAAGACTGTAACAGTGAGGAAAAAAACAGTCTTTCTCAATTGGGTATTAAAAATAACTCTAAAATTCTTGCTTGTCGTGTCTCTGTGGAAGAGGGTAAAACTTTAAAGAATGAGTTGTTGGCTGATGATGAAAGAAACCGTAGACTTGCTCGTATCAAGTGAGTTTTATTTTTCTTGTTTCTTTCATTCACAATTATCATCTTTGATTATTTATATATGTGTGTGTTTGTGTGTGTTTTAATTTGTTTGTAATATTGACTTAATTGGATTGTTGCTGGTGATGGGTTTGTGAGTTTTCTATAGGTTTTTTCTTATTTGAATTTATCGAATAAATTTTTAAGTGTTAAGTTTCTTAAGATGTTTGTAAGGAATTTGGTCTCTTTATGTATTATTTTACGGGTCTTTATTATTTGCTTGCTTGACAATCATCGCTAATTGTTGCATTTCACATGTTGGTTTCATTTAACTTGGCAGGGCAGCAGTCACTGCATTGTCCAAGAGACATGCAGATGGTGCATTACCAATAGAAGACTTTGATATCGAACTCGAAGATCAGAGTGGGAAGAAAGTGCACTTTTCTGAGACCGATAGACAGTAAGATACTTTAGTAAATTCTGAACTTTTCTAGATTGTTTTAATACCTGACAAACTAATTCCCTTAGTTAGGAGTTTAAGGGTCTATCATTCATCTTTATAAGATGTGAGATCTGAGCCATTATTTGGCAGGGCAATAATGACAGGTCTGATGCTTCATACAAGTGGAAAGCGGTTTATCAGAAAGCAAATGTTTAGTGATGCACTAGAAGTTCTTACTATGGGAGAGGTTTGTTTTTGCATTTATTTAAATAGTTAATTCATTTCAATTGATTTGCATACTTAGCTTCTATGATCTCATCAATTATTTTGAAGTTAGTGGTGCTTCTGTTAAGGTATTTTTTTATTTCAATTTCTGAGGGCGCCCTCAACGGTATAACTTTTGGATCGACATCATATACTTTTTTATAGTTTTTCTTTAATTAGCTGATAACAATTCCCTGTATTTGCCATATTTCCTCTGCTTGTCTATTGCTATTGGCATTGCATTGCTTCTATATGGCTTAGTTCATTTTAAAACTTTTTCTCATACATATGAAATGATTTCTATGTTGCAGGAGGCTTTCTCTCTATGCAATCCCAAGTCTATTGAAGTGAGTGAGCTATTCTTTTTCTTTAACTAAGATCGTTAATGCTATATCTCGTTTCTCATATCTTTTATGGTTAAGTGATTAATATCGTGTCCTTTTCTTTTTTCCTTTTGGCTATGTGTTGCTTCCAGCTTGTCGACAATATCCCAATACTGCAAATAGACATGGTGTGGTGTTACTTCATGCTCCAAGATATTGCCTGGCTCTCAGTGGCAGGATTACGCCTCGAAAAGGCCAGAGAAGGACTTGAACGTGCTCACGGAAAGGACTCCTCCCGATTCAGACTGCTTCAAGCTGGTTGTTCTTCAGAGCTTGCATTGTGAGTATCTATTGTAAACTTTCAGCATGTTTACTGATAGCTGGATAGAAAGTCTTGGTTGGCACTTTGAAGCTAATCCCGCTCTGTTACTTCTTTGTTAGATATTTGCGATTGGAATTGTTGGAAGGAGTGGTGGCATATCACAGTGGCCAGTTTGACAAATCTAGGAAGTTCTTGACCTCTGCACAAGCAAAATTCTTCCAGGTCAAACAAGTTTTTTTCCCTATGAGTGTGTGTATAAACATGAAATTGTTTGGGTAAACATATTAATTTCACTACTTTATCTCATCTTGGTTGATATTTTCAGAATAGTGGATGATGGTACTGAATGTCATCTGATTTTTTCACTTTCTATGCTAATGTTGTATGTTGTTTGCAACCTTGTACCAAAATTGAAACCTATGCGTCTGCAAATAAAATCTAATTTTTAGACTTTTTGCTTGAAGTGGCCTGAACTTTGGCTATTGCTTTTGTCTAAACATTAACAATCAAATTTATGAATCTCAAAATTGAACACTTGTATATTGCTTGTGCTGCTTCTGAATTATTATCAGTAGTGAGTAATTCTGGACTCTTCATTTACTTTGTCTTTGATCTTCTTTTTCATCTCACTCTTTCATTTCCTGTGAAGTTATATAGCTTCCTTCCATTTTTATTCATTCTGAATACAATCTCCTGTTGTGGATTCCAGCTACAAGTGCCAGATGAAGCCTTATCAGTTGTCATGAGCATTGGATTTGGGGAACAAGATGCAAAAAGAGCATTGAGAATGAGCAATCAGGATGTTCAGAGTGCCGTTAATTTTCTTGTAGTGGAAAGGGAAAAGAGAGAACAGAAACGGGAAGATGACATTCGTCGAAGAAATGAAATCAAGAAAGCATCATAAAATTGATCTCTGTTTTTTTATGGAATTGCCCTCTGTTTGTAACCTTCATTTCTCTGCTGATTTCCAGGGAGCAGAAACGGTATGGAGTTACACCCTTAAAGAAAGCTGTGGATCTCCAGAAACTGACAGAGTTGGTCTCCATAGGGTAAGCAAGCACTGAAATACTTTTGTTAATGGTGTGACTGAGGAAACGTGGTTTCATGGTGGAAAATTTATTTGTGATTTACTTTAGGAGTTCTGATGTTTGAGCTTATACCTTTGGTACTCTTTTAACATTTGTTTTACAAATTCCAATGCACATTCTTGGTAACTGACCTTAATATTCAGTTGGATGAGATTCCTTTTTACTTCGTGAATATTTTGACATATAGACTATCCAGTTCTTCAATGTTTTTAATCACATTCTGTAAATATGAGATTGGCACTTACTAGCTCAATCATGGTTGCCTATTTCATCCATTTAGCATTTATCATCCCTGATAAAAGCTAAGAGCTCCTCAACTTGGCAGATTTGAGAAGGAGCTTGCTGCTGAAGCTCTTCGAAAAAATGAGAATGGTACTCAGGAGGCATTGGATGACTTGACAAACCCAGAAGCTAATACTGAACTTCAGGTCCTGAAAGTTCAAATATATTTGTCTGAATTTCATTTTAAACTTTTACCATTACTAACTTTGATAGACCTGCAGCGTGCTATAGAATCAAGAAAAAGGAAAAGACAGCAACGAGCCACTGATGCCACAGTTGAACGGCTTGTGTCCATGGGCTTTGAAAGATCTAGAGGTACTCATACACACACCTATGCCTTGTGGCGCCACTAATTTTAGGCATTTGGATTACCTTACTGGCTACTGACAGTTTTTTTGCCCGCATTCTGCAGTGATAGGTGCTGTCCAAGCTGGTGGCTCTTTAGAGCAAGTCATGCATCAACTGCTCACACATCCCCGAGCAGACACCACAGCTGCGGCTGATGACTGCTCCAATGCTCATGATTCCTCTGGGAACAATAATGCAAGTACTGACTTAAATGCTAACGATAATGCTTGTGCTCCTGATTCAACTCCTACCAACCCTGCTGTGGAGAATCTTAGTCCAGATACTTTGGGCATTGATAATAGTAATGAAGGTCCTTCAGCCGAACAGCGGGACTTGGAGATGGAGGATGAAATTGCTGATGAACTCACAAGAGGCGATGCATTGTCAGATTATAACATTGATGTGACACAGGAAGGCGATGCCATAAATGAGTACCTCGCTTTGCTGGATTCAGGGGGTGGCAATGGAAAAGCTTCGTCTTCCCAGTTGTCCCACTAAGAGGAAAGCTGACTGGAACAATGACACGAAGCATATCTGTGAATATAATGTGAATGATGTTAATTGCAATTATAATGATAGGATGGGGAGCCTTTAGGAGTTAGGGGTTGAACTAGCATAAATTGCATCGTTGTACTGACCAGCATTACAGAAAGCAAACGTAATTGAAGTAGATTGTGCAGCATCCATCTTGAGAGTTGTGGTGCAGGCATCTATCCTTTTTATTTTGAATTTTTTTATCCTACCTCCTGGTTCAAATGAATGCATTTTGGAAATGGATGCCACACAGGCACAAGAAATCTTCTTGTTTTATAGATTTCTCTGAGACGAAAGGGTGCCCGGACAAAGGGAAGAAACTCATATTAACTCACCTGTTTTTTTTAAAAAATTTATTTATTTCTGAAATGCCTTCGTCTCCCCGAATATATTCAATTTAATCCGGGCTATTGTAATCTTAGGAATGCGATCTTGTCAATGATTGAGCCAAATGCATAAAGAGTCGAATAAAATCCTACGCTAATCTCAGGTTTCTTATATTATTGTTAGATTATATATGTAGCTATTACGAGAAACAGAGCAATAATATTTGAAATTTCCATACAAAATTTTTATTTTTATTTTTTATAGAAGAGCAAACGATCATTAATAAGTGAAATTTACACCAAATGAAAAACACTTGCTGTTTTTACTTGATTATTTGTTTCCGGAGTATATTTTTGTTTTCGTTCATCTATTGTTGGTTTTCAGGATTTATTATAGGATTCATAGCGATGGGAGAGGAGCAAAAATCTTCAAATTTTAATAGAATTCTTGGAGGTGGAGTCGTCATTTTTGTCACTGATATAATATATTGTTTTGTGGTGAAAATACACGACATGGAAAGGACGAAATGCTTAATAAAGAATCAAATAGAGAGGGAGGGTCCAAATTACATTCCTCAAATCTTATTTTACCTTCTTGCAGGAAGCCAACTTTTTATCTCAGAGCCAACATCATAAACGACATTAAAAGCCAGAGCATAACTTGACATATTAGAAAGCAACAAATGAACCATCCATGAAAGAAAAGGAAGAAAATTTAGGTGAGACCGTTAAGGAATGTCTTTTTTCATAGAATTTACATATATTCTCCCATTAGTTTCAGCAACTTCGATTTTTCCAAAGTTACAATAACACTGTCAAGCACTCTTTGCTGTATGTTTTGTGAGTCCTGAAAAAGCCGCTTATTGGGCAGATGGCATGAGAGCGATTGATCGACTGTTTTGTACTTGCAAGGGAAGAGCCATATAAAACATGAAGAATACACTCCATTAGCTCGTTTAATTTGATTTGCATTGACAAAGGTCCCTCTGCAATACGTTGCTTATTCATCCGAATCATGATTAGATGAATCAATGTCAGGTACCATAAAGATCTGCTTATCATCGGCTTCGACTTTATCTGGTTTAGCTTCCTTGTAATCCTTGGGACGAAGATTGCAATTAATGGTGTGCAACACTGGTCTCTCTTCTTGAAACAATCTGCAAAGTCAAAAGTGGATGCAATGCATTGTGCATGCAAGTAAACACACAAGATTCAGTGAGAGAAAATGGTATGTTTCCTAAGGAAACTTATGGTCCATTTGAAGCCAGAAAGAAGTGAACTTCATGTTCAAAACAAGTCCAATCATCAGCTCAACAGATAAAATAAGTGCATTTTTACAGAAGAAACAAGTAAAAACAGATTGAATATAGATATATTATTACTTTGTATGAGAGAGTATTTTCCATTTTATGGCGTGAATTTTCAAGGAACTTAAAAACTGTAGATTCTCCATCTGTGTCATTCATATCAAAATTTTGAGCTTCATTTTGCAATGAACAGAAGATAGATAAATACCCCATTTTGTGTAGTAGCAACATGGCCCTTTTTCAGATAACAATTAACATGATGAGAGATGATTTTTTGCCATCGCAGTAAGATTGGCTTGTTTTTCTACCCGAGCAGGACAGTTCATTGCCCTAGGCCATCAAGTTTAGTACCCGAGCAGAACAATTCATTGCCCTGGACCATCAAGTTTAGTCTAAAACTTCAGACAAATTTTCTTTTATAAATTACAGCTTAAACAAACACACTTATAGTAGAGAAAGGTTGATCGGGAAGGCTGAAACATGCCAATATTTTATTCCTTGACAGCATTGGAACTGTAAGCATTTTAGAGGTTGCAAGATTTTATCACATCTGATCTTTAGCATCTGTGATTTTGACCTCAGAGAGAGAGAGACTTACGGGTGCTTGCAAAGCGTTGGAGAGTGTACTGTAAGTGCATACTTGCAAGTGGATAGCTCAGTGATTGAACTAATCATAGCTCTGGGCTCTGAGCAAACAAATCTCACCTGCACACAAGGAAAACATGGACACCACATGAGAGAGAGAGAGAGAGAGTCAAAGGTTCCAAAATGCTACTCCTTTACCATACCTCAGTTTCTCGTGGCTCATTTGTAAGATCGCATATGGTTCCATTTGTATACTGATGAGCATGATACCTGCTCAAACACAACAAACAGAAAAGAAATGTGGTGATTACTACCTTTTCTTGCTTTACTTTAACCAAAATTGAAGTTTCTCTCTCACACAAACTTGTTGCAAGGGTTCACAATCATACCTTTGAGATGCATCTTTTGAACGAGGATCTTTCAATGTAGAAATGTCAGAAAGATTCTGGTTGAATGCAGCTGTGGCTTCTTCATCATACACACCCAGGATAAATTCTTGGACAACCTGTAATGGGAAATACATGTATCGTTAAGGTAATAGAAGACATGTTGCAGAGAAGCCGCTATGCTGCTGGTCTATAATTGGAAAATAAACTAAAATTTTCAATACAATAATGATAAAGCAACTGGCTGGTACAATTGCTATTACTACAACAAGCCACAAAGAAATATCTATATAAGACATCCAATCCACTTAAACTTCAAAGTTATTAACCCATCAGCCACAACAAATCACAAAATTGAAAAAGAATAAATTTTGCCCTCAATAGCACGCTTCCACTTATAAAAGCAAGAAAACATCAAAACTGAATGCAAAACAAAAGAAATTGAAAAATCAAACATGAGAACAACTCATACATGCTTGAGTGGCTACCTTTTCTTTCTCATCCTCCACATGGAATTGCCTCAACTTCTTCTGATAGCATAACTCGTAGGACCACCAACCCTCTTGCTGCATTAAAGATACAACAGTATAAGACAAATGAGTTGAGACTGATACAAATTTATTCAAAAAATCTTGATATTGGAAAACAACAAAGCACAAGTAGCAGCAAATTATGTAGTTACGGATGATGTCTGTAGCAATTTTGATCAACAAATATAAGAATATTATTTAGCATGAACATGTACAAGAAGGTTTTTGGTAATAGATACTGACTCTGACAACGCATAAGCCTTTCAGTGCTTCAAGCAGCTCATCAGGTGTCTTCAATTTAACCCGTTTCTCAGTTTCCACAATCAAGCTGCTTACATTCAGCTGAGTAAGTGGCATTTCACTCTTAGCTTTCACCACCTTGGGCAAGAAGCACAAGTAATTCTCACCATTTTTGTTGGGCATGACCATTGACTCCTGGTCATCATCCTGCAAGAATGTTGGATTAAAACAAAAAAAACACTTTTTTTCTGCAATTAAGATAAAGAAACCATATTCAACATAGAGGGAACTAGAAGGGAAACGAACTATGGTCTATCACATCAGAAACCCAACAAAATGTCATTAGGTTGCTTCAGGGAAATGCTTTTCACAAAAAAAAAAATAAAAATAACAGCCTCATGGGATTGGAGAGGCTAAAAAGGAAGAAAGTTAATACATCAGTCCTGGTCTGAGCATTTAGAAACTGGCTTAAAATAGATTACACACAGACAGAACCTGCAGCTATTTAATATTACAACAGAGTTAAGCATCTTGCAATCATGTCACTGTGTCACTTTTCAATCCCTCAATACCCAACACCCATCTGCTGCAGAAAATGAACTAGGAAACTCTCCTTGACTATCAAATAATACCAGCTCTCTTTGCATACAAACTTTTTGAGAACCATTCATCTTCCAAGACTTGTGCTAATGATAGATTTTCATTTTTTTCAAGCCAAAAGTACAGTGCAACACCGTCCCCAAGTCCCAGGCCACCATCGTATTGTCATTTTAAGCAGTACAAGAACATGTGGTGAGAGCACTGTTAAGGAGGCATTTTCAAAATATAGCAAGCATGCTTGTTGATGACCATGACAATGAACAGACTAGCATAATACAAAGATATATGCAGGCCGGAAGTAAATTGATGCCAATAATCCTAAGCTTACTTACGGGATGAAAAGGAGACTCTTCTGAATGAAATTCAATCTGATATTTTGGTTCACGAGAACTACGACTGAACGTACCACCTGTTAATTACTAGAAAGTCAAAGCACATACAGAACAAAACAAACAGGAGAAGGATACAACTTAATAACATTGATTTGACTGACTTGCTTAACATGTAAAACACAAACCACCTTTGTAAATGATTGATCACTGCCAACATCAGTAATGGTTACATTACAGCCCACCACTTAGTTGTTCATATATTTGTTCCTTTCAAAGGCTCACACACAGTTAAGCACCGCATACGTTGATCTAAAACAACTAAACAATAAAAAAGGTCACGCCAATTCAGCTTCCTAGCATATTTCAAACTATTACTAACCCCTCTGAATTCTCTCCCCCAAAAAAGAAACCATTAAAAAAACACTCCAACGTCTTCAACACAAAAAAACATAATAAGCTTTAAATAAAAAACATTGCATGAACAATAAAACAGCTCACGAAACTCATTACCCATTGACTAATCATAACAAACCAAGCTCTTCAAAAACTCACCCTCAAATTGAGAACCAAATAGAAACAAGAAAAACCCATGTCAAAAACAATAAAATCTCAAAGACCCGTTAATCTTATATAGATAAAGCTAACAAATTTACAATGAAAGCAGAAATCTTTGATTACCTGCATGAGTAGGATAGATCTGATCAGCTACAACATGGATGCATACAGTGTATAACACCACTTTTAACCATAAAAATCTCATCTTTCAAACTCCTTTTGAGTGGTTTATTTTTCTTTCTTTTATTTGTATACCTAATAATCTAAGAACCTCCCAAAAAAGGCAGATTTTGGGTTTTGTGTTGAGAATTGAAGAGAAGGAAACAGCGTTGTTGTTGCGTTGATTGGCCAATGAAAGTTTGCCACGTCACAATAATGACGTGTAATACTGCCGGTCTTGTGGTCTCATGATTGTAGTGGGCTCGTGATGATTGGGCTTTTTTCTAATGGGTTTATTTTGGGTTATAATCATATTATAATTTCATAATTTGCTGAGTTACTACTATAATTTAATAATTATCATACTTCATCAAAATTATTTAACTAATCCTTTTATTATAAAAATAATCAAGTGGTATCTTGATTACAATTTATCATCCTCAATTTAATTAAATTTTTTTAAAAAATTAATTCTCTCCTGATCAAGTTTTTTCTTCTTACCTTCTCTTTTTTTTTCAATTTTCAAAAAAAAGAAAGAACATAATAAATTGGATAAGAGCATGAAATTAATCAGGGGGTTAAGTTATAAATGGACTTATAGAAATCAAATAGATAGTTTATAAAACAATGAGGACTAACTTATCATTTTTGTTAAACTCTCTAATTTATTATTATTTTTTTAATAGTGGAATATTGATTTTATAATGTTTATAAAGTAACGATATTTTGACAGTTATTTTCTAAGATTCATTTTTTTAAAAAAAATACAAGTACCAGAGAGAAATTACATAAATATTTTTATTATTTTTGAAGGTCATGGATTTAATTTTCTATCTCGTTCTTATATTTATTTTTTTAAAATAAATAATAAAATAACTAATAAAATACCATTTACTACTCCCGATCACCATAAAAATTTTGTGTACATGCTTGCTTTCCAACATTGAAACTAAATTTTTCTCTCATCTACGTTTAAGCAAGTAATTCAACAAACAAATCCACTGTATTGCATTCCCATATATTTGCTTGTTATATCCCAAATTGTTTCTTTATCCTTTGGAACATTTGCCAAGAAACTGAACCATGGCCATAGCTTATGTTAATTAACATAACGAGGCTTTGTTCCATTCAATTAATCAATCATTTGCAAAGCCAGAGAC
>Ga0325403_1007985_pt1 | contig 10122 bp, 6 predicted proteins | sample PopdelMetagenome_19_FD_205665 | JGI IMG/M metagenome (GOLD analysis project Ga0325403, IMG submission 205665) | Populus deltoides microbial communities from Bellville, Georgia, United States - Xylem-PdKOR-R4 | ecosystem: Host-associated > Plants > Phyllosphere > Stem > Wood/Secondary xylem...
GTGAATCCCCTAATGTTATTTTCCTCACATTCTTTCTCTTCTACAACTAATATGTATTCTTTAAAGTTCGGCCATTCATTCTCAGTGTAAAGTGCAGGTGTTGTTATGGAAGATTCGCTTTGAAAACGGAAAGTGATGTGTAAAAACATTAAGATGAACTTTTGAAAAAGCATGATCTCATTAAAGGGAAAAGGTTGTCTCAAAACATTTGCTCGAGCAAACCGAATAGGTGCGTAACATCTTTCCAAACTCCTTCAAGCTCTTTTTGGTATTGAGCTTCTAGGTATGACTTTTCTTAATTTTACATCCTTTTCCTTAGTCAAGTGTTGTGGATTCTAAAAGGGGGACCTATGTTTTTAGGTTTGTAGATGCGTGCATAGATGTATAAGAAAATGCATGATTGTGATAAGAAATGCTTTGTATGCTGGGTATGGATGCAGCCTTCTCATGAATGATTAATAGCCATCACCTTATAAACATAAGTTCTCTTGTCACATTGCTTTGTTAGGAGTACTGCCTTTGATTTGCTTGAAGCATATTCACCAAGAGACATATTTTGCACAAAAGATGGGTCAACGCCCTTCTCATTAATATTTGATAAGTGCAATATTTCCTAAAAAATACAACCTCATCCACATTCTAGAAGTGAGCCATTAACTTGTTCACAATGCAATTCAGGTTCTTGATTGGTGATAGCTTCTTAGCATCGCTTTTAAAGCAGTCTCCTTCAGTCAATTGTGATAGTTCATAATTTTTCCATATTCCATGATGGAAACTTTAGCAGTGGTGGCCATTTTGTTCACAAATCTTGCAATTTAAGATGCCTTGGGGTTAGACTTGTTTTGATGCAAAAGATATTATGGAGCATACACCCTAAAGATAGGTTATAGTTCCTTTGTGAGATACATGGTAGGTTTGCTACTTGGTCTCTAAAGAGGGTCTCTTGTTGTCCCAGTGATTACTCTTGTAAAGGCAATATGAGGGTTCAACAGATAGTGGGATGGCACGTGTACCAATCACTATCAGTCAAAACACTCAGCAAAGAGTTGGGGTTTACACAAACTTAAACCTTGACTCAAGTCATAAGGCAAGTTGCTAGTCCCCCACTTAACTTAAAGTTTAATGTGTGTGCCCTAAAAAAGATAATAATAATAAAGTGATGCATGATTATACCATGTATGACAGAATGTAAAGATGCATGTTAAAGCTTTTAAACAAAGTAAATCATTCATAGCAATCAGAACAACAAATACATAGCATTAATGAACAAATTACCAAGCCTCGTCCAAAGGTCCCTAATGGAGTCGCCATTATGTCGCACGTCCCCCACGCGGCGTCCAATGGTGATTTTTTGTTTGTTTTGCTTGATTGATTCTTTGGAGTCGCCACATAGTATTATGGTCACTAAGAAACCTAACTAGTCTTTCATAGATTCTAAGGTAAGGGTTTGGTTACGTAAAGAGAAGGTATTAGCACCCCTAGTACGCCTTACCTAAGGTAAGCTACTTAGTGTTTGGTTTGCCTTCTAAAATTTTTTTTTTATCAAATGTAAGAATATAATATATCAAAATGAAACAGGCCAAGAAGCTAGCAAGTCATATATACACATATACAAAATCAAAAGCAAAAGGAAACATGCTCCTATTCATCAAAAATACAGGGAGACAACAACCTAGAGAGAGAACCAAAAGTATCACATCAGTTAGCTAAGGAACCCAAGATCCAGTAGGTGCCAAAGATAACCAACCAAAAAGAATTCCACCTAAAAGAAAAGCCAACAGCTGACGCAATTTACAGCTGAAACATAGAAGAACCACCAACAGCTACTAAAACACACAAGTTGACGCAATTTGCAGCACAGGCACAGCACGAGGCTAAGCTAGCTGCTGTAGTTAGTCAACCTCTTCCAGATGATAATGATGATGTATTTGATTAAAGTGTTGATGGAGGTCGTGTGTTTTGTGGCTGCTACTAGTGGATTGAGAGGCTTTAATAGTATATGGCCTTGGGGATGTGGATTTATGTCCTTTAACATGAACAAGGGTAAACTGAATGGTTCTAGGTTTATTATTGACTTGTTTGTTTTCTGTTGTATGTTTCATCATTTTGAGGGTATTGCCATGCTTTGGTTATTCTACCCTCATACCTACAGTTTTGTGCCTTATAATTGCTATGGTGTTGGTGTTCTCTTAAATAGGTTTCCTATGATAGGTTTGCTATGATGAATGGATTTGGGTTCAAAGTCTAAAAGCAAGAATCCTTGGTTAATATGGATCACACTCTTAGATATGTCTACAAAGTATCAAGGAGAACCAATGCAGATCTCTTGAAATCTGTGTTTGATTCAGACTAAATTTATAACCCATGATTTATGAGATAGGTAAGATAGAAATCTAAGGAGATTCAATGTGCTTAGGAGCTTATTTTTCACTTATTACTTCAAGTGTTCGCGACTTGTAAATCACAAGGAAAAAGAACAAAGATTTAGAAATCTAAGGAAATTCAGAGCGCTTTAAAAGCCTCTTTTTGCCTCAGTGTTTCATACTTTCACGGCTCGTAAATCGTAGGGTTAAAAATTGAAATGTCCTCAATTATAATTGAGACTTCTTTCAAGGATGTGTAATAGCTTATTATTCCTAGAAAAATATTTTGGATCTTAACCACTTGGGGTTTCTTTATCCAAACATTAACAGCGAATAGTAACAGGTTATTCCTAATAATATTTTGGATATTCATCCCCTTAGGATTTCTTTATCCAAACATTAACGGTGAATAATAGATGAATTCTCCAAAAAATAAGATTTTTGTATTTTTTGAAATAGTGGTCAACACCCTTTGGAGTTTTACAAACATATTGTAAAATCCAGAATGCAAGAAAATAATTTTTGTGTTTAAGAAATCCATACTAAAACACATTTTTCTTTTAAACTTCAAATATTTTTTTTTAAGAAAAAATTCAAAACATGTTAGGGTATTGGCCGTATGTAACACACAAAAACATTTTTTATATATATTTTCTTTGTCAAAAACACAAACATCATAGTAAATCACAATTAAAGTCAAGAAACCACAAATTAGTCAAATTCTTAAGGCTTTAATAAATCAATTATTAAATCCCAAAAAAATATATAGAAACATGTTCTTATATTTTCACAGGCAATACAACATGATTTTATTTGTCCCTAAAATACTTGATCATATGCAAATTAAAACATTAAATTTATTTTTTGTCATTTTGATTTTTTAATTTGATAACATACATAAAACAAAATACAAACACACACACATCCCTTTTTATTATGTTTTTCTCATACACGCATATGTAATTAAAAATAACAAAAAATTTAAAATAAAACAAACAAGCACATCACACAAATACAAAATTACATAATAGCCCCTAAAAAATCCAGGAAAACTGCTGGGAAGGCTTCTGGATCAAAAAACAGTGGTGGCGCATTTCCTCCACGCGCCGCTGCCACGAGGAAGAACCTGGAAATAGTGTGATCTGACTCACCGTCACCTGCAAAAGAAGAAAAAAAACACAGGCAGTCGATTTTATTTGGGTATTTTTTTGATCTGTTTGAAGCATTATGTTCTCCTCTCCTCTCGGTTTGTTTTACTTGCTGTTGATGTCAGATCGGGCGGTTGGGGTAGCTATGGCGCTAGCTTTGCTGCTGTGCACGTGGCCGCTGAAGCTACTCTTGAGATGGGAGTGGCTATTTGGTCGGCTGGCTTGTTTTTTGACAAAGGGTAAAGGGGCCACAGCCAGTCTCTGATTCTGGGAGAGCTGAGAGAGGGAGACTGTGAAGGCCGGTGTGCAGGGGAGGTTGGTCTGTGATGGTTTTGAGAGAGGAGAGGGATGATGGTGGAACGGCTGTTGAGAGGGAAATGCTGAGGGGAGACGGCAGCAGCTGAGTCTGTTGAGAGAGATGAGGGAAGAGACAGGACGGCTTGTGGGAGAGACTGAGAGTTTTTGTTGATGGCCAGCTATGGGACCAGAAACTGGAAATGGTCGGTTTGGGTTTGTTTAGGGGCTGAGGGGAAGGGAAAGCTTTGGTTGGCAAGAGGGGAAAATGAAACCGAAGGGAAAAGGCTGGAATCGGGGAGAAGGGAGTGTTGGTGCTGTGGTCGGGTGTCTGTGGGGGTGCAGTGACTGAGATGGAGAAATGAAGGGGCTCGCTGGTGGCTGACTTAGGAGAAGAAGATTGGGGAACGGGCGGCGACTGCCTTTGTTTTATTTTTTAAGAGAGAAGGGGCCACAACTAAGGAAGAGAAACAAGTTTAGGGTTATTTTTATCTTTAGGGTTTTTTTATGTGTTTGGCTCCCCTTTTCTAATCATATGGTTGGAGTTTCACTTATATAGAAAATCTCTATACGTACTATTTAAAAAAATATTGAAATAATTATTGCAGAGATGGTTTACTATAACCAGTACAAACAAATCTTATATATATGGTATTTTATATTGCAGTGATTATTTTCCATAAACAACACGAATCAAATCATATAGCAATGATATTTTATATTGTAGTAATTATATATGATTTAATAATTATCACCTTGACATATTGCTTTCTTAACCCTGATGCTCTATGTTATCGTCACATGTAAACCCTTATTATTATTTTTTAAAATAAAAAACTTTATCAAAACATGGGTAAAAAATTGGATAGCAACACAAGGTAACAAAGCAAAGCAAGATTCATGAGATGTCTTCCGCACGTTTTCAATTATCTTTAATCAGTTTTCCTACTAATCGATAACACTCAAATATCCAAATAAAAAGAAGCTTCTCCCTTCCTTTCATTTGTCAAACAATAATAATAATAATAATAATAATCATAATAATAATAGCTGCTGGTAAAAATAATGACAAAAATATTAGTAATAATAGTATTATTAATAGTGATACTAGTAGTAATTAATAGTCATGATAGTAAAAATAATAATAATAATAATAGTACTAATAATAGTAGTAAAAATAATAATTACGCTAATGATAATACTATTAATATTCATAATAATGGTTATAAAAGTAGTAGTAATAGTTTGTTATCATTGTTTTTTCCATGAAGAAAAATATGCACTCGTAGTGCAGCGTAGAAAGCTGATCTCATGTGCGTTATATGCGTCAACGTATAGAAGGTGTCCTCACACTACGGTTATTGCATGCAACACCTTCCAATAGTTAAAACTATCTATCCACCATGTAGTTTTATGTTTTCCTTTTTTTTTTTTATTCGGCTCTTATTCTTTAGATTTCTTGTGTTTTTTCCTTAACCCTTCTATAAAACATTTATTGGTTTTTCCAAAAAAAATAATAATTTTCAACTTATTTTCACTAATAAACACGGGTAGGAGGAAAAAGAAATGAGACAAAAAATGAATTTAGAGAGGAATCCAAAAATAGGTTATGACAGGGAAAACCCTACAAAAAGAAAAGCAGAACAAATCACAAAGCCCAAAGCCTAATAAATTAATGTCAAATGATGAAAATAAAAAGAAAACAATTTCTAAAATGGATTTTAAAAAAAGACTGAACTCAGACCAAGTAAATCATTGAAATTGGTAGACTGGATTATGAGACTAGGACTACCTTATAAAAAGCAAACCCGAAAAAATTATAAAGAAAAATTTTCAATTATAAAAATTTAAAAATAAAACAATGAGGATTAAATCTTGCACCATAAATAATTGAAAGAAACTAATCAAGAATTACAAAATAAATTAAGAAAAGGAGCAATGAAAAAAATGAGGACCGTAATTTGAAAAAAATGAATTAAAAGGACAAAATAAAAATAAATAACCAAAAAGGATAAAAAATAACAATAAAAAAATGATGATCAGATTGGATACCAAAAATAAATTAAATTAAATGCGAAGAGATGAAATTGAAAAAAACAACTTTACGAAGCATTAAAATCAAAACAAATAGAAATCAAAAGAATGAGGATCAAATTCAAAACAAATATAAACTGGAGGACACAACTCAATTCTTAAAGGCTTGTCACAAATACCAAGGCCTAGGAAACAGAAAAGAAGGGTAGGAGAAAAAAAACTCATTGTCGTTCGCCTTGCCCAACACGCCACCCTAAAAGTTGTGCCACAACCTTGCGCGTCAGATTTGATGGTGATCAGATTTTTTGGGCCACCAGAATTGTCCTCACGCGCCTCTACAAAAGTATGAAGGACTCTGATGTACTAACATCTGCGTGGCACGCGTCATCATATTTTACTGGTTTATTAATATTTTAATAAGGTAAAATATGAAAAAGGGCCCAAGGGCATATCATTATTAAAAGGAAAACCATGAGACAAAGACAAAAATGCCCTTCAAAGTCATTCTTAAATTTTAAAAAGTTGAAGGTTAAGTGTATAATTTTACTATGAAAAAAATATATTAAGACAAATGAACCCCTCTCTACAAGGTCATTATTTTTAGTAGTTAGGGGTATAAATATTATTTCACTGTGTAAATAAAATGTAAAGACAAAAAAAACCTTCAAGGAAACACCATTTTTTTAGATTTCAAGGGTAAATTTTTTTTTTCACTGTGCATTTTCAAAAATGAACGATTTGTATCCTTTATAAAAGATAATCTTACCCCAATACGAAGACAATTGTTAAAAATAATAAAGAGTAAAATAGTCTACTTGAATACACAATAATTTTCCTCCTATCCTAAAGGAAAAAACTGTATTCTTTTTTTTTTCTTTAATGAGTACGGTGGAATCTAAGAAAAAACCAAATTTGTAGGGGCCTCTCATAGTAGTGGCTGGTTTTCCTTGGGCTTTGGGTCGCGGCTTCAGCATGAAAAAAAAAGGGTGGGTGTATGGCTGGTGGCTAGTATGAGGAAATGGAGAGGTACGGTTTCTATTTACTCTCCCGTGTTTTCTCTCTTTTTTTTTTAATCTTTTTTACTGTTCACAATTACATCATGTAAATTATTTTTTAAAATATTTTTATTTATTAACATATAAAAAGAAATTCAAAAACATTAAAAAAAATGATATTATATTTTTAAAAAACTAAGTTGAGACGGTAAAATAAGAATTAACACAATGATCCGTAGATTAACCTACATCTCTATTTCCGTAGATCTTAAAATTACGAGTTGACTCTTAAAATCTTATGATTTTACGAGTCAACATGTATATAACATGTCAAATCGGGTTAAAACTCGAAATCGGTCAAACTCGGTTAAAATCGGACTGATTTTACGAGTTTGACCGATTTTGACCGAGTTTGACCGATTTCGAGTTTTAACCAGTAAAAGTTAAAATATTTATTGCCTCCCTATCGGAGTACCCTGACACTCCACTACATAGTCCCCACTACTCAGTCTCTCCTTTCCCCGTTGCTCAAATCTCAAAATTTCAATCTTAGCAGACTAACACCAGCATTAGAGGATCTTGGGCATGGGAAAGCCTTATATTGTATTTTAGGCCGGGAAGGCATGATCGGAGGATCGAAACCATGGGAAGACAGAGGTAGATGGTGAGGAATCAAAGGAGTAAAATAAGAGATAGGAATACTTATATAGAGAGAAATACTGTGTTTTAGACTAACCATTTGTTAACTACAAAGAGAGACGACAAAGACTCAGAGAGAACTTGAAATACATGTCTTGCTTGGTGAGATATTTGGACATTATTTTTAGGACTTGTTACTAACATAAAAAAGATGGAAGTTGAGGTGGTATGGATTAAATTGATGTCATTTTGTACGTTTTTGTTCTCATTGTCACGGGTTCACTGTATTGATCTTTATTAATTTTTTTTTTTAAGTTTGTGATATACCTTAGAATATTGTATCATCTCACTAGTTGCCTGTAGTGTGTTTCAAGACCTGTCCTCTAGAAAATATTTTGAAACTCTATCAATAAAACATAGTTGTTCAATCTTATTTTTTTTCTTTTCGTATTTTTAAGTTATTTAAACCTTGCATTAATTTTTATTTGAATTATGTATTTTAAGGTGTTTGGACATTTGTATTGTTTATTTCACTTTTATTTTAATTGTGTTATATTATTATTTACTACTTGACTGAAATCGTCAATATATAATTAGTTGAAATATTTTTCTTGCAATTTTACGATTCGAGTTTATGATCCGAGTTTATATTGTATATTTCATGTCGTGTTAAAAAAACGTTTTTGACAACCTTGGTTTAGATCTTTCAACTATGCACCAAATGACCAGAGGCAGGATTTTAGAGTTATCCACTTCATTAAAATTCCCTTCGCAGTCTTGAAATTGTAGGCCAAAGCTACCTCGTCCATTGCCCTCTTAAATTCTCCTCCTCTTAAATCTTACACCCATAAATAGATATGGAGGTGATTCGCCGCGCTGCTGAAGCTTACTATGAGAATCTGTCCGATGAGAAGAAGCGAAATGCCAGATTTTCTTTCAATGAAATGGACAAAAACAGTGAAGGGTGAATTAACCTAGATGAATACGTGGAGTATCTGAAGCAAGATAACAACACGGTTCTTACTCATCCAAGCTTGTTTACAGCGCTGGACAAGGACGGCAATGGAAGCTTGGATTTTAAGGAAACAATCGTCTTGTACTACATCATGCAGAGTGGAAGAGCTCTATTTTGCCAGTCTTGTAATACGTTCTTGGCAGACGTATACTTCAGTTGCTCTCAATGTTTCTTCAATGATGATTCAGCTAGCACCTATGAAATTTGTTGTGATTGTTATGGTGGAAAAAGGTTCACTCACCACGATGATGCCATCTTCTGGGATAACTATTCCTTACTATGTCAAAGCAGGAGCTTGACATTAAAAGCTCCCGTACAGGTAATATTTAATTAATCTTCGAAAATGATATCAACTTCGATCCCTGTTACATGATGGCATGCTAGAAAGAAATACTTCAGATTGCTTAAAATTTCCAATTTTTTAAACGAATTAATTATGTTTCTTTAATTGTAGATTTGGTTTGAATTGGATTTTTCTAGCAGATTGCTTCTTCATTATTAGGAATTGATATATGTTCTTTCATTAAATTGAAAAAAATTGAGAGAAATAACAGGATTAATCAACTAGTGATACTTATTTATTTTTCTTTTTTTTTTTCTATCGGAATAATTTAATCTATTTATTCATCTATTTTCCTTTTTTATAAATTTTGTCACTCTACAATTTTTATTATTTTTTCCAGAACTATATTTGTTAATGTTTATGTATTTTTATTAGTTAAGAGTCCACTTGTCTATCATTTATGTATATAAAATTATTTTAGGATTATATTGTTCCACTTATGTTTCGTTAAGGTTTTTTGTGTTTAATTTTCTTAAATCATATAACACATGTCAAGAATATGTGATTTGCCTGATAGGATCATTAATTAAAAAAATAAAACTATATTTATATGTATATAAAAAAGAATATTTGAATTAAAAACCCCAAACAAATAAAAATTTATCATCAAAATAAAAAATAAACTTAGCATTTTGTTAAGAATATTAATTATACATAAAAAAGAAATTAAAAAAGACATACATACATACATATATATGAAACTAATTATCTCAAACACACAATTAATCAAAAAATGCAAAATTTTTCATTGATCATATGTTTTGTTCCTGTACTCTTTTTCTTACTAGATTTTTCCCTTATATAAAATTATTTTACATTTTTATGGATTATGTGCTGTTCCACTACATGTTTTGTTAAGGTTTCTTTCCTTGCGTTCAATTCTCATAAATCATATAGCACGTGTCAAGAATATGTGTATTGACTGTTAATAGCATTACTTGAAAAAAAAAGACTACATATAAAAGATTCAATTTAATATATATATATATATATATATATATATATATATATATATATATATATATTATTTTTAAGAAGAAACTAACTCATATTTGTCATTATTCCCCTGTAAAGCCTAAATATCTTAAACACACAATTAACCATAAAATGCTAAATTTCTCATTCATAATCAGATTAATAAAAAACTTATTAGATATTAATATTTACTGGTATTTTCGAAATTTTTTTTATAGTTTGGATGTTACCAATTAGTTTCACAAAATTTACCCACAACAGAACATCAGTTCCAAATATCTAATCATATGCTTTGTTATCTTTAATTTCAGAATCG
>Ga0325403_1007986_pt1 | contig 10122 bp, 5 predicted proteins | sample PopdelMetagenome_19_FD_205665 | JGI IMG/M metagenome (GOLD analysis project Ga0325403, IMG submission 205665) | Populus deltoides microbial communities from Bellville, Georgia, United States - Xylem-PdKOR-R4 | ecosystem: Host-associated > Plants > Phyllosphere > Stem > Wood/Secondary xylem...
TACGAAAATATCATGTGTATTAAATGAAATTGCCATGTTAATAAAAATCTAGTCAGTATTCATGATTCACACGTATCTCATAGAATTAGAAATCTTGAATCTTTGAGTTTTGCTTCTTCTTCTTCTTCTTCTTTTTGTAATTATTAATGAATATTTTTTTAGAATTGTTAGAGATTAATTTGAATATTACCAGCTTATATTTTTCATTTTGTTTTATCGATTTAATTTGTGCATCCAAATAGGGTCAGTTGAGGTAAAAATTGAACATTTTTCAAGAAAGAAAATATTGAGATGGAGATTTTTTTTTTTTCCTTGCCATGATGAAAGGAAGGGAATATTCTTCTCTTTTTTTTTTCTACTCCAGTAATAATTGCCACGTCAGTCGCTAGTCAAGGCTTGATAGATTAGAAATGGTACTCCTATACTAGCTCCTAGATTTTGATTTTGGATGCACGTAATTTTGATAAATATTATTTTTTATTTTTATTTTTATAATTTTTTTTTATAAAATAAAAAAATATTAAAACAAAAAAACACAGATTCAATCTCAATACTAAACAAGCACGATTTACATGAAAGATTAAAGTTTCATTTAGTATGTTTTTCTTTTAAGAATTTATTAAATTAATATATTTTTTTAAATGCTTTTTAATGTTTTGATGTAAAATATATTTTTTAAAAATTGATATATTTTTAATTAATTTTTTTATATAAAAACACCAACGCATACCATTATTAATACAAGTAATAAGAATTTGTTTAGAAAAATTATGGTTGTAATTTTTAAAAAGCTATAAATTATAGCTTCTAATATCAACATGGTTGTGATATTAACTTTTAAAATATTACTAAATACTTAAACCTCACGAGTATAACTAAATTAGTAATTTTGAAGAGGTGTTAGGGTGTTGCTTGATATTACGGTTCAATTATATTTTTTTAAAAAAATAGTTTTATTTTTTTATAATTTTAAATTATTTTAATTCGTTAATATTAAAAAATTTTAAAAAAATACTACTTTAATATATTTTAAAACAAAACAAATAATACTACTTTAATACATGTTAAAACAAAGCAAATATTTAGAAAAACAACGTATACACCACCACACTATCGCACAGGCAGTAAGTTGATGAGTAACTTATTTGAAAAGGACAGGTTTTAAAGGGAACATTTGCACATGGCTGTCCATTAACCCGGTAGTATTTTATTGTAATCTCATTTTTATTGCATTCTTTTGGTAAATTCATCTGGATTTAATAAATATAACCATTTACAAAATAAAAAAAAGATTGTGAGAATATTAATATAGAATATTCTTCTTATTTCTTGTCCATAACAACTGTAGATGTGCATATACAAGAAAATAAATTACTAAGCAAACCTAATTTTACATTAAAAAACAAATCATAAAAATTCTTTAGTTTATGTTTGGATGCGCAGTTCAAATATAAATTAATTTTTTTATATTTTTAAATTATATTAATGTACCGATATTAAAAATAAAAAAATTATTTAATATATTTCTAAATAAAAAATATTTTAAGAATTGATGTGATATATATTGACATTTCATCCTCGGATCATAGAAAAAGAAAGTTTTTTTTTTTATGGGCGAGAGAATGGATTTATTTTCTAATTTTACGTTTCTTTTTTATCGTGGAAGAATAATGGGATGGCATTTAATTTCCTCTAAAATTGGTTGACATATGGTATAAAGTGGGGAACAAAATAATTTAATAATATTTACTGCAGGAATATGAGTGTATATGAAATGAAGTAAACAAGTATTGCAAGGATTTGTTGACCCTTTTCTTAATCGAGAAGTTTGACCTTCTTTAACCCCCTTTAATTTAGGCATAAAAGAAGCCTCTGCCTTGCCTCATCACATGAAACCTCGTTGATTGTTACCGTTTATTAAGGCATAAGAAACTTGCGATTAAATGTCGGTCCAAGTCACACCATTAATTCATCCGTGCAAGATGCATTTATGTCTTTTTTATGAATAAAATTTAAGTTAAATCTTACCATTAAGAGTTTTCTTAAGAAAAGAATTCCCAAGAAAAACAGTGTTTTTATTTTACGTTTTGACTATAAAAAGGAACTTTAATATTTTATTTACTAATTTTGTTGTTTTCTTAACTCTAATAGCTGGGAGTGTGGTTGCGGTTGTTTTTTAAAGTGTTTTTTATTTAAAAAAATTAATTCTTTTTTATTTTTAAAAAATTATTTTTAATATCAATGCATTAAAATGATCTAAAAATACTAAAAAAATATTAATTTGAAGCAAAAAAAATTTAATTTTTTTCAAAAATACTTTAAAAAAAATGCAAAATCAAACAGAATCTAAGCAAATTAACATCAAACTCTCATATATGTGTGCGTCTTCATGGATCAGTGATCATAACAGTCTTTCAGTTGAATCTGTAAAAAAAAAAATCACTGGATTTCCTTTACTTGAGAGGAAAAAACTAGAATATTCAGTGAAATGATCTATAAAAATTACATAGTAATTAAAGTCATGTGAAATCGTCCATGTATCGGAAGATATTGTGTGTTGTTTTAACTTTGAAGTGGTTGATAAAAAATATAATATTTTTAAATAAAAAATACTTAAAAAACAATCATTAACACGAGATTAAATTATCTCTGTAATTTGAATTCAGAAGGAGGCAGGCAGACTTATCATACGGGGGATTAATGAATTTATTTGATTTTAAGATTTATGATAGATTAATCAATGCCAACGTCATTACAAAGGGTAGATAATCAACATCTCATCCAAGGCAAACCACTTTAATCGTACCGTTGTCATTTTCATCGTTAACCTAATCTATTTGGTGTGATGCCTTTAGTGACTAATGGTGTCTTCCTTTCCCTTTCATGATGCAAGCATCACTCATGCACCTTTCGGCAAATGGCACCGATTCACTCTTCGGCTGTCTTTGAATAGCAAGTGTGTGCTTGCTTATTCATCGCGAGGTTGATGGCACAAACCATTATAACAAAAGTTAAATGACACGAGAACTTTTTATTTTTTATTTTTTTTATCTTTTTAAGAGTGGAAAAATTTTTCTTTGGCTCTTTATTTTTTTTATCTTATTCATTGCTTCTTCTCTTTTTTTTTATAAAAAAACTTCTTGTAACTCATATCATGAAGAAAATGAAAGTGAATCGAACGAGAGGAAACTACGGAGAGAGGATGAAGATGGTGGTATGGTGCCTCCTGTGTTCAGTACATCTCCTTCTTCTCAACCAAATCGTCAAGGGAAATGGAAGAAAAGAGGGCACCAAATTGACAGAGAAGAGGATAGAGTCATAATGGAGAGAAGAAGGCAACAAATAAAGTGTGGAAGAGAATATTCCATTAGCAAAATTGTGTAGTTTGCTTTTGTTTGTTCTTAAGAGTTTGATGTGATTAATTATTCTTCCATTAAAAAAATGAATGTATCTAATGAGAATATTCTTAATCTCACCATCAACCTCGTAAGTTTTTAAGCAAAAGTAGTGGATTTTATGAATTCTAACATCAAAGGTGGGGATCTTTTTCAAAGATCTAATATGTTTTTGTTGTTTTTTTTTTTAATAATATTAGGAGGATTAGAGATGGGTAACAAAAAGTTTGAACAACAAATTAATGGATAGAACATGAGAATTTTAAGCATGTTGAATCAACATTTTATTGGAGGACAATAAGTATATCTATGCATTGTTAACGAGAGAAGCTTGCAAGAGTAATTTTTATTTGTTCTTGATCAAAGTTTTTTAAAGTTGCAAGAGCGCGGGCATGTATCTAACAATTGGTATCGATATAGCAGAGTTTAGACTCCGCATTTATTTATTGAAATTCATCAGTGTTTGACAAAGAAATTTGTTGTTTTTTTCTTGACAATACATAAGAAGTTTACAAAGGAATTATTAGTTAGATGTTTTGAGACTATTCAACATATTTGCATGAGTACTTTGGTTCTCAACAAAACCATTACCCTTGTCTGGCTCACAAAAATTATGCAAATTCTAGACGTCAGACTCAAGGTGCTTAAGTTTGGAAACCACGACAGACCCAAGCTACTTGTGTCCAACATCTTGGGTCTGACAAGCATGCGAGACCCATGTTATGTGGACCTGGTAAAAATTGCAATAGACAAGCTTTGATTTTTATTTGGATTTCACTTGTCTTGGTTATGTGTTAACTCATCTACATCTGAAAACCTTTATATCTATATTACTGTGTTATGATTTGTGTTAATTTCTCTTTATGTTGTTAGCCGTTAAAGTTTATGTTATCTTATATATTTAGCACAAAAATGAACCAAGTTCAGCATGATGACAAAAAAAAATGTCACAGTGAGCACGAGCAATAATAGTAGTAGTAGAAGTAGTAACAACAACAACAATAATGATAATAGTGATAAGAATAATAATAATAATAATATTAGTTATAGTGGCAGTGATAATAATTATAACATTAGTATATACAACAACAATAATAACTATGATAATAATGATAGTGATAGTGATCACGATAATAATACTAGTAACAATTATGATATTATTTATTGATGATAATAGTAAGGGTGGTAGCTGTAATAATAGTGACAATATTAGTAATGATAATAATAACGATAAGAATAGTAATTGTTATAATAATAAAGGTGATAATTCATCATTCGATGTTATATTCATCCTTAAATACTGGATTAATTGAAAATTCAGTTTCATAATTGATTTCGTTTCGTCTTTTATGAGGTTATCGTGATCTAAAAAAATATATTGATATTGAGTTAGTGTTTGATTTTACAATTATCTATTTTTGTTATCATGTAGTAAAGAAAAAATAGATTAAAAAAAACAAATTATAATCCCAGTGGAGTCTATAATTAAATTCACAAGTTCGACGTACTTGCACAGCTTACCCGATTCATACAGGGCAACTAACTCGAAATGGATTGACCCTCACTTTTGGAAAGGGATTTTTAGTTCGTTATTTGCCTTAATACTGCTTTGTTTTTGCCATGATCTAGAAACTATTTTGTTGGCATTCATTAGCTCATTATGGATAAATCATTACCCTACTTTTGTGATATTTTGCAAGACTAATGTTGAATTTGCAGAGAACAATTGGTATCAACGTAACAAAGTTTAGCTTAAATTCTACATCTATTTATTGAAATTCAACAGTGTTTGGCAGAAGTATTTATTGTTTTTTTCTTAACAATATATTAGAAGTTTACAAGGAATTATTTGTTAAATGTCTTGAGACCATTCAGCACATTTGCATAAGTATTTTGGTCCTTAACAAAACCATTACCTTTGCCTGACTCATGAAAATTATGCAAATCCTAGGCACCAAAACCATGTACCTTGGGTTTGGCAACCATTTCAGCCCCAAGCACCTTGGGTCTGGTAACTACGCCAGGTCCAAGCGTCCATGCTAGACCCAAGCGTCATGGGTCTAGGAACTACGCTAGATCCAAGCCACTTAAGTTCGGTATTTTAGGTCTGGCAAGCATGATAAACTCATATTATGTTGACTTGGCAAAAATTTCTTTGTTTGATTTATCTATTGTCGTTACTTTTTTTAATTATAATATTAAATTAATCGAACTTATTGGATCCGGGCAAATTAATGACCCAAGTGTCATATTTTTCTCACTATCATAGTCTAAGCACCCTTTTTTATGTTATAAAAAAATTGGTTTAACCCACAACGTGGTATGGTCCACCAATCTAGATTTACTTGAGTCATTTTTTTAGATTTTTTTAAATAGAATATTGTTTTCATTTTAGGCGTTCAATGTTTAGTTAATTAAAATTAAAATTCCTAACTTGTTTTAATTTATGTTCTATAAAGTTATTGTAATCTCATACCTCAAATTATAAATTTTGTAAGTTAACCATGGTTCGGCCAAGTCAACTCAATATATCTTTATCTCTATATATTTTTTAATATATTATTTAATATATCACCACTTCAATATTTTTTTTAAAAAATAACATCTAATACATCACTATCCAATATTGTAAAAACATTTTGTCTGGTGTGAATCGGATTTTTAACTTTATAATATCTTTATATTTGTTTTAATATAAAAAAATAATAATTTGATATGACAAGGGCAAAGATTCTAGTGAACCCTATAGCGTGAGAAGACATGTCAAGGTTCGGAACTAGACATCATGCAAGTTTCAACTACTTAATGAGTCCTTTATGGTAATGCGTACAAGTCTCCATAACAACGCTTCATTTACTAAGCACCAAATCCATTTTTTATATTTTTATCAATGCTTTTTTTTTTTTCCTTGATTGTAAGAGATATTTTCGGATTAGTTTACACGTCATCAAGTTTTCTCTTCGGGTGATTTTAACAACACATCTCTTACATCGAATTTTGTGTAATCAAAGAAATTTAATAAAAATTTACAGGTGCTAGTCTCGAGATATAAACTTAAAAAATTAAAAAATTATCTTTTAAATCTTATTTCTCAAATAAATTTATTTTTAATCTTACTAGCCCTCTACGTGGATTTCAACTTAATTTCTAATACAGGATGAGAAAACTGGATGCCTTTTCAAATATCATGATTTTTCTAGTTGGAAAACAAAAAAATATTGTTTATGCTTAATAAAAAAATAAAATGATAAATAAATAAAATGATAAAAAAAAATTTAATGTTAATTAAATAAAAAATTAACAAGCTAATTTTCCTGGTAAAAGCTGAAGACCGGCCATTCATTTTATTTTACCTATTTTTCATTTATTTTATGTTAGAGATTGATTCTTATTACTAATAATAAATTATTTTTGTTTTTACATTTTTTTTTTGGATTCGAGGAAACCTCACCCCCTGAAAAACGCACTTTATGGGCTCAGGTGAGGGAGTAAAACCCCGGCTATCCCAGACTCTTACAAGAGGTGCACGCCCTGACTCGAACTCGAGACCTGCTGTGCAGATCTCAAACCCTTTGCCATCACGCTACGCCTCTTGAGGACTTTTTTTTTTGTTTTTACATGTGCGCCCTGATTTTATATAAACTCATTTATATAAAAAATATATAAATAAATAAATTATAATAATATTTTTGAAGCATTATAAAATTAAGAAACATTTTAAAAGATCAATTAGTATTTTGGAAAAAAATTAACTTAACAATTTTAAAAGAAATAAGAGAGGAGATATTAAATAATATTTTAAAAAAATAAAAAGAAAAATAAAGTCATGCTCAAGGGCTTGATCAATCATTAAAGGTCTTTTTAGAAGTGTGGTTGCGGTTACTTTTCAAAGTGTTTTTCATGTCGAAATACATCGAAATGATTTTTTTTTAAAAAAATTATTTTTGAAATCAACGCATTAAAACAATTAAAAATGTATATAAAAAATCAATAAAAAAACTTTTTAAATTTTTTTTAAAAATATAAATCGGTCCACGTGTTCAAACATCATCTAAAAAACCTATAAACATTTGAGTCTAGAATCATAGACCTACTTACTTGGCAGTTTTTTTTAACCAATTGTTTTTGTTATAACCATGTGTCATGTAGTCTATAATCTTTTGGTCACCTTTAATAATCAAAAACCCAAAAACTTATTTTCAGACTCATGTGAAAATATTTTAAAATCTCATAGAAACCTCACTAAATCATTTACAAAGAGATAACATCATTCATTAATTTTAAAAAATAAATAAATATTAATGGACTCTAATCTATTTTTTTTCCAGTATGATTACAACAAAATTTCATTGAATTCCTTTTAAAAAAATAAATTTATCAACATTTGTTTTTTGTTTTTGTTAAAGATAGCTCTTGTTATCTTTTCAACTCAATTAAATTCTGATTCTGAAAAATCAAAACTTAATTTATCCTTAAATGTTTCTCAAAGCTCAGCACATGCAAGATAATTCAAAAATAAAAAATTGTAAACAAAAAACTATGTTAATGCAACTTAAGAGGGTGAAATTGCAAAACTTAAAGGATTGATGACCAAAATTAAAAAAAGAAACAAACTACATAGTCTAATCCACAGTGCACTGAATTTTAGCTACAGTGATTTATCCAATTTCTTTTTGTTATTTTTATAATTCCTATAATATAATTTGCTGTGACAAAGTAATTCAAGCCATCGTGATCCATGTTACTTATTCATATGATAGGATTTGGTTATCGTGACAAAAAAATAATAGAGATAACGTGGACAAAAACGAGTCTGGTTCAAGAAATAAGGAAAAAAAAGATAAATGTCTTTAAGGTAATTTTAAAGTAAATATTTGTATTTTTAAACCAAAATATATATTATATCTTCAAAGATGATATTTTTATTCCAAAATATATTTACAAAAGAACTTTTAAATTCAAGATTGTTCAACTAAAACATGTAAAGATAAAAAATATTTATTATTATAATTTTAAAAACTTAACTAGGATATTGATTTGAGACAAGGCCTTGGTCACAGATGAGTTAACCTAAGTTAATCTTTGTTTTTTAATAAAAAATAATCAAAATAACATTATTTTTTTTTTAAAAAAAATCAATGGTTTCTTTTTACTCCGGTTTTATCTTGGTTCGATTGGGACACGAGTCAACCTAAGTTTTTAACCTAGTCAAGTCGGGTTAATCCATCTTTTAATTTTTTAACTCAAACCGATCTAGTCTCGAGGTCTCGAGTCAATAAGGTGGTGAATTGATCTAGACAGATCAGGTTAATTGTTTATTTTTTTTTAATTCAAACTAATCTGACTATGAGTCCAGATTAAACGAGTTGCAAGTCAATTTTTGTTTTTTTATTCTTTTTAAATCCACGACTTCTTGAAAATAAAACAGAAGAGAAATAAAATAAATCAAACTTCTCTCTTCCTCCGCCCTTTCTTTCTCACACCCTAATCAAACAAATCCCATTTTTTATTCGATAACATCGCAGTATATTCTATCGTCACCGAAATCAAATTAATCGCAGCCATGAGTTTGAATAATGATTTGGAGTCCTGCGCAGAGACTATACATGATACTTTCCAGGGTATTGGTCGTGATGGAGGGGTGGATACGTCTTATGCTGAGAAGGTATTCTCATCAACATTTAAACTGTAAAATTACATATATTTTTTTTTTGTCAATTCCCCTTTCTTTAGAAATGATTCAGTAAAATCTACAAACAAAACAAAATTAAATTGGGAATCTGCATTAAATAATTTTTATTTTTATTAAATAATTCACAACGTTTTACATGTAAGCATGGATGGATATATCTTGTTAGGCTAATTATTTCGATAATAATTTTCAATATAATTACTAACATAAGTTTTTTTTTTTTGAGTTATATGAAACACTAGAATTTTGCTATATATGTAACTTATTAAAATAATTAATAGAGGAAATTAACTGTTATTTTAAGTAGAAAAAATGATTTTCATAATAAACGACTGTACTTTTGGTTAAAAGCAAGGAGAACTCTACTTTATTTTAAAATTAAATCAGTTTTCTAATTAAATGATAACTGATTTGCTTCTAAAATAAAATAAATTAAATACTAATCAAACTCTGTTTTTGAATGAAAATAACTAAAAATAGTTGTGTTTTAAAAGTATAAAAATATTAAAAGAGAACATGTTTTTAAATTTACTTGAAAAGATACATTAATAAAATGAAACAAGCTAAAGATTACGAAATATTTAATGGTTATATATATAAGAAAATATTGAAAATTTATCTTCCCCCAATTCCAAAAAAAAAAAAAACGAAATCAAAATGCATCAAATTTTTTTCTGACGTAAATAAAAAAAACCACCACGTCAATTTTATCAAAGGCCCATTTAACAATGTAGGCCCCACGCCCCCACACGTGTCAGCAAAGCCCGACCCTTTTCCCTATATTTCATGAATGACTTGTCACGGAAAAAGAAAAAACTCATTCCCGCCAAAGAAGAACAATTTTGACGCCTCCTAATCTCCCCCCCCCCCTCTCTCTCTACACTTTTCAAATCTCTCTCGGCGTCAGCTTTCAGTATCCAATCCAGGTATGCTATTTTTCTCCATCTCAATCTCTTAATTTCCTTCAAATCTCCCTCTCCCTCTCTCTTTTTTAATTATTGTATCAAAATAAAATTCTGATTAATTATTAGCACA
>Ga0325403_1007988_pt1 | contig 10121 bp, 7 predicted proteins | sample PopdelMetagenome_19_FD_205665 | JGI IMG/M metagenome (GOLD analysis project Ga0325403, IMG submission 205665) | Populus deltoides microbial communities from Bellville, Georgia, United States - Xylem-PdKOR-R4 | ecosystem: Host-associated > Plants > Phyllosphere > Stem > Wood/Secondary xylem...
CCATGACATTGTAGCAATGATAAACCTCCATGCTCTCTCAAATCTCTTTGATTGCATTCATCCAGGGTAAAGTGACATCTACATCAAGTACTGTAACCATAACCTGATGCCAGGAATCTGAACATTTCCCAGGGAAGATTTTGCGATTCTCCAGATCAGGCAGGTCATTCAGAATATTCATCGGTGATCAGCTTCGGGTTCTGTCAGTTTTTAGCTTCAAGAAGAATTGAAGAGTGTGGAGCCACATTATAGGTGCTTCCAATGCCTGGGAGACCTTGAGGAACGAAGTCATCCGGAGATTCAAAATTGGTGTCTACCTGGCATTTGAACAACGAATTTGTACATATGATTCAGATGGAACTGATTGATATGCTACAATTTTGAAAAATACAACTGCAAAGTATAATCAACATGATGTGACTGATTTTCGCAGCCTGCTTTTCACCGTTACATAACTTCGTGTTATAACTTCATGTCTAACACCGTCAACGTAAATTGAGCAAGGGATATATCAGCTTCCAGAAAAGTGAAGCAATAATACATCTCTTGTAAGAAGCCATGGTTCAAAGAGTGGGAAAGAGTGCAGTATAGGAGTCATACTCGTGTGTCGTACTTATTCTCACAATTTGAATCTTCTATATGACTACAAAAAACAAAGGCAGGAAAGTAAACTGGCTGCCTTGGGAAATTAATAGCAAAAGTCGAGGGATCTTTAAATAAATCCAATCTCGAGACCAATCCTCCTGTTGGATGCCAACAGAATAATTCTCAACTTTGTCAAGTTTTTTTCCATGAGATTCCAAACGTCAGATCTCATGCCAAAAATCAGTTGGGTTTCGGAGATCTAAGCCTATCATAAAATTGCTTTAGCACCATTGAAATGTGCAGTTTGAGTGCTCCAGCAGACGAATAGCATGCACAGATACAGTTGCACCAAAAAGGCAAAAGAGTTGCAAAGGATGTAGTTAAACAGCGACATAGCAGCAAGAACATTGGCATGTGTCAGAAACAGAAGAGACACTAACCACACGAAGCCAGCGCCTCTTGGGTGGTGGTGGGGGTATTGAAACTTTAACAAAATAGTCATGAGCATTGAAAGCCAAATAGATATCTCCTCCGTTTTTGTCATGAAGCCTGCGTATCAAGCATTTTGATGATGCAAAGCAAGGTACTACAACAAAAAACAGTAGATGCAAGATGAACAATTCAGTTGGCAGACAAGTAAAATTTCTTACGTAAATGCAAGAAATTTGCTTTCGTGATTCTCCCAGTTGTTCTCATGCCACGTCACATCATTCTGCATAACATGCACAGAAAAGTGTGTTTGAGAGCTCTTTCATAGGTGTTAATTTGTTAAAATATATCGTAATTTCAAAATAAATGCATGTCTATTAAGTCGCAGGTGAAAAGCAAATTACTTCACTGAGAAAATTGTCATGAGTAAATACTCCATGTGTCTGTCGAAACTTTATGACCTCTGAGAAGAACCTGAAGTGACTACTCTTTTCTGCATCCAACTGCCTTAACAAAGGATTTTCACTCAGACATTTACTGGATTGAAGCTGTCAAAGGGCAAGAATTGTATACAAAAACTTACGAGCCCCCACTGGAAATTGTTAATAGAGGTGTCATGCCCATAACTGTTGTTATTTCCATAGCGAGTGTGTCCATATTCGTCCCCCATAAGCATCATTGGTGTTCCCTGGTGCATAATCATACTTTAAAACGAACTCCTGATATCTTAACTTCTCAAGTAGTGATGGATAAGCTACGAATGCTAATAATTATTCATTGGGAAAAAGACAGAGGAGGAAATAAAAAGACATAAAAACCTTGCAGAAAAGCACAGAGAATATGTAAGATGCATAGAAACCTAGTAGAAAAGCAGGACACATGAAATCACATGTGAATTGGAAACCATTTATCCAACTGAAAAAAGTTTCCAAGGTATTTTTTGTATGCCTGTTCTCTACAGGGTAAGGAATAAGGTGCCACCAGCGTGACACACGAACATACTGTACCTGAGATATCATTAATGCTAAATGGAAGTTTTTCATTTGCCTGAAGCGCAAAGCTTTAATATTATGATCATCAGTTTCTCCTGCCCAATATATAAAGATAAATTAATACCTAAAGAAAGGAAATAAATACATCTGAAATAGATTCTCTTCCAGCAAATGAACCAAAAAAATGAAAGAATATATTGGACTCTTGAGATTTCACACAGTTAATCTCAAGATCAACGACACATCCAAATTGGAGGCTAAAATAAATGCATCAATTATATAGTGAAGCAACTTGACAAAGCCAAAAAAATCCAATAAGTTTCCATGAATAAAAACAGCATATTAGACCCTGCCCCCACTTTCCCTTTACTTTAGCATGCATACAAGGTAATGACTATGATTTACCATCTACATAAATACCATTTGATTGCTACAAGATTTAACACTCCAAAGCTAGAAATGATTCAAGGAAAAATCCTGACACAAGCTGATTTTCAACTCTACCTTCAAATCCACAATTCCAGCTAAAATTGTCATTGCATCCATCATTCCCACCTTCTCCATTAGCATCATTGTGCTACAAAACCGATGAAAATGAGAAAAAAACTGGACATTGAATGATTCACTTAATCAAATTGATGCTTCACTTACCTTGAAATTGTATGAAACAAGATCACGCAGCGTGAATCCATCATGTGCAATAACAAAATTAACACTATGACAAGGCTTGCGCTTGTTAGCCTGCAGCATAAATAAAAATACGAGTTGCTGTTAACATGAGGCAATCTTAAATATGCAATGATACACTATTCTAGGTAAAATAATATAAATGCATGAAAGTTGCAGATATTGCAACGATCATTATCTTTATGACATTAAAATGCTTACTCTGTAAAGGTCAGCAGATCCAGCAACCCGGGTGGCGAAACTTCCTTTCATACCAGAATCACCCTATAATATGCAAAAATTATAAAGGAAGACGAACTGACAAACAGAAATGTTCACAAGTAAACTACAAGAACATTTTGTTTCTCCCATTAAGAAACATAATCGTGTTGCATGGAAGACAGCAGCACACTACATCGTCATCTAACAGAAGCATAAAGGAAGAGTAAACCGCATTCATGCAGTGATAAAAGAACAGGAAGTTAAAAAGAAAAATGAAGGCTAAAGAAGAGGTAAAAGTTTCATGAATTTGGATGCCAAGATAATTCTTTTAAAAGGATAAACAAAAAAATGACAAAATTCAGTAGAAGAGACAAAACTACAAGAATGTGATTGCAAGTATTGAAGTTTTAGAACATTGGTGTTATAAAATAGTTTCATGCAATACCTAGTAATTCCTAAAATAGTTTCTAATAATACCTAGTAATTCCATCAAAATCATCTCAAATCTATTTTAAATCTTTTCAAGCATATCAAACCATTTCAGAATAAGACACATTCATTCATCACTTTCAGTTAAAGTTTGAGTTGCTATCTTGCTGGTTCCTATATCCTGTGCTTGTTAAGCTATCCTTAATGTTAATAAGTTATGCAGAAATCAAAGTCAGTTCGCTTTCCCTCTGCCATCACCTTAATAAATTTTCTTATGTCATCACGGTACTTGCCATTCCATTCAGCCCATCTGAATAAAAAAAAAACATGGGTGAGGCAGAACCAGATTCCAAAAGCATTACAAAATGTTAAAATGATAAAAAGAAGAGCAAAATATCACTGTGATTGTGTTTATCTATTTGATAATGCATCTTAAAGTAAATGCCTTTATTATCCAAAGATTGACAAAAAATAATAAACAAAAGTTACCTGTCCCAATTTGGAAAATTTCCAACCAGATAAAGGCCTCCACAATCCCAAGGCTCTGCAATAATTTTACATCTTGACAGGATGGAATCTTTTGCAATTGCCTGGTTAATTAAACAATAACAAGTCATTGCATAAAATTCACTATTGTGACTATATATGCCAAAGACCACATGAATTCATTCGCGTATGGAGGCTCTATTTTGCCTGGAACAAAATAAGCAACCCATATGTAGTTCTAGGCAACTAAACAACACTTCAGCATTCTACAAGATTTAGAATATTTTTTTAACTTCTAATACAACAGCATGAAATAATTCTTCCAGGTAGAGAAGCACGGACATCATTGTGAAGGTATGCTAGTAAAGGATACAGCAGAAAGTTACTAAATATCACATGAAGGGGATACAGCTTATTGATTGTGTGTGCCCATTTGCAGTATGATCACACACACACACAAAGAATTTATATAGATCCAAATTGGAAGAAATAAATTTTTGGTTAAACTTTGAATGCATGTTAAGAACCTATCACAGTCTTAAGGAAAGGTCTGGCCTTTTCCAACTAAAAAGCATTCTTGTTCTGCAATGTAACATTTCAATTTCTGGTCTTCTAAGTGAATTGACAGAATATCAATTCACTTCTGATTGTGTTCTCTGTTTCTTTTAATTGATAGACATCGGTAATGCATGTAACTGCACTATTTTGACAAATATAATATCATGTGAAAATATCTCACCCTAATAATTGGGGGAGCGTCAAGTGGAGAACCATCTGTTCCTCGGCAAAGTACACTGGCAAGGTCAAATCTAAATCCATCCACATGATATTCAATGACCCTGCATTCAGTAAAAGAGAAGGATGAGTAAATTATACACATATGCTCAGGCACAGATGTAACAAAACATACACAATCCTAAATCGCCGACGTTAAGGATCACCAAAGACTATAGGTTGACTTCAACCTAAGAGGCGATATCATTTGGCTATAAGATCAAGTTGAAAAGTTTGGAGCAATACCCAAACAATAGAAAACTTCCAAATTATTATATGAAATTTTTTAATTCAAATGTCACAAAGACGAGGATTTTTTCATTCTAATTTAGCACATACCAGTGTCTTAAGCTGTCTAGGATGAGCTCCATGACCACAGGATGATTACAGTTTAATGTGTTCCCTGGACAGAAACAAGAAACTGCAAGTGAAAGAGCCATAGATGCATGCAATAATTTCAAAATTCTTCACAGAAAAAACATAATGAAAAGGCATTTGCTTGCTTGTTACTTTGAGCTTAACAATCATGTGAGCTTATTCCTGATTTCATCCAAACCAGCAAGAAACACCAAAAGTCCTAATAACCCTGTACTTATCTTAACCATATCACCTTTCAAGAAAATGTCATGTCCACATGCTGCATTATAAAACCAAACAGGATTTGGATGGCCCAAAGGAATTGAAAAGTTTCTGTAACTTTTACAAAAAAAGTTCAGATGATCTTGTCAGTTCTAGTACTAAAATAGTCATTGGTCGTCAATATGAGAATCTATAGGGCCTTCAAATACAAGGAAAATATTGCAGCATATGGGAGAAAAAAGAAAGTCTTCTCCCTTTTAACTCTGTTTCAAACTGCACTGGGAAAAAGAAAAAAAAAATAAGAGCTTCAATTTTCAATATTGGAAGGAAGCAGAAGCAGAGGTGACTTTTAAGTCAACTTAAGCTTTTCTCCAAATTTATAAAAGATAAAGAGTTCTTAACCCTCTGCAAAACCCCATTTAGCCAATGAGAGAACTTCAAGAAGTTCACCCAGAATCAGGTAATAAATTTTCCGCGAACTACAGCCAGCAGCTATCATCTTGGCTACCTACTCACTAGTCTGCCACTGCCACTATCACAAACAGCAACATTTTTCTTTCTATGTTTCAAAAAGTTGATCATCATGGGATCTCCCAGAATTCTCATTGAACACGAAACAAATTACTAGCTTCTTAGTCTTAAACTGTCATGTTTGAGTATCCACTACTCTTGTGATATATCATAAATGAAGAAATGTTGACCGGTAATGGAGGCATCAAAAACTGGTTCTCTAAACAGTCCTCTTGCAATAAGAAGAGAGCCAAAATTCACCTAGGAATAAAAAGTAACAGAAAAGGGAATAAAAAGTAATTGAGCACAAAGTTTATACCGCATCCAGAGAAATTCAGCAGCTGGCCATTATTGCTGAGGTCAACCATGTAATAAACCTGTAAATGGATAACAAGACATGTCACTGAGAAATGAAGAAATAGCTGAATAATAATGCATGAAATGCTATATAGAGAAACATTTAGATGTGCATATAATGAACTTTTCATGGTATAACCACCAATCAGATACTTCAGAGCATTCACTAAAGGCTCGTAATGAAATCATAGCTTGAGCAAAATATTACAAGGCTGACAAGTTTGAAGACAAATCAGGCTGCATTCCACAAGACTAAAAAGAAAATTACACTAAAACCCAGAAAGACTCCACAAAAGTGAAGGTACTCCCAACATTGCAATTGTTAAAATATTCAAAACCAATCAACCAATGACTAAATGTACTCAAATGGGTGTTTCTCAGGCCTGAACGATTGAAAAGCCTATAACATTAGAAATTGTTGTTAGTCCATTACAACCCTAACAGCAAGAAACTGCAAAACAAAGAGTAAATCACCTTATTATCAATTCCGCGAAATGAAGTTGTAAAAGGATTTTTATCATCAGCCTCATTTGAATGGTTAAAGACTACATCCAAAATAACCTGTATACAGTAAAAAGCTTCAGAAAATTGCTTCAATAACCACTCAAGCTTCGTGTACATGTTTGCTGGTGTGCATACATCACAGACTTGCCATATCAGAACAAGAATGAAATCATTGCTCCCAACTTTGAAGAATGTGGTCTTAAATTGATGACCAGATAACAATTTATTACCTCAATTCCAGCACCATGCAAGGCTTTAACCATTTCCTTGAACTCCCGAGATGCATTACGAGGTCCACCACCTCTACTAGCATACCGATTCATAGGAGCAAAGAAATTTATTGTTGAATAGCCCCATGTATTGATCTTAGAGAAAAGGCAGGAAAGAGAAAAGAAATAATAGTTCACATTAAATTCAGTACATCAAATTAGAGCACAAAAAACACAGGAAAAAGGGAAGCTCAGCCGCAAAAGTACTCTGTCATAATATTGAATTTTGATTTAACATGTCTAAGGGCATGTTATCTTGAATCTGCTTAGAAATAGTGGTACGAAAACTGGAAAACGTTGTATATGGAACTCTCCAAAAAATTCATTAATTCAAATATACAGAACTTTGTTTAAAATCAGAAAAATAACAATTCATTAATTCAAATATGAACTTTGTTTAGAGACCTTAAAATAACATAAATAATGGGAAAGAAGGAAAAACAAAAAAGCAAAGCATTTCAAGATTTCACAATAAAATGCAGAAATTGCATAGAAAAGGCTCAAATTTTAAAAAGCTTAATTTTACCATGTGATCTCTGGGATTTGGGCGCCTCTGAAACTCAAATTCATCAAATTCAAACACAGGCAGCAGCTCCACTGCATTGACACCAAGCTCTAGAAGATGTGGGATCTTAATTGAATAAAAACTCATCGTCAGGAGAACAAGATAAGTGCAAGCAATCAAATACCACTAATATAGACTACACATGAGCATCAAGACATGATTTTAAACCTAAGATTTATGCAGTTCTTGCTCTTAAGGGAGTGTTGCCACTCTTGGATATTGAACCTAAGATTCATCCTTACCTTTTAGAATAGCTCTTATGAGCATCACCGACAAAAGAAACTGAAAATGTAAAAAAGGATATCGAAGAGGCAAGAGACCTAGCGATATTGTAGCTGCAACATGATAACAGCTGACTATCTAAGTGATTACTGGAAACAATTATTAATAGGAAAGTCAAACATTGCATACAAAAGGATTTTCTAAATTTCCAGTTACGTGGAAAATTTATAGTTGCTTTAAACTTCAAAGTGAAACATTATTGACTCTGGCAATGAATTGAGCTTCCAAATGTTATTCGTAGATTATTGCCTATTGAGTTCAACATTACCTTCTCAATTACGCCAAGGTAACTTCCACGTATGCTTGGATCCAAGCCACTGGATTTATCAACTGTAAACGCACGGACATTCATTTCATATATAACAAGATCTTTCTGCAAACACAGTACAAAATATATGAAAAAGAAAAAATGGAGAGGAAATAAAAAAAAGACAAATGCAACTCAAACACAGGGGTGTCAAATTATCAACTGAATGTCGCAATAAATGCATGGAAGGCGCATAGAAGAAATAGCAAAAATCATTTAGTAACAGACTTATTCAGCATAAGAGAAGCACCAAAATGAATTAGTGATTCACTCATTCAATATCAGTCAGAAAATAGGGGTAGAAGAGCATGCAGTTGCTGAATTTCATTTTGTAGCAAAAATATACCATGGGAAACAAAAACACGATACATAATAGAAATGCAAGCAACATTTGGTACCTCTGGTATATTTGGAGGCTTGTAGTCATCACCCCAATCAAAAGGCAAGCTATCAAAATCATAAGTTCCATAAAATTTTGACAGCTTACGGCTGGCATCACCAAAAAATCGGCGACCTTCAACTAGCTTAGCATAAGGATCAATAAGCATGATGCTGCTATCAAATCGATGTCCTTGACGCCAATCTCGAGGACCATCTATCCTATAACCATAAAGCACGTCGTCCCGTGGTAAATCCTGCGCTTATAGAAATAATACAGATTTATGGAAGTGATAATTCATTGAAGGCATGGAAAAAAGCATGGATCAACTTGAAAATAACCGCTACTACTACCATTAAATTAAAGTGTTATGAGAAATAGGACAACATCACTACCTCAATGCATATGTGCCAAATGTCTCCCGTTTTATTAACTTTCGGATCCAAAGCCACCTCAATCATTCCACCATCCGTCCTTTCAGACTTTCCCCTACCAAAAAAAAGCATGAAGTTTGTCAGAACGCAACTAAGAGAAAAAACAAAGATCAGACGAGTCGATCAATATGGATTCGCAAGCCTGTAACTTTTTAAGCAATCAGGAAGGAAGGAAGGATGGATGGAAATATTACCTGTGAGGGAGTGATAAGCAAAGTGTAACAGCAGTGGCGTGCTGCGAAAATATAGCAAAATTGATCCCATTTTCAACTTGTGAAACACCAAATGGAAATGCTTGACCTGGGAATGTTTTAAATCCCAACTTTTGAGGTGCTTCTTCCTAGAATCACAGAGACAAAGAACAAACACTGATCTTACACACCTCGATAATCCAGAATATTATGTGAAAAACGATGATTAGTTAATTATACCTGCTCAACCACACTTTCTTGAGCACGACGACCGTAAACATTAGGTGTTGTAGTGGTCTTGACTCCAGCCTTGCTGGAGAATCCTCGCCCACTGCTGCCGCCGCCGGATGATTGTTTACTGAATTTCAATCTAAAAGAACACATTGAAATGTTAATATATCTCTACTTGCACTAAAAATTAGCGGTAGAGGAGGGAGATTTCTGACCCCACATCGAGAACACGAGAAGAGCCGATACTGTTGTTGTTGTTGTTGTTGTTTGAGAAATGTGAGACAGAGAGAAGTATGCTGTCAGCAATTTTGGAATCACAGAGGAGCGGAAGTGATTGGTGAAGCATATCTGCGAGCTACCTCTTCTTTTCAGCTTCAGCAGCAGCAGCAGCAGCAGCAGCAGCTATCACCCAGAATCAAAGGATTCGAATTTTATTTATTTATTTATTTATATTAGTGGAGAATGGAAAAGGGAGGGACTTTCTAATATCACTCTTGTCGGTGGGGAGGCGGCTTTCTATTATCATTATATCTCGAGGGAAAGGAAGGGAAGGAGTCATGTCTGCCACGTGATTGGTATCGTTGGAGTGTAGTCGCTTCATGTCTTTACACGTGGTTGTCACCATTTCCAAGGCGTCATTAAGAATCATTGCTTTTGTCCATGGATGGGATCCTTATAGCTTATTAGATTTGTTGCATAAAATATCTTGTGGAGAAATCACAGGAACTTTTGGATCCATTTGCACGTCTAGTTTTTGCTTTCTTGGTAGGCTCTTTTGTGGCACCACGTCAACATTCGGTGAAATTAACTCTGTTTATTTCTTCTAGTCAAATACCAGGTAGGATTGCCAGCTACACTGCAGGCTAATTTATCACCTGAGAAAAGAAGATTCCAGTATCATGAACCCCGTCACGCTTGCGTTTTTTTTTT
>Ga0325403_1007989_pt1 | contig 10120 bp, 3 predicted proteins | sample PopdelMetagenome_19_FD_205665 | JGI IMG/M metagenome (GOLD analysis project Ga0325403, IMG submission 205665) | Populus deltoides microbial communities from Bellville, Georgia, United States - Xylem-PdKOR-R4 | ecosystem: Host-associated > Plants > Phyllosphere > Stem > Wood/Secondary xylem...
CATAATTTGTAAATGAGTTGACAGGGAGTCTGACATATAAAATAACGTACTTGTGAAGGAGTTATGATGAATAAATAGTAAGAAAGTTTTTTCTTATAAATATATCAATTCAAGTATGAATGACCAATATAATACATTAATAAAAATATTATTTTTCATATACAAAAGTTGCTCAAAAGATATAAAAAAAATAGCAAAATTAATCATTTCCTATGATGATATTTTCGATTCAACTTATATTTTAACTAAGACTAAATATAAAATATACTAAAAGTTATTTTTCACGTTAATATAATATATTTAAATGAATTAATTTCTATAAATATTATGATTTGAATTTATAAAATCAAGAAAAAAAAAATCAAACTCATTAAGCCAAGTAGCCAACCCCTTAAAGTTAAAATATACAAATCCTTATAGTCAAGATGCATCGAATATAATAATATATCGAAACATATATGTAGTGTGGTGTTGACTGTCGAACTAAAAGATGTCTCTTTGTCAGGACTTTGAATTCGCCGTATAATTTGATGGGTTGCATGCGAGATCATGGAATAAGCTAAGGAAAGAAGAAAGAAATTGCATAGGCATGGAGTTTTCCATGCCACCTTCTTGGAAAATCCAAATGACATGATCACTCTGAAAAAACAACATTTTCAAAAGAGAATGGAATTATTTGGTAAGAAAAGTCATCAATTACCAAATTAATTCAAAGATTGGACCAACATGTTTGGAATTTTGTTTCTGTAAAAAATATTGAAATTCTCCAAAGTCACCTCTCAAAACCCTACTTTATACTTTAGAATATTACAAGTGAGGGCAACTCTAAATCATAAGAACAAAATCATTATCAATTCTGAATTGAAATTTCAAACCACGTCTCTGTTGCGGGGCTCCTTTGCAAATGACCAAAGGCTAAACACAAAAAGAAGTCCACACAAGAAAGGGCTTGCTGGTAGTGAGTTCTGAGAAAAAAACCCTTTGTTTCTCTAAAATAATCATATAGCCAGGCCATTATTCTTCCACGTATGGTGAATGTCCTAGAATTATTGCAATCTCCGTCCTCGATTTCTAGCAATGGCGGGCTTGCCTACATTGATCTCCTAGCGTTCCTGCGCTGCAAAATGTATAATAATTGTTCTGGGACTTAATTAATTATCTCTCTTGACAAAGCAACAATTGTAACTATCAACTAGCCAAAAGTTTAAATCTTGTTTTTCGAAATCTTTAATATAAGCTTGACATGGTGTGAACATCAAGCTATCAAATGGAATGTCTCAATCTTCTGCCCCATGGATGTTGTAATTGTAATATCATGGAATCGCATGAAAGTCCTGTATGTGCTCAATGATAACGAAGTGAAAGATTAGTGGTTCGCTAACTTATAAATCCCTGAGCTTAAAAAATCTCTTGCTTACATGCATGTGATTTATCACCATTGAATCGAGTATATTTGGGGGGATTTTTTTTAAAAAGTTTTTTTTTTTTTGAAAATATATTAAAATAATATTTTTTATTTTAAAAAAATTATTTTTAACATGATAAAAAATATTAAAAAATAATATTAATTAAAAACAATTTAAAATTTACCCCATATCTATTTAATTTGTAATGCTATTCAAACAGTAGCGAAGGCATTAACCAGTCATCACAGTTTTAGCTCTTTCTTAATTTTATCTCCTAATTAATTTAATTACAAATTCAGTGAAAGGATAAGATAGAGAATCTACTTTACTGATAGTTGTCCTCTGAAATTGCCTTGTAAATTCAAGAACTTTACACTAGACAATTGGGGCAAGTCAGTATATATCTTGCATAAAATTCAAGCAGCGGATGCAGCAGTTGAACTTGAAATGGTAAAGTAGCTAGAAGAGGTATTTCTGTGCATGGGCCCATGCACATTAAGACAATCAAGTCTAAATGGGAGAGAGCCACGGACCACGAAATTTCCCTAGAGGATGTTGATGATTGAAGACAAAAGGCAAACAAGGAAAACGACCTAATTAAATAAATATAAGAAGGGGAAGGTGGACATTGACAAGTGTGGCAACAAATTATTGATGTGTCTGTATCGATCATCCCTTAGAAATGAACTGCTCCTCCTTGTCACAGTCATGCAAATTGCAGCAATATTGGTGCTTATCGATATCTTAGTGCTTTTATATACACTTCAAAGCATACTTTCTCTTTCGGCTCCGGCTGCAGTCTGGACCTGCAGTTCTTTTGAATATTCAAGAACAGCCATGCACATGGGAGCCTTCTTTTGGGGGCTTGGTACTGGCTGATATCTGGTATATTAATTTGATCAGATTTACGCCAGTTATGCCGTTTAGGAATGAGTCAAGCAAGTCCAGAAATAAATTAATAATATCACCTCCAGCCATTGACAGTACTTGTTCGTTTACTTGAGCCTCAATTTCTTGCACTAATCACTGAACGAGCATGTATTATACAGACAGCGACTTTACTAATTAAGATTGAAAAGAAAAATAGAAAGGATTTGAGCAGAAAGGGTTTGAGAAAAATTCTAGACGTCTTAAATAATCTCTAAAATTAATAAGATAGAGAACAATCTCTTTATTAATTCATCATAACAGATTAGAAAAAATATTGAAAAAATCACTATCTTAAGAGATTAGGGTTAGATTATACCATTTTTTATATAGAGAGAGAAACTTAAAAACCTTAATGATATTGAATTAAAAAAACATTTTCTTTAAATAAAAAATTAGTAAAATTAACTTAATACACAACACTGAATAAAAAAAATAGAATTTCTGAATTAAGTAAAAAATAAAAATAACTAAAAAATGTTATTACAGACAAGTCAGTGACCAGTTTTTCTTTTTCCGTTTTTAGAGCCAGACATATTTAATTATAAGTCAAGTTTTATTCATACAATTGAGCTCATCTATCCAGTGCAGTGAAAAAGTACACAATCCATGTTAGAAATTTGGGATTATTGATAAATTCATTTTTATTATTTTTATTGATTGGTATCAAAAATAATTTTTTTAAAAAATATTATTTTAATATATTTTAAATAAAAAATACTTTAAAATAATAATTATTACCTCAAAAACAAACACTCGAAATATCATATTATTTCTGGTGACGGTCACCGGTAATGGGCAGCGTATTGTTCTCCCTTCTATGTTTTATACTGGTGATCATAACATTGAGTTTGGGATCATAATTATAAATCCCAGCCGCGCTTGACGAGTTGATTTGAATCAAGTTTAAAATTAAATTAAACAATAAATACACGATGTAAAACTCAATTAATTTAATAAAATCTGTCAATATCCTATTTTGTCAAAAAAAAATTTAAAAAATACCTAAAAATGAAAATTCTATGTCGTGGCTGGAATCTTATTCATGATGTTTTTTCACTGAAAATGAAAAATCTACGTAATTGAAACCTTGATTAGTTTTGTTTTATTTTTTAAATAGAGTTTGAATTGTAGTGATGGATATTTTTTAAAGTATTTTTTGTTTGAAAATATATGAAAATAATATTTTTTTTAAAAAAAATTATTTTTTATATCAATCTAATAATACTAAAAAAATTAATATCACGTGAAAAAAAAAATTAAAAATATGTGGTCTCAATAGCAAAAACAAGCACCTCCTCCTCTACAGGGCCAAGTTAATCTTTTCCGTTCTAGGCTGGACTGTGGTACTTTTGAACACTCTCTGAGAAAGCCCAGACATATTCAAAGGGGACTTGTCCAATTGTGCTCTGGCTCGTGGGCTAGCTAGTGTTGTCTGTCTTCAACAAAGCATGATATTATGGGCTGGGCTGCTTATGAATTTGTTATAATTTCCAAACAGTATGAGAAAACAGACAAGGGCATTTCTAGCTGTCTTCTAGCGGTCATGTCCTGCGGGGACTTGGAGAGCTCTTGTCTTCGCGGCAATGTTGTATTCTTAAGATATTTTTTATTTTAAATTGATTGATTTTTGATATATATTTTTAAATTGATTTGATATGTTATTTTTAAAAATAAATTTTAAAAGATAAAAAAATATATTATTTTAATAAATTCTTAACCCAAAAACACATTCAATTGACACCTGCAGTGCAGAACACCTGCAATGCAGAACACCGGCACAGAAAGTGGCATTTGCTAGCTCGGAACAAAGGTTGGTTAAAGATCTGGTGAGAAAAGGAGACAGAAACTGTCTTTAGATTGTGATAGATGTTCTGATTCTGTGTTGGTTCAGGATATTGGTTAAGTCTTTCAAAAATTGAATGAAATGGTCCGCAGATAGATAGACAGAATTCATCCCCGCTGTGCTTCTACTTCTCAATTGAGATCTGGAAACAAAACATGAGAGACTTCAGGTTGCATGAGAGCAATCTCAGTGACTTGCTTTCCGCAACACAGTGCAAAACAATTCCTTGAATTAACAACTAGACCAGTTCCTTGAATTTACACCAGGAGAGATTGAACGAAGGATTTGGAAAGATAAGGATTCAAGTCCTTCACAGCTGTTAATTTGAAATGGATTGACTCGTATCTATCTTTTTCTTTCTTTCTTTCTTTCTTTTAATTTTCGGTGATTTTAATTTCAATAGGTCCCGTCGTTTATTAGTCAAACAATTAGATGAATGTTAGCTCTTTCTCCTTTCTGTCTTTTCATTCTTTCCGATCCATCTCTCTCTATCCATTCCTTTTCACAGACATTAATTACTTAATTGACAAAAAAACCTTGAGAGGATTGGGGTTTTACTATACTTATCCTCAGGTCAAATTATTTTCTTTCCACTTTTTTTGTTTTTTATTTTATATTTTCTTTCTAATTTCAATTCAATAACTCAATTTATTAGGGATTGAAATACATAATTATTATTAAACTACAATCCGGATCATAGACTCCATGAAATTTTAAAATATTATTTTTTATTTAATAATATAATAACAAAAAAACAATTGTAAAATTAAACATCAATCAAATATTAGGATATTTGTTTGAAATTACGATAATCTTATAAAAAATAAATTAAAATATCTAAGATTTAAAGTTAGACACGATAATAGTCGAGTTTTTATTTAAACTCGATATAATATTAATTCAATCATACTCATTTCATTAAGTTAAGTTTCAGTAACTTCATTAATTCAGTTAAATTCAAATTAAATTTAATTGGGTAAACTTTATAAAAAAAACTATTATCATTTTAATAAAATTAAATAATTGAGCGACTTAATAATCCAATTATGATGGCTGTAAAAAAATTTAAAGAATTAATTTCTTCTGTAATGCATCAATTTCGTCCACATGGTCCGGGGATGTGCAGTATAAAAACATGTTTTGAGCTTAGAAATTCAAGATCGGTATAAAATAAAAGAAATATTTGAGGGTGTGGTAATAATTGTATTTTAAAGTATTTTTTTATTTTGAAATATGTTAAAATAATATTTTTTTATTTTTAATATTAAAATATCAAAATAATATTAAAATTTTAATTTTTAAAAAAATCAACCTTTTTAAAAATACGGTTTCAAGTGCCTGTCAAAACACTTACGTGCAGTTCCAATTAGCCTTCATGGACCCGGGATGATTCGTGTATATCATGTAAAGCTTTTTCGGCATAAAAACATGCATTGAGGAGTCCTTCTGGCATCACATCAGCCACTCATATCATCATATACATCTATCTGGGACAGGAAGGTCTTTTTATTTTGAACCAAACTAACTTTTTAGAACGATAAATTGAACTCAATTAATACAAGGATAGATCAAGGGAAAAACTAGTTAATTCCTTCTGTTTTTATTTTTTACAGGTTGATTGAGGTTAAATCTTGAAAATTGTATAAAGTTGATGTTTCACGATTTATTATTATTTTTTAAATAATTTTTCAATAATCCTATTTTAACAATATTTTATATTCACAAGAGCTTTTGAAAAAAAATTTGGACCAAGACGCTCAACGCACGACCTGACACTCTTGAACTCAGGCAATACTTCTAAGTCCAGGCGTTCGATGCCCTTGGGGCGAGGTGATGTGCATGGGCCCAAGTGACAGGCGCAAGGCTAGTGTCTTTTGATCTGAGGCTAAGTGCATGTTCTATACCTTCTAAGTCTTGTCTTGTGGCATGGACTCAACACCCAATCACTCAAGATTTGTTTTTGAACCAAACTTTTTGGCTTCAATTTTATCTCGCTAATACAAGTGTAAATGATATTTATTATATATTAATATTTGTGTTAATAATATTTGTCATTCAATAATACATGCATAAAAAATATTTATCTTTCATTAATATTATTGAGATGAAATGACTATACAACCCTTTCCTTTAAGTAAAAAAACAAGATTCAGGAATATAAATATCTCATGAACCATCCAAGTAATAGATTCATAATTTTCATTTTCGGTATACACACATCATTTTTCTATAGGACACTCATTCCACACAAAAATAAAAACAAAAATAAATAACTTTATTCTTAGAATTTAATATTATTTTGCATATTTAGTACATTTCTTTTTTATAAATAAATATATATACTGACATGAGCATTCGAGGATCTTCAAATCACCAAGGATTTTTACATCAAATTACCGCATTTCTTTCATATAAAAAATAAATTTAAAAGCATGAATACTTGATTGATCCCACTATTCAGCCACCTAAAAACACTTAATGAATTTTGGAACATTATGAAAAGTCTTCTTGAAAAGGTGTTTTCTTCCACATCTTTTGTACAATACAACAGAACAGATTTCACTTTCTGATCCCAGAATCTTCAAGATTGGGTTAACGTATTGATGGCCAATTAATTAAAAGTGGATCTATCCATTATCTCTTTAGATCACTCATATTCAAATTTCTCATGGGAAATCAATCTATACAAACTGTACAAAGGATAGAGATCCCATCCACTATAGGTTAGGTGTCTTCCTTTTTGTTTTCATCCTACTTTGTCTATCCCTTAAGTTTCATCCAACCTTTGAGAAATCAAAGCCTTTTCCGACCATTGATATTATTCTTTATTCCGTTTGGTTTCTTGTGGACCCTGACGTGCCAATCTAATATAGTATTACCGTTTGTAATTAGAGGTGTGAAAAAAATTAAAAAATTAATTAAATTAAGAAAATTAAAAAAATAACAGAAATAACCGAAAAAAACTAATTAAAATATTTAAAAAATTAACCGGTTTGGTTTTGGTTTTATAAGTCTGAAACCGAAAAACCAAACAAAAAAAACCCCAAAAAACAATATAGTTTTTGGTTTTTGATATAAAATAACTGAATCAAACCGAAATTGAACCAAAATCAGTCGGTTGGGTTTCGGTTTTTGTTCTAAAATAACCGAAACTGGTCGGTTTGAACTGATTTCAAATTTTTTTTAAAAAAATTCACTTTGGTTATTTTTTAGGTAAAAACCGAACAGAAAATGATCATCGCTATTCACAATTGAGCAGGTATTTTTGTTTTGATGATTGGATAATTTTTTTTAAATTTGATTTTTTAATTTTAATATGTTGATGTGAAAAATAAAATATTATTTTAATATATTTTTAAATAAAAAATATTTTAAAAATAATTATTACCATAATATTAAAAATCTCTAAATGTAATAATATTTTTTTTGTTTTGTTTTTTTTCTTACAGGAGCCCAGAAAGTAACTTCGACCAAACTCTGCTGTTTAGTACATTCGAGGCACGTGAAAGTCATCTAAAGACTCTTCTTTGCAGGTGGAGAAGTGCTGCATTGGTGCTGTTTTTCTTATCTACTGCAACTTTGGTTGCTGCAGATCCTTGAGTTTCACATTACTTATTTAGTGATATTTTTCTAAAAAAAATAATATTCTTTTCTTTTTAATCCGAACTACAAGAATTAATTTATGTTCTTATTTGAGAGTTTTAATATGAATTTATGTTCGGAAGAAATTCTCTTGTTTTTCAAAATTAATATTAAGTTTTTATATTAAAAAGCATTTTTTTCGTAAAAAAAAGTGATAATTAAAAGGACCTAATATCCTTGTTTTCAAGACTTGAAGGATTTATTAGAGAAATCGTACAATAAATTAACTGGTTAATCCTAATTCTTGTCTTTTAAAACCTACACAAGGATCCATGATGCTCGCAACGTGATAAAATTTATAGGAGATTCCCTGTTGATATTATCTTTTTTTCTTATCGTGTTGTTTCTGTATAAATTTTTCCCCCGTAACATTTCTCTTCTTTTATGTTTATTCTCTGTATTTTTAATAATTTTGTTAGCTATTCTCTTTGATTTTGAAAATTAATTTTTTTTAATTATTTTGTGTGTATCAAGGATTTCCTCTAAAGTAAATGATATTTAAAAAAACAAACAATTTAATTGCCACAAAAAAAAACAACAGAAAAGGTGAGTACAATCAAACATTAAAGTATAAAGATTCAATATTTGATTTTTTAAATCCAAAGGATTAATTAATTATTTCACTAAAGACACATAGATGAAATAATATTTTACTCATTTAATTTACATTGAAAATACGAGACCTTTCTAGTTTACTCATTTATTTTTTTATTGCAAATACGAGAGTAAATTTTGACGCAAAGAGGTAAACAAAAGGACGAGAAAATCTCATCCATATAAAAGAAAATAAGAAAAAAAAAACAATAAAGAGTTTCTGCCACTGCAACCCAAACTAGAGTTTTAAAAATGGGTGATTCATGGAGAGGAAGAGAAAAGCGAGAGCGAAGGAGGAGATATAAAATTCTTCATCACTTGATGTCGTGACTCGTGATTTTATTTTTTATTATAATAACTTATGATATTGAGAGGTGTTTATTATTTTAATATATTTTTAAATAAAATATTTCTTAAAAAATAATTATTATCATAATACCAAATAAATTATAGGTCAATAATGTTGCTGTCTCTTCCATTACCTTTAGAAAATGAGATGCGATTTAGTTTCTTTTGGATTTTTAATTCTAAAAAGATATTAAATTTATATTTTTAATGTATTAATATAAAAATAAAAAATATTATTTTCATATATTTTTAAATAAAAAATAATTTTAAAAAATATTATACATAACAATATTATATTTCTCAGCGAAAGTTCAGACTTTGCATGGCATAAATGGACCACACTATCACATCAGAATTCTTCTTGATGACAAAAAAAAATAAAAAATCTAACAATTCCCGAAAAAAAATTTTCCGCCGAGAAAAAGATGCTTCTTTCATACAGGAATCAGATCAAACTAATTACTATTATGACGATTGATTTTTACCTTTGGATCAGAGCTTTGGAACCTTGCCTGATTGTCGGTCGGCCGTTCAAGATTTGGATTTTAGATTTTAATTAAATTATTAAATTAATTTTATTTTTTTAAAATTAAAATATTATTATTTTAATAAAAAATAAAAATTAATAGATTATAACCGGTCCAGGTTGCCAGATCAATAAAAGTTATTTTTTTAGCATACACGCATAGACATATCAAACTTTCCTATATATAGAATAAATACGTTACACTTAAATTGTGATTTTTGGGCGAAAATTATTTTACAATAAGGGGAAAGATGAGAGTTTGACACTTTTTTTATAAGTTGAAAACAATACTATTAAGAGGGTTTTTTTTTCATGTTAAATATCTTATAAAAAAATGTTTTTTAATTTTCATGTGTTTTTAAATTGTAAAATATATTAAAGTAAATTTTTTTAGAATGCGATATTTTATAATTAATATTTACATTTAGTTTATTTTTTTTTACATTTAAGCTCGTAAAATTTTATAAAATATTTACAAACCACCTCATCATTTTTCTACCATTATATTTTCAAACCAATGCTCACCAAACATTACAAATACTTGAAAAATTTTCAAACAGCATAAATCAACCTCCCGATTTTTACTCAATAACAATTAAAAATATTAAAAATACTTAATTTCATGTTTTTTATTTTATTTTTAATCTTATAAATTTATTTTTCTATGTGTCCATAAAAATTTCTATTAAAATATATTAAAATAATTTTTTTATTTTGTTTAATATTAACATAATAAAATAATTTAAAAATATAAAAAAATTAATTTTAATAAAAAAAATTTAAATTTTAAAAGCCGAGTTTTGAACCTCATTTTGAAACAGCAAAGGACAC
>Ga0325403_1007991_pt1 | contig 10119 bp, 5 predicted proteins | sample PopdelMetagenome_19_FD_205665 | JGI IMG/M metagenome (GOLD analysis project Ga0325403, IMG submission 205665) | Populus deltoides microbial communities from Bellville, Georgia, United States - Xylem-PdKOR-R4 | ecosystem: Host-associated > Plants > Phyllosphere > Stem > Wood/Secondary xylem...
GATTTGGTTTTGGTAATCCAAGCCTGTCTCCATGCCCCTAAGTTGATCAAACAAAAAACTAAATCGGATTTCGCTTTCCTTGTTTATTTATTCCTGACTCTTATCCATGACTAAAACACATTTACAGAGTACAACACTGCTTGCGCCTCCACTGGTTAACGATATCTACTTTCGCTTTGCAGGCTCCGGATGATTTAAAAAATATATATATTGTAATATATATATATTTATCACCGTGCTACAGTACCGCTATGGTAAAAAAGTTTAGGATTAAAAAATTTGTTTTTTTTTTGTTTTAGATTCGAGTCTTATAATTATTAATATAATGGTTACTAGAGACTTATATGATCGTTAACTTTAAGATCTGTAAGATTAAATGAGATAAAAAAAACTGTTTTCTAAGTACAGGTGTAAAATATTTTGTAACCAATATCCTAGACAGAGAGAAATCAAAGAAAAGGAAATAACATGGATTTTTAAAGTCAAAGGGGTAACGATAAACAGTTTTATTTCCATCAGTCTTATTTCCATCTCTTCAAAAGGTTTTCAGATAAAAAGACAAAGGGGTAACGATAAACAGATGTTCAAACTATGCAATTTCTCTTGAGTTTCGTGGCTGCTGTGTCACGGAAATTTTATTAAACAAAATTCTCGAGGCTAGAATAAGATTAGGCAATTATCCCACTCCTCTTGCTCGATGTACATTTATATTCAAAATAAAACAAGATGTCAGGACAGCTAATTGATCCCTTAGCCCAACCTGACCGCCAAGAAGTGATCAAATATATATATATATATATAGATGTGTGTTTTCAAAATTATGTGACAGTGAAAGACTACTTGTTCACATTTTTTTTCTTCTATTATATCACGGCTCAAATAATTTATTTAAATTGAGCAACTCTTGCAAGTTCAGATCAGATTTCCTTGAAGACCTGGGCTTCATACAATAATATACGCCTTTGACCTTTTCTTCCTATTTTAAATGACTGATATTATATAATCATTAAACAAAGAACACATAATAATTATTATATGGGCAAAAGAGGCTGTAAATATAAGCTCTAAATTGACAAGTTTTTTTTTTTCTGAAAATAACGATAGTTAAGTTTGCCTTTTGGAGATTTACAAAGCTTTAAAAATGACAGAAACACTATCTTAACCAAAAAAAATTCAAAACTATAAAAAAAAATCATAAATTCAAAAATAACATGAGATCTGAAAATAATAAGAAAAATCACAAAAAAATACCAAAATAAAACCCTGGGGCAAGATATCTAAAGATTCGATATCTTGTAAGAATTTGAGGGCAATCCAACGGTTAGATAAAAAAATATATAGTTTTTTTGACCTGTTATTTTGGTTTGGCGTTTTCAAATCTTCTTTTGAGCCTAAACCTATCCTACTAGTCTATAAATGCATCTGTTACACCATCTAGGTAATTCGTCTGAGGCAGACAAACACATGAGTGCTCAGAATCACCCGTTATTGCAGGTCTGACTATATTAGGTAACTTCACCCAAGCAAATTTCAACCTCACAATTTAATAGAAATCACATATTTTAATGATTTTTAGAATTGTTAATTTATAAATTGGTTGGTGATATGTGATGGGATAAACATACATAGTTGACCTATCAAATTATTAGAAAGTTGTATGATTAAGCGTAAAATAAAATATAGGCCACGAGAATTATAAACTCCCGGCTAAAAATAAAATAATAAATAATTTATTCCAGAAATAAAATGAGTTAACACTATCAGAAAATCGATAAATACAAACGGAAATATCGAGGGAATATTTCCGTCGGTATATACCGAGAGAATTACAGTGGGAAAAAAAATAAAACAAAGCAAAAAAAATGATGACGTGTCATTTTTACCAATAGAATAAATTCCTTCAGTAAAATCTGTCGGTAAATTCATTGGTAAACTGTAAATACTATTCATCATGTTAATTACAAAGGGAATCACCGATGAAATTTTTCGTCGGTATTTTCCAGAGAGCTCCAAAGCTATTCACTTTTCAATTGCATTGTTAATTGTTGTTCTTTACGGATAAAATCACCGACGGATTGAAAAGTCATCGGTGTTATTTGGCAGTTTTCTGAAAAAATTCAATTAATTTAAAATTTTCATTTAAATATTACAGACGGAATCACCGACAGATTGAAAAATCATTGGTAATTGTTGGCGATTTCTGAAAACTTTTTACGAAATTTAAAATTTAAATTAAATATTACCGATGGAATTACTGACGGAATAATTAAAAAATATTAATATTCAATTATCCGTCAGTAAATCCATCGCTAACGCGTCCCAATAAAAAGCCTGAATCTCCTTATTTCACAAGAGACAGACTCATTTCTTCTTCTTCTTCTTCACTATATGTAAAAAACATCAATATCTATTTCTTTCTCTTCTTTTCTCTCCTCATCTCTTTCTCTTTACCTCAATGCTCGGGTATGTCTTTTTCTTCTTTCTTCTTTTATCCTTTTAGTTTTTTTTAATTAATATGCTTTACAAAATTTTCTCTCTCTCCTTAGCTTCACTTGCAACTACATTAAGATAAAAAAAATTTTCTTCTTTTTTCATGATTTTTTCACTATATTTGTTTTTTATTTTATTTTTAATTGTTTTTCTTCTTAATAATTGTATCAATGTTGTTGTAAGAATTTTTTTTCATATGAGATCAATTTTTAGTTGATTTATTTATAGGATTTTTAAATTTTTAGCAATTGCAACTTCATTTTTTTCATATGAATTTTTTTAGTTGAATTTATTTTTTTGTTTTATTTATTTGTTGGAAACGGATTTACCGACGGACAAAAAATTACCGATGAAAGATTCACCGACGAAGCATTTTCGTTTGTGATTTCGTCGGTAAATTAATTACCGACAGAATATGTGTCTTACGCCGACAGAAAAATTATGTCGGTAAAACTGTTAAATCTTATAGTGTAAATTAAGATTTAGAAAAATTAAAAAAATGTTAAGAGTGAAAAATAAGGTGGTGAGATAATTGTCAAGAGAGAGGAGAGAATTAATTAGAAACCTTAGGGGAAAATAAAGATTTATGTAAAGAAAGGGTGAAAGTGTAAATAGAAACAATTTCACATATAAAAGCCATCTCCCCTTCTCCTCTTAAGGGCTGGCTATGCTGGAAATCAAAGAGAGGATGAAGATTTTGAATTTTTCTTCAAAATTCTCAGAGAAAAATATAGAGAAATCAAGGGATTTAGAGTGGGATTGAGAGAAACACTCATCACCACACACTTAAGCATCTAAACAAAAGAGAAAGTGAAGGAAACTAATGGGAAGAACCAATATTGTTCACAATAGCAAGGGTTTCTAAAGGAGGTTTCAAAAAATTTTATCCGGTTGGGATTCGAAGACTAGATTTACCTTCAATAAGGAGTTATAAACCTAATCTAGCAATTTCATACATAACGAATAACAATTAAGGTAGAAATCATGGAATTAATGTTAGGTTTTATGGTGGAATTTTGGGGAAAATGTAAATTGACTATAAATTGATCAAATTGGATTAGATTAGGTTGTGTAGAGTGTTCAATTAGGTAGAATGATGAAAAAAACCATGATGTCCTTGAGGGCCCAATGGTTGACCAATGATGGACTATATTGCATAAACTAGATTTATGTGTCATTAAGTGAAATTGTGGTGAAATAATGTATATTTATGTGAGGAAAGTGATTTTTTTAAAAACTTAAATTACAATATAAATTGTGATTGATTGAAAAACTATGATGTTAAGAATTTAGAATTTAGGTAGGATTGGTGTTTTGGAAGGAAATGGAAAGAATTGAGTAATGTGTAACCTTTCATGTAAGTGAGAATTAAAAATGCTAGGAATAGATTTTAGTAAAAGAAGCGGTGATAGTGTCGGCCGAAGAAAAAAATTGAAAGAGAGATATGATGATGATTTTGGTATATGAAACATAGTACAATTATAAATGTTGAAAATACATATATTTTTCATGAAGCAGTGCAAATATCTTAAATAAAACATAAACATGATTAATGGACTTTAAAAGGTTGAAATTAGAGATATTGCAACACATTTAAGAGAAAAATGCTTGTTCGAATAATGTGAAAGTGAATGGAACACTTAGTTGGTTGTTAAATTTATGGAGAAGTGAGACAGTTTTGTCACTTGACTTCCAGAGAAGTTTAGGGCATAAAAACAATGAAATTTGAATTTAGTTTCTTCATATAAGCTGTATTTAGAGATGTTAACTTTCTATTGAAACTGACCTTGTGTAAATTGAAGTTATAAAACTCTAGGTATGGATAAAAATATGAGAAATGATGGGCTAAGAACTGAGCTGGATAGTTTGGCTGAGTTGCGATATCGAGTAATCTAGATGCGTTAAAGGTTGAGTTAAGTCTCCTCTCCTTCAGTCTAAATATAGTTTGGATATCAAAGAAGAAAAGTTACAATTGAAACTATATTTTGTGATTATAATCATAATTTAAATGAGAAAACGTATTCTTGAATGAATAGGCTAAATTGACTGAAATTGACAAATATCTACCTTGTTTGAAAAGTTGTTTTCTTGTGAAACTTGATATGGTAGTGATTATAAGAAAGAAATTTGAATGTGCATATATGTGTGGGTGAGTTATAAAATTTGCTCTCGTTGAAAATGAAATGAGTAAAATGATAATTTAATTGAAAATAAAGGTTAAATTTATGAGAGTAAACTTAGAATAATATTATGTGGAATGAGCATGCAATGGAAGAATAATATAGTATACTTGTTGATACAAGAGAGGCCACAAGAGTTGTGCATCAGTAAAGAGGTACTACTCGAGCTCCGATAGCAGGTAGGTATCATGCACCTCATCATTTTCTTACTTAGTTTATTATAGTATCATATTGGAGATGTTATATTATAACGTATTTAAATTGTGGCTTATAACAAAAGAATTAGTTTCTTGATAATGAGATTAATGTCCGGTAAGGGGCAAAAAAATTAATTTCCTAGTAATGAGGCTAATGCATAATAAGAGTCGAATGAATTATTTTTTGGTGATGACACTAATGCCCAGTAATGGACATAATGGACACAGGGGGTTAGTTTTCCCGGTGTTAGGACTAATACGACTAAGCAATGGATCTAAATTCTTAGAAGTGAGAAGAATAATACCTAGTAATGGGGGGACAAATTTAGATTCTCAGAAGCTGGAATAACGCCTGAACATAGGCTAAGAAGGAAATTACCCAATGTTAGGTATTACTTGGTAATATTGAGTTTTTAGAGAATAAATGTCAGGAAATGAACGATTTATTAAACTAATGACAAATAAGAATTTTGTATGCGGTGAATGAATAATGTAAATTATTAGATGGATTATGATGATTAATAATTGAAGACTTATTTACAATGATGATTTATATTATAAATGCATTATTACATATTTGTTTAAGCTTTTACATGTTGTAGAATTAATAGTTATTTATAAAATTAATTACAGGTACCTCACAACCACGAACCAAATGATAGACATATAGGACAACTTTTGATAATTTTGATTAAGCTTGTATTAGATACCCATTTTGTACTATAATGGGTTATGTATTTAAATATTAATTGTCCTAAAGATTATGTTATATGAACTCAACTCAATTATGTAAACTTATGATGCCGTATTAGTTTTTTTTTTATTGTGTCTTAGATTATTAGTGTTTGATTATGCTTTTTATATTTTGAAGATTTGAATATTTTATATTGATAAGTATATGTAGTTAGTGAACTATAATGAAATGTGATGAATGTGATGTGATGAGTCTAGGATTATTGGACAGTGAATGAAATGTGAATTAGTTGAATATTGAAGTGTAATATGTTTTTAGTCGATAACTTGAAATCTTCTAGTATAGAGGAGATTCTGTTGAAATTTTAGTAGATTTCCAAATCTAAGATTTCATATATATATTCATGAGAAACTAAGTAATGATTGCATGTAATTATGAAGGATGTTATAAGAATGAACAAACAAACAAAAAACATTTCACTCTATTGCATCAAAACAAAAAAATAGAAAAAAATTCATGAAATTTCCTTAGTGCTTGAATAACAACATGTAGCAAGGTGTCAATTAATGACAATTAAAAATTTAATAATTACCAAAAATGATATCAAAGGTATCGAAAAATCATATAGATAATTTTTTTGTTTATTTTTGTGTTCAGGGCTTGAAGAAGTGATGAGCATATGCAAAACAAGTTAGATTGAATAATAAGAGACGACTTAGTACAACATTTTGTTCACACAAAATAACGAGTTTGTTACAAGTTAAAATTCTTAAAAACTAAGAACATTATAAATATTAAAAGACTCTTAAAATACTTAATTTATTTCTTCATGTCTTCACTTACAAAAAAAGGCTATTACAACCTTTTTTTTACAGAAAATAACTAGAAAACCCTAATAATATTGAATAAAAAAGCCCCCACTGATCCTTGTGCATTTAGTATTGAGTTCGAGTCAGGGCGCTTAATGGTGAATGTTTAGAAGACAGTGAAAAGACCAACAGTATACACCAAAGACCACTATAAATTTTGACAAACGTTTAGGACAGTGAAAAGTCACATCCAAGAGAGAAAAACTTATATTGTGGTCCAAGAAAATACTATCTTTAGGCTAATTTTAGTTGATAAATTAAATTACGTGGCCCAAGTGAGTTGTTGTCGAATCAGATCGGCAGTGACGGTCTGACGGACGCCGCGTCCAAATTACCCCTTCAGTCGACAGAAAGATCAAAGATGGGATGATCACCTGCACCTTTTAATTCTCTTTTAGTTAGTGCTAATCGGAAAAAAATTAACGCTTTCTTATTAAGAAATCTTGGTTAAATGTTTTCATGAGTAATTAGCAGCCATTTATTTACAGATTTGGCAAGCAATCTTTTTTCACCTCAGTTTTTTTTGCAGCACAACTTGTCGACAGTGCAAGAATGTTACAAACAGATGGGGTGTTCTTGGAAATTTCAGAATTTTGTCATGCTCACAGATCATCACACAGTAGGTTTTCTCCCTTCTGAATTTTCCCTCCTTGCAAACGACGAATCATACTATCTTAGGTATTGTGCATTTTAAACTATATATATATATATATATATAGACACACACACTCTAAAAATAATGTGTTTTTTTTTTTAAATCTCAATTTGAATCATAAAGCCAAACAAATTTAATTTTTCTAACTTGCGGAGTTGATTATTTTTTGTGGTAAATATCAATATACATGCATGATATATTATGTTACAGGGAATCCCATATTCTCTGAGGCATAACATAACATTCTTTTAAAATTAAGAAAACATATCATCAAAAAAAAGTTAAATTAAAACTTTTTATTTTTTTAAAAACTCCCCAGCTAATAGCTTTATTTCTAGCAATGACAATACAAATGTTTTAAAAAATTATAAACTTTTATATTAAAAAAAATTATGAATCACACACAGCATAGCGGAAAAAAATATTCTCCAAACTAGTACAATTAGACTAAATGCACAACCACTTATCATGAAAAACACATACCAAAGACGCTAATAATATTGAGTTCGAGTCAGGGCGTGCACCTCTTGTAAGAGCCTGGGACAGCCGGGGTTTTACTCCCTTACCTGGGCCCACAAAGTGCGCTTTCCGGTGAGGTGAGGTTTCCTCGAATTCAAAAAAAAAAAAAAAGCTATAAAAAAATATTATATTCAAATAGAAAAGAGAATTAGAAAAACATTATAATAAAGAATAGAAAAATAGAATAGGAAGAAATAAAATTAACTAAGGAAGATATCCATTTAAAAAAAAAAGACTTTTGCATTAGTTTTTCTGGGTTGGAAGGAACTCAAAATAATAGTTTGCATTAGGATAATAAAAACAAAATCTTCATATTAGAATTCTTCCTAGTAGATGAAATCCCCAAGCTCATTTGAGTGGTGTTATGGCTGAAACTTCTAGTGTAGAAATTCATATAAGAACCTTTGTTTTAATTGCCTTTTAGTTTTCTTGATGTGCTAGAAATATCTGCAAAATAAAAAAAGAAACCTAAGAGAGATATCCCCTTAGATGTCGCCACATCAAGTCCACGTGGGACTTGGGATCCTTGTAAAGTAAGGACTCTAATTCTTCAATGAATCTATGCCACATTAGGAACCCCTGTAGCCAAAGACCATGCATAATTAATCCATTATAGGTGTAATAGTCCTAATTATCAGTACAAACACAAAATCACATTTATTATGACACAAACTTTTTTATATATAATTTACTAGAATTTCAGCAGAGTCTCACCTATGTCGAGAGGTCCAAGTTATTGACTATGACCTATTACACTTTTATTCATGTTTTTCAATCCTAATCCAATCATCATGGATTTCAAACAACATCAATGGTGCTCATTTATTTCACCTATGTCCACATGAATAAGCTCATAAGTAGTTATGCATCCCAAGGAAAATAAAAATTAAAGCATATGCATAGAAAGTTATAAGAATATCATAGTAGTGGAACTCATTTGTATCTATGCATCAAAAGTAAAGATTTAATGTTTTTATTATGTAATTAAGTAAATTATAGTTGGTACTTGAAATCATACATATCATTCCTAATCTATAATAATATAATAAGGTAAGGACTACTCTTGATCACGTAACTGAGATGGCTCTGAAAAGTGTAAAAGAAACATTATAATAAATAAATCAACTATAAAAATAATTATTACATTGTAACAATATCAATCAAATAGTAAAAACAACATCGTCAATCATTAATGAGTAACATTTCCCTTCATCTCAAGAAGGATTTATCAAGGGTATGCTAATACTATATCATTAGTATCATTTGTTATCATTCCATGGACATCTAATCTAAATATTAACAATTTGTTGATATCAAGGTATCCTCTTGATATTATTATCTTTCTTTAATTACCATAAATAGTTAATCATATTCATTTTTATTCTCCCAATCCTTGGGGTTATGCCGATGCTAATAAACATACTAGCATCATTAGTCTCCATTAGTTAGGATCGACTAATCGCATTTTAAAAATAATATGGATATCAATATAACCTATTGATATCATTAGTTATCATAGTTTGGAATAACTAATCAAACCCTTATAAGTATCTCAATTCATCATTTGGAAATGTTGATGTCAAGAACCCCTTAATAACATCAGCCTCCATTCAAGAGCAGTTAATCAAGTTCCACGTGAATACTGACATTAATGTTATCCATTGATAACATTAGCTATGCAAACTTGGAATAGCTAATCAAATTCTTTTAGAAACTTTAATTTGTCATTTATTAATGCCGATGTCAAGAGTCTTTGTTAACAATACCAATCATTAGTCTTCATTTAGGAGTAGGTAATCAGGGTTTTTGTATATAATCTTTCTTTCCCTCCAATATATGTATATTCACTTATTTCACACAACAATACCAAAGATGAAGAAATAAATTCCAATAATGTTAACAATGCCCTAATTTAACAATTTTATAGGTGCCAGGCACCTACTTGCTTTATTTGAAGTCATTACTCTAGCTTGAGTGAGTGGTCTAGCGGTCAAAATATCCTCTATGAATCAATATACCCATTGATTAATATCATTATTTGTAAGTTTAAACATCACTTTTACGTTCCAATATAATAACTTTTCCTCCATAACATTCATTCTCAATGTTCCATTTCAATTTCCAAACACATCTTCGTACAAACATGTCATACACATAACACAATCAAATCTTATATTTCATCCAACAATTTTCTCCAATTGAATTAAAGAATTAAATTCTCAAGTCATTAAAAACTCATCACCATTATCTAAAAATAATATCAATCATCACAATCATTATTCACATCGTTAATAACACAATTTATAAGAGATATCATGGATACATCACTACCAAATCTCTCTATCAATGGTCGGCCACCTAGGGCTTCTCTAACCCACTAAAATTTCTTCATCATTCCTTCATAAACTCACTCATTCCTCAATTTACAATGATCCTAAGAGTTTAATTTCAAGGAAATTTAACTTTCCCCATATTTTACACTAGAACCCTAATCCAGTTTACTATTATTTTGATG
>Ga0325403_1007994_pt1 | contig 10117 bp, 7 predicted proteins | sample PopdelMetagenome_19_FD_205665 | JGI IMG/M metagenome (GOLD analysis project Ga0325403, IMG submission 205665) | Populus deltoides microbial communities from Bellville, Georgia, United States - Xylem-PdKOR-R4 | ecosystem: Host-associated > Plants > Phyllosphere > Stem > Wood/Secondary xylem...
TCCACCGGTACAATTTCTTTCATCTTAAAAATTTATTTTTCAATTTATATTTACTTGTAAGCATTTAAAAATTCTAGAGACCTATTTTTAACACAAAAACACTATTTGATTGGTCTAAAAACCAAAAAATAAACCGAATAAAAAAAACTTTCTTTAATTGTAGTTATTTTTTTAAGAAAATAAAAGCTCTAAATCATCTATATTGAACTCCTCTTGTTAATACAAACTTATTAATATTAATATCGGTTATTTTTTTTAATCAAAATATGCATGATAATCTCAAATATTCTCTCTCTTTTTATTATTTATAACTTTCTCTTTCATATCCCAGTACTTAACAATTAACATTAAAGCAAGAAAAAAAAAAAAGTTTAGGACTGAAATGTAGAATATCAAAACTTTAGGAGTCAAATAATATAACAATTGAAAGTAGCATGGTGGAATCGACAATCGTTCTCTCTCAACTCTGACTGAAATGTAAAAAATATAAAGTTTATGATAGTAACGTAAAATGAATTTTAGATAGCAAATAACACGCCAACTGAAAATAACACAGTACAATGGAGAACCATGGAGAGAAAAAAAAGCCAAATAAATTAAACACAAACTGAAAATAATTCGGTGCAATGGACAATCGAAAAAAAAAGAATTGCATGAATTGGGAAAAAGAACTGAAAATGACTTTTTTTTTTTTCCAATGTCAGTTTCTTTCCCAATTCATGCAATTCTTCTTCTTCTTTTTTCATGAACAGTGCGGGAAAAAAGAAGAAGAAAGGAACGGGAAAAGAAAAGTGCATGAACCAGAAAAGAAAAGAAAATACTTCATTGGTCACCTAAACAATGCAATGAATGGTGAAAACACCCAGATCTTTTAGTTTCGTAACAGTAATAGTAACAGTAATTTATCTGGTGCATTTTTCTTGTTGAAGTTCTTTGTAATTTAGTTCTTAACTGCATTGGAATTAAAAAATTCTATAGCTAACATTCTGACAACGTATATATCTGATGGCTTCCCTTGAGTATCAAGTACTTTCATGTTCATTTATGGTAAATCTTCATCTTATAATTTCCTTCCTGCTGGTTGAGTCATTTCATCCCTGTCCTCTAGTTGAGCTCTCTGTTGTTTCTTGACTTGGGATCACTTGGATTGGAATCTCTTTCACCCTCGGCTGATGAAAAGAGTGGGTGATGGAAAGAGTGGAAAGGAAATTGCTTAAGCCCAGGAAACTTGAAAGAAAGCTTGAAAAGTAATGAATAGTGGAGGGCTACAAATTAATTTACTTAATTATTGGACTTGAAGTTTTCAGACGTTTTACACATGATGTGCTTTCAAATTTCATTCAAGTTTGGAGCTGGTGATGTGAATTTTGCAAATGCTCCATGCATGCTCATTTATTTAATTTGGTTACTTTACTGTGAGTCTACGTTTTGTGATTCCTGCATATTTGCTTCCTGTAAAACCAACATATTCTCACCGTGTTTATGAGAAGTTAACTTATCCATTTCTTGACCACTATCTCAACATGAAAAACCAACCTGTTTCAGATAGGGTTATATTGGGCTTGTTTGTTCTAATTTCTATCCAGGTAGTATTTATGAACAATTCTTTTGAGCATCTCACTGTTGGCTTCTGCTGTGCATATAGAACTGTAGACAAGTCTTGACATTTTGAATCAGTACTGGCCTTATACTCTTGTAGACTAGACTATCAATGCATTCAATACTTTTTCTGTTATTGATATCACCAACTTATAATCCTAGCTTCTTTTGATAGACAGGTATCCAGCATTCAACAAGGGACAGGCTTCTCGTGGAGGGCGAGAAGTATAAGAAATGGTTGGTTCCCATGAGAAGTACTAGAACTGTACAAGCTGTGGCTGTTCCAGCGGCACCATCTTTCGCAGACACTGCGGAGTTTAGGAAATATTTGGCAGAAAGTTATGGCTTCAGGAAATTGGAGAGCCACTCCCTGGCAACGTTACATTAAAGGATGTCCTTGATACGCTCCCTAAAAAGGTAGGATTTTCTAAGAATCAGCTACCTTAATGCATCCAACTTGCCTATGCTGTTTGCTTAGAACATGGTCCACTATTTAGAAATCTCCATTCTGAGATCCTAGGAGAATTTTGAACTGATATCAGTCTTGCAGACCTGCATTAAGTTTAGTTGTCTCGTAATGTCAATTATCTGCTTAAATAACTGCACTTTACACATATTCTGGTGACAAGGGATTATGCCATGGAATGTTGAATGATGCTTCACTTTTTGATGCCAACCTTTTTAATGCCAACTTCAAATGTCACTTATAAGTTTACAGAGTAACTTAATGAAACCAGAAACCCAGAAAGCTTAGAAGGTTTGCTGATGGGGATAATCTGGATGGCCCTGTCCCTCTCTGCTTCTTACAAGTTCAAAGTTTAAGAGCAGTCATTTCATTCAAAAAGTTGCATTATCAGGGGACTATATCTGCGTCTTCCTGAACTTGATTCTGTTTCTGTGGGGTGTGCTATCATAATTGGGTGGTGGCCTTTAATTTCTTTATAACTAGGCAGTGGCCTCCACTGCCTTTAAGCAAAGAGCTAATTGTTGATTCTTTCATGGACACGAGCTTTGAAAAAAAAATTGCAACTCTAGTACCAATTTCCTTATTCTTCTCTTTCTGTTTCAAATTTTGGTCGTAAGGTGTTTGAGATCGATAATGTGAAAACATGGAAGGCAGTTCTAATAACAGTCACCTCATATGCGTTGGGGCTCTTTATGATTTCAAAGGCCCCACGGTATCTACTTTCCTTTGCTTGGGCATGGACAGGGACTGCAGCTACTGGGGTCAGTTCTCTATGCATCTTTTCTTTACATGCCCTTAATCTTGTTTCTTTTTCCAACATGTTATAAGTATTATCAGTTCCTCATCTCTGCCAACCTTTCTTAATTTTGCTTCTCTCCCAATGAAGTTCTTTGTTATAGGCCATGATTGTGCTCACAAATCATTTTCAAAGAACAAATTGGTGGAAGACATTGTGGGAACTCTGGCCTTTCTGCCGTTAATCTACCCATATGAGCCATGGAGGTTCAAGCACGACTGGCATCATGCGAAAACAAACATGTATGGTAGATATTCCTTAGTGATTCATTTATATTTGTGGAAGTAAATTCCATTTCGTTTGTCCCAATCATTCCAGTAGCTACCTCTTCATCATGTTGGGAAGGAATGCTTTATTTGGACGTCACCATTTCTAATGACAAACTGAGTAGCATAAATGAAGAGGAAATGCTCCATGCTCGCTTATCAGTGCTATCTGTTTTTCACATTCTTTTAAGCATTGAGCAGTGGAAAATGTTGAATTTTTGTTATTGCGTACATGTATTTGCACCTGGCTTATGATTATTTCTTTGCTTGGTATCAGTCTGGTTCTTGCTTTTATTAAAATTGTTGACAAAAAAGTTGGTTTCTCGTCATAGCTTTCTAAATTGCCACTTCTTCTGCTTCATCTTGTACTTAAAGGTTAGTGGAAGATACAGCTTGGCATCCTGTTTGGAAAGAGTTTGAGGCAATTATATTTGGATATGGCCCATTTCGGCCTTGGATAGTTGGATGTCTATAGCTCAGGTAAGATATTAATTATCATATCAGAGCCTGTAACTTTTTGAGCTTTATGCACTTCCTCCAATTTTATATTCAGTTTTCCTAAAATCTTTAAGCTTCCAAATAGGTTGATATGGCACTTCGATTTGAAAAAATTCAGACCAAATCAAATCAGGTATGGATCAAGTTCTGGTCAATGCCATGGTTAGGCTATCACTTTTGTGTATGCTAGTTGTTGGGTCTTCGTTGATTGTATGATTCAGCATTGCACTTCTCCAATATCCACCGCAGTTCTTTTAAATTCATTTGCTCTCTTTCCTTCCTTAATCTCGACATGCATTCTATGGTGCTGTCATCATGTTGACATGAAATCATTAACCAGAATGCATTATAGGCATCAAACGCTGAAATTTCAATGCCTAAGCAGGTTACTTCCAATAGATGTTTCTTAGAAGTTAACAAGAATTGCTTTCCTCACAAAATAACACATGCTTTGTTCAGGGAGTTGTGATAACTCTTCGTTCCCAGCGCATTGCTTTCCTTCACTGCAATTTATGCTCTTGTGCCTGGAACTTCAGGATTGAGTTTGTTGTTACCTTTAACTGGTCAGCCAGTTTCGCAATTGAGAAAAATTAGTAGTGCATTAAGCATAACTGCAGAGTTTCATGTGTTTTTTACTATGGCTCAATGCTTTGACTTGGTGATCAGCTGGGTTTTTTTTCCTCAAAAAATGATAGACTTGATTGATAAATTGCACTTTATCTATCTTTGTGTCATGTTAGTTTGGTTTTCTTGACTTCTGTAGATGAGTACTTTCACAATGGTGCATCATACGGCTCCTCACATTCCTTTCAAATCTTCGGACGAGTGGAATGCAGCTCAGGCCCAGCTTAATGGAACAATTCATTATGATCCTGTTGGTAATATGTCTTCTCTGCCCTGGTTGTTTCTATTCTTGTTTGTCTCTTGCTCTTGACAGGATGTAGTCTAGGAACTGATGAAATCAGATGGTAGATCGGTTAGATTTAATTCCATAATCTTTCAAAGTTTTGAAGACTGTTGTTTGATTCTCCTTCTAAATGCATCCAAATACTTGCTCACCTGGCTAGAAGTTTTTCAGCTATGGGAAGTTGCAGATTTTTTCATCGACTATCATTTAATAATGTGTTCTTTCTCAATGCTACACATAATGACCTCATGTCAGGAAAGTTCCGAAGCTGTCTTCAAACAAAATGCTTAGCAAGTTGATATAGCTGATGTATAAAATCATTATTTGTGGGCTAAGACTCTATCATAAGCCTGGACTTGCTTCAGATCAATGCAGTTTGCCATGATTTAAAATGTTGTTTATTTCCTGGAGCTGCAGTTTGTAATAAAATAGTTGCAATCGATAGTTGGTTAGTGAAGTGCTGTTCTCCGACTTTACAGGATTGAGATCCTTTACCATGATATCAATGTGCACATATCCCATCATGTTTCAGCAAGGATACCACAGTATGATCTAAGGGTGGCTCATAAATCTCTTCAAGAAAACTGGGGAAAGGTATGATCAATCAATACACTTTCATATATTTTGTTTATGAGAATCATGAATGAACTTTCTTTCTATTAATAATGGTACTTGTATAGATCACATGCATGAACCTTAACCTAGGTTTTACCCATCATGATAGCAGTATATGAATGAGGCTACATGGAATTGCGTTTGCTGAAGACAATAATGACAGTGTGCCATGTTTATGATAAGGAGGAAAACTAAGTTGCTTTTGACAAGCTTGCCCCAGAAGAATCCCATCCAGTCACATTCCTTAAAATAGTGATGCCTGATTATGGTTGATTTTTTGTGACTCATCGTGTCTATTGTCGTGGTTCTTTCTTATCTGTTAATTAAGTAGAGGGCAATAATCTCAATGAAGAAGCTCCCTGGAAGTCCACTATTGTCTTTTTCTATGAGATATATCTGTTATAAAGAGGAGTGACGTTTTATTGATAAGTTTTGGTCTTGTCATCCTTTCCCTTCTCGTTGAGGTTAAACATGGTCCTATTGGACAAAGATCATGCTATAAACTGGTTGGCTCTACTTAATAAAATAAAAGACAATTATCTCTTTCTGAAGGATATCTTTCTTTTGTAAAGCAAGTGTGTGTTGCTGACATTGAATTTAAACTTTTAACAATTTGTGACACATGAGGGCTGTCTCCTGTATGGCAATAGAGGGAGAGGGTCAAACCGCGTTTTTCATTCCCTTTCGGAGAATCTAATTTAGAACACTGACACCATGGAGCCAGCCAAAAAAAAGTTGATTTAGTATCAGAAATTATTGAACAATTCATAGATAATTCATTGGAAAGTCCAGTTCATGAATGGTATTGTAGGTAGGCAGAGTTTGGGTGATGAACCTTAATTTGCATGTTTGGTAAAGCAGAAAAACGAAAGATCATTGGTACTGAGAACCATAATGCATAACATCATGGGCACTGAAACTGCACTAAGGTATAGGTTCATCAACTTTATACATAAAAAGCAGGCAGGCAGGAAGCTGAGTAGTTGCAACTGCTCACATGGAAAAAGCTCTGACACATGCATATAAAACTGAAAGATCCCAGTTCTTTTTGTGGTCAGTGGCCTTATTTATTAGGGATTTGTTCCCTCCATGGAAGTGAGAAATTTATTCATGCAGAGAGAGAGGGGAGAAGGCATTCCTGGATTATATTGTAAGATTGAAATGAAGACGAGAATTCATGAAGAAAAGTAGTCGAGACTTCCCAGTGGCAAACAAATAAAAGCTGAGAATTGGATTTGTTGATGCTGGTGTGATGATTAACAGATTTAGTGCACCGAAAAAAGTTAATCGTTCCTTGTACATGATGTTATCATACAATAATATCCCAAGAATCCAAGTAATCAAGCTCACCTGAAATAAAGCAATAGGCAATAGCTGAACTTTATGCAAAGTGAACTACTAACTGGCAAACTGACGAGACATTTAGCAGCTGCAGCTGCTCACATGCAAAGAGCATTTCTGTCTCTTCGTCGTGCGCGCGCACACAGACACATGCATAGCCTGCAATCTTTTATGAGATCTAAAGAGACCAGTGGAGTGTACCGCAACTAAAGAGGAAAGGAACCAAGAACTTGAAGTGAAAGCAGGGGTCAAAAGAACAAAATAGGACAGGGGTCAAAAAGAAAAGAAAATGTAAATGAGCCTCCTTGGGCAGTTCAAAAATGAAAAAAAAAAAGAGGCAATAGTTTGTGGAAATAGACCCCTAAATGGTGTATGCACGTCCCTACCAAACAAACAGATGTGTCGTTAGGAATGGATATCAAAGAAAAGTTTAACAAATTCATTTCTGGAAAAACCATCTGATGATTATCCGATCCTCTACAGAGAACCAAGGTGTCCCATTACAGGCTCTACAGCATCTGGACAATCAGTTTCTCTTCTGTAGTAACAAACAATCTGTTTCATTTCTGTGACAATCGTCAAAAACCCATACAAATTCAGCACTCGAGATTATATGATAGTTATAATCTGTACACACACAAAACTATTAGACCTCTCTATATCAAGGTTTCTCTATGCTGTAAATTCTAACAAGATTCATCTTCTATCATTTTCTATAAGTTGTCGAGGAAAAGAAAGAAAAACCATTTGTAAGATATATTACGCATGGCTATAAAGCCAAACAGACCATGACCTGAATCATGAAATTGGTGGGGGTGGAGTCTCCCATACATCAAATACATTTTCCTCACTGTGAAGCGCAAAGAGCCGATCCCCACCAATCGAAAAGTCACAGATTGAACCTCCATAACCCTGACGAAGCCTAGATGTCAAAACCCAGTCAGGACCACAAAACACAGAAATGCAGTCATCCATAGATGAAAACAGCTGCCCCCCATGTAATGCCAGCTTGGGATAACAAGGCTCATCAGACAGTTTCCCCTTCATCATCCGACTTCTTGAGCTCCACCTCACACTCCCTCCATTCATTCTCAAATCCATAAATCCCAAATCCTCGTACTCATTCACCACGCAAATAGCATTACTATCCTCCATAGCTATAGCATCTCGAACTCGCTTCTCGTCCACAGTTATAGGAGCACCAAAATCAGACCAGGACCACACCATTCTCTTATCCCTAAAATCCAGCATACTAATGTAACAGTTATCTTTCCTAGGAAACAAAGTGGCCACCAACAAACAATTGCTCCCATTCAACCATTGCAACTTGTCAGCATCGCCTAATGACCAACCTGGACTCTCGTAAAGGAAATCAATCTGTTTTCCAGTAACCTGATCCCAAACTCCAACCCCATACTCATTACTCCTTCCTTTACAACTACTAAATATCTTATAATCTGAACTAGTACTTAAAGCCCCGGCTGTGAAACTCTTCACTTGATTCTCATGGCACACCTGAAACTTATACCTCAATTCTCCTGTACTCTTACTAAACAAACCCATCCCTCCGTCTCCGCGGCCTAATCTCTCACAGGCACTAATAATTATGTTCTCACTATCAACCCAGGCAACATCATTGACTCTTTGATAATCAAGATTCAATGGAGGGTGCTCTTCCATAATCCAATCATAAACATGAACGACGCTTCCATGAGCCACACAGCACCCACCATCAGGACCAGCACGAATCGCGGTCCCATCCCCTGGTGCCCTCCCCGTAACAGAACGCGAATGGCGGAGCCTGTTGCCATCAAATTGGCCCCATTTCGCTGATCTTACATGGTCTAATAAACCATAAAAGGAGGCCTCTCTGTAGATATGTCTTTCAGAGACGTTAGGAGGGATATTGAGGTCGCCGGTGCGAAGAAGATCAAGGAGAACAGAGAAACAATCAGGGTTTCTGTCAATGAAGAATTCACAATTGGAAAATGAGTCAATATTTGGTTGTTTTAAGGTCCAGTTTTCACTAAACAACGCACCAAAAAAGGAGTTTCTTCCTGCATTTGCTAACGTTGTTGAGGTCGTCTCAAAGATTCTGCCTCCTACATTGAATCTAACTCTGTCTTTGGGGATTTTCATGGTGAAAATGAGTTTTGAGGGGCAGAATTTTGAAACAGGGAAAGTTAGAAATTCGATATTATTAGAATTATGAGAAAAACGGAGGAGTACGTGTAGATATAATTTGAAGGGGAGATAAAGTTTCCTAAAACGTTGGAGGGAATCGGGGGATCGTGTTGTGTTAATTTGGATGTAGTTTGGTTGAGCTAAAAATAGGAAAAAGTAGCCCTTTAAAAAGAGAAACCGAAATAGACAAGATCATGAAGAGAACAGAGACAGAAAGCTCATAAACACATGAACCACAAGGCCTGATTCTGGAACTGAGAGAAGTTCAAAAAAACAGAACTCGAACAAAAACAGAGCTTGAGACAGGGGACATACAGATATAGGGGTTCAAAAAGGTAAAGAATTTGATGAAAATAAGGAAAATTAAGATCTGGGTTTTGAAGAGGGAAGGTTTTTAGAGGTGGGTTTTTAATTTTCAAGGAATTTGGTAGAGAGGAATTGGAGAATTGAAGCACTTGGATTTCAAAAAATATCGTTCCATTTTGATTTATTTATATCTGAAATCTCTCTCCCTCTCTCTCTTTGTTTTTCCACGTCTATCATTCCCTTGGTCTTCCTTCCAAATGGACCAGCCATTGTTGAGCTTTATATAAATACAAGTAAATGGTGGGCTCCATGTCAGCTCTGTTCTCTCTCCATGCGTTTTGTATCAGAGTGGATATCATCTAATGATGATCCAATGGTGGTGATCTGATCTTATATGAAATGATCTCATGGAATTCTGTTTGCTCAGCGGGTTCCTTGTGAAAATTCAGCTCTTCTATTGACCTTCGGGGAGAGAGAGAGAGAGACAGAGAGAGCGTGTACTTGGGGGGTGGGTTCATGTTTCATTGATTGGTTTGAATTGATAATGATATATGACACGAAAATTAAGAATTCTTTAATGAGGCTAATTGCTTTAGTTAATCCTTCAAATCATGCATTAATGAAGATTCTTGTTCTGACTTTTTCCTTGAAGTTCATAATGTGGAAAACTCATTCTCCGTTGAAAAAAAGTGCTTTCTTTGCTTTCAAATTGGAAAATGGTAGCAAGTTGTGCTGGTTTAAGCAATAAAAAGATTTACTCTCAAATAATCATTTTAGGTCTGTATTAATTCGGATATTAATAATCAATAATATCGTGTGTGAGAAATTAAGTGGAAGAAAAGTAATGAGAAGGAAATTAATAAGTCATTTGCTTTGTTTACATGTTAGAATTTGGAATAAAAAACATAAATTAAATAAATTAAAAAGCAATAAATATATTTTTTATATCAATACATAAAAATAATTTAAAAACATAAAATAAATTTAAATAAAAAAACAAAACACCCTTTTAAACCGCAGACCGCCACAAATTTATTTATTTATATTATTTTAGCACGGGACCCTGTGGTGCGATTGCTTTGCGGGTCGTGGACGGCACATCATGACACTTATAATGCCTCCTCTAAGTACTGAAAGAC
>Ga0325403_1008000_pt1 | contig 10114 bp, 5 predicted proteins | sample PopdelMetagenome_19_FD_205665 | JGI IMG/M metagenome (GOLD analysis project Ga0325403, IMG submission 205665) | Populus deltoides microbial communities from Bellville, Georgia, United States - Xylem-PdKOR-R4 | ecosystem: Host-associated > Plants > Phyllosphere > Stem > Wood/Secondary xylem...
AAATTGACCTCCTCTCAAAGCTAGCCAGTAACAATCTAAAAGATTTTCCCTATGACATATAGATTAAGGTGTTGGATATACACAGCATAGAGAAAAATATATATGGTGGTCACCATATAAATAACATTAAAGGAGGATTGGAGGAATTAACTCAAACAATATCTTCTTATATGAAAGCTACCACAAGATAAAGTAAATGTTGTTAGGCTAATATGATGTGCATTTGAATATTGTCTTTTAGGTTGGGAGTTATACAAAAGGTCAGCCAATGCACCTCTATTAAAATATTTGTCTCTAGATGAAAACAAATATATTTTGAGAGGAATACATGAGGGGATCAATGGCATCCACGTAGGAGTTAAAGCTTTGGATGTCTAAACTATATGAGTATAATTCTATCGGCCTATCATATTAAAAGATATCAAAAATTTAGTAAAGATATACGATAAGTATTAAATATTTTCATTATTTCTTCGTCATCCTTTAATTCAATCAACCACCTTTGTATCTTTATAGCCTTTCTCTTAATAGGAAATAAATATACTAAGAACATTCTCTAAAGCATTAGAAAAAACACAATTCATCCTAGTAGTTGTTGAACATTTCACCAAATGGGTGAAAATAGAAGCCCTAAAAGAGATAATCATCAGTAAGGTTATTTTATTATTGTAAAAGAATATTATTTACAGGTTTGGGTTTTCCTCGAGTGTTGATCATAGAAATAACACGCAATTTAACATAAAAAATTAAAGAACAATGCCAAGAACTCCATATTAAATATAAGTTCTTTTTAGTTTTACACCAATACAAATAGGCATGTAAAACTCACCAATAAACTATTATTGAATGGATTGGAAAAAAAGATTGAAGGAGCAAAAACAAATGAGTTAAGCTAGTTGATGAAATTTTATAAGCATACACGATCACCTAAAATGAAGGTCACTCATTAATCTCACTAACTTATTATCAAGAAAATTCTTGTAAGTATGAGTGTTTCCAAACATAATTTAAAATTCCTTAAGCATGTTCCCAAGATCGTGTAGTCCAGATATCTCTGTCTGAGCAGTTTCAAGCTTAGAATATACCTCTATGATAATTCATTGGTAAAAGACCAACTATTGTTTAGAGTTGCTGATCTTTTCATAAAGATCAGGGAGGTTAACAAGATAAAAATCTCATTCTTTAATATAGTGTAATGACTCTAGTTCATCAATCTTACCCTTCAATCATCTATAGGCAGATCTCATATCCTCCAAATCTCATTGATACCTATATGTTATCTTTAATATCATGAATATGTTCTACCTTTTTGTTTCCTATAAATTGAACTTGAATGCCTGCAAATAAAAGCATATCAAAATAACACCTGATAAAGAAAAGAAAAAAGAAAATACTAGGTATCCTAACCTAGAAAGTTATTTTTTTATGGTGTTGAAGTGCTCAATCAAGTTGGAAGCATAGTCGACAATCAAATTTTCTGGAAGTTATGATATTTCCTTCATGATACCCATAAACTTTATGTTGTTTTCTTCTTTAAAAAGTAAGGATTCTTCTAATAATATATTCAGAGCCCCAGCTTGCTCTTTTGACCATGCAAAGTCAGAAGGAGATGTATAACCTATTATTTACATGTTTTTAGGTGAATACAAACTACTCACAAGCTCAAATTAAGAAAAAATACATATTGAGAAAAAGGAAATGAAGGAGTAAGCTATAAAGAAGAATAAATAAGTATGAGCTTAATTAAGAAATGAATTATGGTCATAAAAGAGGATGAACCTGCCTCTCGAGGAGAGCCTAGATCCTTGCATCTCTAAAAAAATGTGGATCCTATTTTGTACTGCATGTGGCCATCCTTGCAAGTGCATGACTAAAACTTCTTTGTGATTCCATCTCTTTTCAGGATGATAATAGTGTTTTAGTTTTTGTTTTTCAAACTATTTCTCCTTATGCTCTTGCATGATAAAACTAGAACCATCTATAAACATAGAAAACAAAATATCATATTATAAAAAGGTTGTGAAAGAATACATGAGATAAAATATTTATACCCTAACATATTTCTCCAAAGGATGCCCCCCAGCCAATAGCTTGGCATTGTATAAGTTTTGATTGTTTTATAATTAGTTACATAAAAATCTTTCTATGTTGGTTAAAAAATGTAATGTGTTGCAAACAAAATATCCTTATAAGGCTTGTTCATCTAACAATATAATCTCTTCAATATATCTTATCATAATTCATTCTCCTTTTCATCTAAGTATGAACTCCAATGCGCCTTAAAATATTTTTGATAATAGATTATGAGGATGTCATCTAAATGTAAATCACCTAAATGCCATTCTCTTTTCCATCTAAGTATTTCTAAATGTAACTCCAATATATCTTATCATAAAATCAAAATGTAGTTCCAAACAGCCCCTTCCAAGACATTACATGGATGGACCAATGTGGGTGCATGGCTTACATACAAGCACAATTCTAATGAAGTCCATCATGGTCTTACCACAATGACATTTCTAGAAAATTCTAGCTCCCATCTCACAAGAAAACATGTACACAATCCTAACTCTACGTATGATACCCATAGATTTTTATTAAGTCAAATTTCAACATAGAAATGTTTAAGAACAAAATTGACTAAGAGCAACTGATAATACATAAAAAAAGGTTTTCTAACCATTTGGGCCAAGCCCAAACAATTGGCACATCATGTGGACTAGCTTATTTTATCTCATATCTTTATTGGTTTGACATGCAAAATAATATTACGTGAAAATATACAATTCTCGGTCATTCATAAAAATATTATCATGCTATCCCTTTTTAATTAGTCACTAACATAACCAATCAAACAATTGTTTTATACAGCTAATAATAAATAATATTTCCTTTAGATTCACAAGTTGAGCATCTTAATAGGCTTAGACTCTCACCTTCCTTGCATATAGGGGCGAAGCCAAAAATGAAATTAAAGGCGAATTAGAAAAATTATTCTAGGGGGTAAGATTTCTTCTTTTTTTTCACTTTTTGGGTTAAAACTATAAATATTATTAAGAGGGAGGGTGGAAAAACAATTTTTTGCAAGAGTCGGGGGACCTAATAGCCCCATTGTCTTCACCACTACTTATAGACACTAGATTATTCACCTTTACTGGATGAGTTACTCTAGCGTTGCCACCTTATTATGGCAATCCATGCTTCATCTTCATATTTCCAATATACACCGTCCTAAGTAAGTCATAATATAAAGTGTCTAAATATTACTATTTTTCGGCTAGACATGTCAAATCACCCATCTTCCTAATATACATAAACACTTATTTTTGCTTGTAGTTTCTGCATTATTTGATCGTTTATTTTTTTCATTGTTTATAATTCTTGTTAAACTCGTTTGCTAAATTTATTTATTTATCAGAGAGTTTCTTAAAACAAAGAACTTTGTTTAACAAGTTACAATCCATCTAGAATAACCGAGTCCATTATCAGCTATGAAAAACTTACGAAATCCTATAAAGTTCTTATGTCACTTCATTAATTTTCATCTTAATTCTCTAAAAATATTTTTTTCAAGTCTTATACCGAATATATATATATTCATGTACTGTGTATCAATAAAAAAAGGTAAAGCATAGGAATATAAATTAGGATCGATCCATATGTTATTTTGATTATTAATTAAGTTGTAAATATCGTATATACATCGACTGGTTCGCACAAATTGCAATATGTGTATGGTTAATGTTATTAGATATAAAACAATATGTTAATAAAAACAAATAAAAAAGAAGATAAAATAAAGATAAAATTATTTTGATAATATGACATTATTTTTATATCATATTAGGTTTAATTGATGCTGGATATCAGGTTTAATTGATGCTAGAAAAGAGATCATAAAAAGATTTTTACATATACAAGATTTTAATAGTGTGTTTGTTTTTATATTTTAAAAATATTTTAAGAAAAATTATTTTTTTATATTTATTTTACTTCAAATTATTTTTTGTGTTTTTTAGATTATATTAATGTGCTAATATGAAAAATAATTTTTTTAAAATATATTTTTAAATAAAAAAATATTTTAAAAAATTATCACATTATTAAACATACTTTAAATGTGTTTAAAAGTATAATATATTTAATTGTTATAGTTTTTTTTTAATATACAATCTGTTTACTAAAAAACAGTTATTATAAAAAAAAATAAGTTTTATATGCGTTTCATTAGTTTTTTTACATGAATAGAAAAATAAACTAACATGTTCATATTCATCCACACTAGTCTCCCTAACACTCCCTTTGCGTTGTATGAACCACAACCACGCGGGTGTCATGGATAGTACAAAAAAGGAAGGAAAAAATGTAACAAGTAGGTAGGAAGGAACAAAAGGCTAGCAGGGCTACTGGAATTCTATCCACAACATTTGGCGAGGGGCGACCACAGACAGACACAGTGACGGACTTCTCTTTATTAGCTGTTAGCACTATAAATCAAGGCCACGAACCGACTTCTGAAACCCTATTTCTTGGTCGGTTTCTTGTCTTAAAACCAGAGAGAAGAGGAGGGGACAGGAAAGGAAAGCCCATCCTTTCTTTATTCTCTCACAGTTACATTCAGGCTCAAACCAACAAAGGGAAAGGCCAGTTAGTGCCTGTTAAGAGGGAAAGAGGGTTTCTTTTGTGCTGGAATTCCTGCATTTCTGCTAAAACATGGCTTGCAGAATTGCAGACCCTTCTGTTTTCCTCTTCACGGTATGCTTTTCTGGTGTTAAAAATGGCTCTTTGTTTTTGTTGTTTTGGCTCTTTTTTGTGATTGGTGTTTCTTGGTTTGATTGTCAGGGTCCTCGTCAAAGAACAAGGAGCCAAAAGATTGCAACCCATTCAGCTCCATGTATGGTAATCTCTCTTTTTATGTCTCTCTATTCCAATTTGGTTGTTTTGTTGATAATTTAGCTGTCGTTGTGCTAAGTGGGATTTAGGTTTTATTTATCTGGTGCATCTCTTTAGTTTACAATTTGAGTTCTCAACTGTATTTTTAGTTTCCATATATAAAATTAATGTTAATTACTGGAAATACTAAAATTTTTCTTATACTTGACAATTTATCGGTGGCCTCCCTTCGGCATCAAAGAACCTTTGTGTTCATTCATACAAAAACCTCATCTTATAACTCCCCTCCTACTGGTTTAGTCATTTCATCACTGACCTCTAGTTGAGCTCCCATGTTCCTTGATTTGAGCTCACTTGAATCAGTATCTCTTTCGCACTCAGCTGATGAAAAGAGTGGAAAGGAAATCGGTTCAGCACAGGAAACTTGAAAGAAAGCTTGAAAAGTAATGAATATAAGAGGGTAACACGCTAATCACATTGTTATTTAGACTTGAAGTTTTGAGACTTTCACACATAATGTGCTTTTCCAATTTCATTCAGCTTTGGAGTTGGTGTTGTGAATTGTGCAAATGCTCCATACATACACGTTTCTTCAATTTGGTTGCTTTACTGAAGTCATCATCATGTGATTCCCGCATATTTGCCTTCTGTAAACAGCTCAAACTTATTCTGCAATTATATTTAAATTTCATAATTTTATGAGAAGTTAATTTATCCATTTTTTTCAACATGGCAAACCTGATTTTCGGTTGGATAGCTTGTTTCAGATAGGTTTATATTTGGCTCGTTTGTTCTGATTTTAGAATGTCTATCCAGGTAGTATTTATGAACAATTCTTTTGAGCATCTCTGTTGGCTTCTGCTGTGCATACAGCACCATAGACAATGCTTAACTTTTTTGAAACAGTACTGGCCTTATATTCCTGTAGACTAGACTATCAATGAATGCAATATTTTTCCTGTTTTTGATATCACCAACTTATAATCCTTGCTTCTTTTGATAGACAGGCAACTGGCATTTAACATGGGACAGGCTTCTTGTGAAGGGAGAGAATAATAAGAAATGGGTGATTCCCATGAGAAGAACTAGAACTGTACAAGCTGTGGCTGCTCCAGTGGCACCATCTTCCGCAGACAGTGCAGGGTATAGAAAACAGCTGGCAGAAAGCTATGGCTTCAGGAAAATTGGAGAACCGCTCCCTGACAACATTACATTAAAGGATGTCATGGATACACTCCCTAAAAAGGTAAACTTCTCTAAGAATCAGCTACATCATGCATCCAACTTGCCTGTGTTATTTTCCATGAAGATGGTCCGCTATTTTAGATTTTTTCCACTTTGAGCAACTAGGGGAGTTTCTGAGCTAATATGAATAGTTGCAGACCTGCAATAAGTTCAGCTCTTTGTGTCAATTATCTGCTTGAATAATTGCCCTTCACACGTCATCTGGTTTGAAGGGATTATGCCATGGAATGTTGAATGATGCTTCACTTTTTTATGGCAACCTTTCTAATGCTAATTTCAAATGAACTAATAAGATTACTGAGTACCTTAATGAAGCCAGAAACCATAGAAGTTTTTCTGATGGGGATAATCTGGATTGCCCTGTCCACACTGCTTCTTACAAGTTCAAGGTTTAAGAGCTGCCAGTGCATTCAAAAAGTTAAAGGATTAGGGGACTGTATCTACATTTTCCTTATCTCGATTCTGTTTCTGTGAGGTGCACTATCATAACTGGGTGATGACCTTTTTTCTTTTCAGTTAGGAAGTGGCCTCGAATGCCTTTAAGCAAAGAGCTATTGTCGATTCTTTAATGGACATGAGCTTTGACCCCCAAAAAATGACAACTCTAGTACTAATTTCCTTATTTTTCTCTTAGGTGTTTGAGATTGATGATATGAAAGCATGGAAGTCAGTTTTAGTATCAGTCACTTCATATGCATTTGGGCTCTTTATGATTTCAAAGGCCCCATGGTATCTACTTCCCTTTGCTTGGGCATGGACAGGGACTGCAGTTACTGGGGTTAGTTCTGTTCACATCTTGTCTTTACTTATCCATAATCTTGTTTCTTTTGCTTCAATGTTACAAGTTTCATCAGTTTCTTATTTTTGTTTCTCTCTCAATGAAGTTTTTTGTTATAGGCCATGATTGTGCTCACAAATCATTTTCAAGGAACAAATTAGTGGAAGACATTGTGGGAACTCTGGCATTTCTGCCGTTAATTTACCCATATGAGCCATGGAGGTTTAAGCACGACAGGCATCATGCGAAAACAAACATGTATTAATGATATTCTTTAGTGTTTCATTATTTCTGTGGAAGTAAACTCCATTTGTTTTGTCCCAATTATTCCAGTAGTTAGACCATCCTCTCTCATGCTGGGGAGGAATGCTTTATTTTGAAGCTTTTCTACTGAAAAATTGAGTTGCATAAATGAACAGAAAATGCACCATACTTGCTTATTTTTACTGTCTCTTCTTACATTCTTTGAAGAATTAAGCAGTGGAAAATGCTGCATCCAGTGCTTGTGGGAACATAATTACGCAATGATATGTGTAGTAACTTCATTATTTATATGTTAGATTTCTATTTAAAGAATGCCTATCCCTTCCCCCCTGTTAGAACTGTGTTATTGCATGCATGTATTTGCACAGTAGCTTATGATTATTTCATCGCTTGGTAATCTGCTGGTTCTTGCTTTTATTAAAATTGATCAATTACCATTGGTTTTTCATCTTAGCTTCTAAATTGTCACTTCCTCTGCTTCATCTTATATTTACAGGTTAGAGGAAGATACAGCTTGGCATCCTGTTTGGAAAGCAGAGTTTGATTCCTCGCCTATTTTACGCAAGGCCATTATATTCGGATATGGCCCATTTCGGCCTTGGATGTCTATAGGTCACTGGTATGGTACCAATTATAGAAGAATTATTTGGGAATCAGAGCTTGTAACTTTGTGAGCTTTATGCACTTTAATTTGATATACAATTGTCCTAACATCATAAAGCATCCAAACAGGTTGATATGGCACTTCGATTTAAAAAAGTTCAGATCAAATGAAACCCAAAGGGTGAAGATAAGTTTAGCATGCGTTTTTGGGTTTATGGCAGTCGGTTGGCCTTTGATTATCTATAAAGCAGGGATCATGGGATGGATCAAGTTCTGGTTAATGCCATGGTTAGGCTATCACTTCTGGGTATGCTACTTGCTGGTCTTCGTTGGTTGTATGATGTCGCACTATGCTTCAGATTGCCACCATCCACAGCAGTTCTTTTATGCCATGAAATCATTAGCTGGAATGCATATTATGAATCAAACGTTGAAATGTTCAATGCCTAAGCATATTACTTCAAATAGGTCTTTCTTAGAAGTTAATAAGAATTGTTTTCCTCGTAAAACACATGCTTTGTTCATGGAATTGTGATGTAAAGATTCAATCAAACTGTGCGATAACTATTCACTCCCAGTGCATTTCCTTTGTCCACTGCAGTTTATGCTCCTGTGTCTGGAACTTAAACAATAAGTTTATTAATACCTTTAATTTGTTGGCCCATTTCACAATTGAGAAAAAATATTATTGCATCGTACATAACTGCAGGGTTTTATATGTTTTCCTATGGGTCAATCAATGCTTTGACCTGGTGATATGCTGTTGTATTTTTTTATTACTTCCAGAAAACGATCAACTTGATTACTGAATTGCATTTTATCTATCCCAGTGTCTTATTGGTCTGTTTTCTTGACTCTTGTAGATGAGTACTTTCACAATGGTGCATCATACAGCTCCTCACATCCCTTTCAAATCTTCAGATGAGTGGAATGCAGCTCAGGCCCAGCTTAATGGAACAGTTCATTGTGATTACCCCAGTTGGTATATATCTTCTCTGCTCAGATTACTTCTATTCATGGTAGTTATTTGCTCTTTGATGGGACATACTTCTGATATATTTTATAAACCGAAGCCGTCAGATGGTAGATTTGGTTTGATTTAATTCCATAAGCCTACATAGTTTTGAGTTGTTTGATTCTCCCTCTAAAAGCATCTCAAATTCTTGCTTGCCTGGCCTAGTAATTTTTTAACTGTGGGAGGTCAGAGATTTTTCATTGACTGTCATTTAATAAAGTGCTCTTTTTCAGTACTACTTCACATAATGACTACATGTTAGGAAAGTTCTGATGTTATCTTTTATCTTCAAACAAGATCCTTAGAAAGTTGATAGAGGTGATGTATAAAATAAGTAGATGTGGGCTAAAAGTCTATTACAAGCCTGAACTTGCCTCAGATCAATGCAGTTTGGCATGGTTTAAAATGTTCCTTTGTTTTATTTACTGGAGCTGCAGCTTATGATAAAACAGTTGCCATGGATAGATTACTGAAGTGCTGTTTTCCCACTCTACAGGATTGAGATCCTCTGTCATGATATCAATGTACACATACCCCATCATGTTTCATCGAGGATACCACACTATAATCTACGGATGGCTCATGAATCTCTTCAAGAAAACTGGGGAAAGGTATGAGCAATCAATATGCCTTGCATTTTGTTTGTTAGAGTGGACTTTCTATTAATTATGAGCATTTGTACTTGTATGAACCTTAACCTAGTTTCTATCCACCTCGTTAACAGTATTTGAATGAGGCTAAATGGAATTGGCGTTTGATGAAGACAATAATGACATTGTGCCATGTTTATGATAAGGAGGAAAACTATGTTGCTTTTGACCAGCTTGCTCCTGAAGAATCTCAACCAGTCGCATTCCTTAAAAGAGTGATGCCTGATTATGCTTGATTTTTTGTGACTCGTCATGTCTGTTGTCTTTGGCTCTTTCTTATCTGTTACCTTTCTATACTGGGTCAAATTAGGTGTGCCATCCCAGTTTTTTACACGATCTTGCTGATTTTGAACCGTTCTTTTTTACATTTCTAATGAAAACTAGAGGGTAATAATCTCAATGAAGAAGCTCCCTGGAAGTTCACTTTTGCTTTTTTGTATAAGAAAAAAAATATATTATAAAGAGGAGTGCCATTTGATTGTTAGTTTTGGTTATGCCAACCATTCCCTGCTTCTTGTGGTGAAAGACGGTCCTATAGGACAAGCTCATGTTGAAAAATGGTTGGCTCTAATAATAAAATAACAGACAATTATCTCATTCTGAAGGGTATCTTTCTTCTACAAGTAAATATGTGTAGCTGACATTGGATTTAATTTTGACAAGTTG
>Ga0325403_1008001_pt1 | contig 10113 bp, 6 predicted proteins | sample PopdelMetagenome_19_FD_205665 | JGI IMG/M metagenome (GOLD analysis project Ga0325403, IMG submission 205665) | Populus deltoides microbial communities from Bellville, Georgia, United States - Xylem-PdKOR-R4 | ecosystem: Host-associated > Plants > Phyllosphere > Stem > Wood/Secondary xylem...
AAAAAATAAAAATACAATGAACAATACATGGATCAATCTTTTTGAGTTAGTTTTTATGGATATGAACAAAAGCAACGCAACTAAAGATATGAGAAGTAAGCATTAACAAGGATGTGAGGGTTTTATTCGAGGAAGCTTGGATTGGATTCTAAAAATCTAATATCTTTAAAGGCATTCGATTCATTACGTATATTATTGTGACAACTATCTCATTCTAGTGATATATAAGAGGACGTGTGAGCTTCGATAAGAGGTGCCTTGTCTGTTTCTAAGACATGTTTGTTTTTTCTCTCTACAATAATATTCTGCTGAAGTGTTTGAACACAAGATGTTTCATGAAAAAGACCACATATTTGGAAATAATTATAAAATTCTTGATTATCGTAGTTTCTATCATTATCAATGCAGATCTTTGAATAGTAAATGCAAATTGATTTAGAAGATTAATTGTTCCTTTTTGCATTCCTGGGTTGCTGGAGCATCATGAATTCTGCTGAAAGGCCAGGGGTCCTACCTTCCAGGCAGGTTCGGCATTTTGTCTTGGTTGGAGAATGTTTATGGAATTAATGAACTCGTAGATTGAAACTTGATGCTTAGAAATGTGATGATAGTCTAGGTGAAAGGGTAATATATATTGGCTTTGAGTTGCATGCATTGCGTTTGAAGCTTCTCGTTTTCAAATCCATCATGTTAAGGTGCTGTCACTAGTTTTTGTGTTACAAATTAAGAGGTTCTAGGATTTAGGAGCATGGTAGATCATAGATGATCACTGCTTCTTCTTAATATGAAACTTTTTTTCATGTTTAGTTTTAGTTACCTGTCAAATAAGACTGGCTGCATTCAAGTATGTTTGATAGAGTGGGCATATTTGCCGTGATTCCCAAAATCAGATATGCAATGTCTTGCATGCCTAGACATGCATTGCTAGAAAGAATCTAAGACTCTTGCGTATGGCTATATGTTTATGTTTTTGAACTTATAATCTTAATCATCAGGTCTTATTATCTGAGACATGTATTAAAAGACCAGATTTATGTCAACGAGTTTTAATCTCATCGATCCATGTTTCATCATGACATGCATCCTAGTAGTGTCATATTATGTAATGAAATTAATATGCGACGATGATCGGGTTGTGTGATGTGGATATGGGTGGGAAAGGAGGTTGGGTTCTCACGTTTGACATGAAGCATAATGGAAATCAACAGTTCATCTGAAGTATTTTATGTACAATAGCTCCGCCTTGTGAGTCAGAGTTTAAGGCCTTTTCCTGCTCCTATGTGATCCAAGATTGTTTTGGTTTTTTGTCCAAGAATAAATAAATAAAGTGGTTATTAATTATAAGTGGATATCAATGACATATCTTTTTTGTTGTCTCATTTGGAAATCAAAGCTTCTGTCATTTGTGAGAGAAGCTTTAATGCATATGGATTGCAAGACTCTATAAAATTATGATGACAACATGTATTAATTAACTATATACGTTACGTAAATAAATTTGTAAAAATATTGGTTTGCCCCGACATTATCCAACAAACTAAAAAAACACTTATGTTAAATATTCATTATCAATTATCAAAGTCCATACAAATTTATACATATATAAATTTACGGAAATCATAACTCCGCAATAGAATTGATAAAAATTAAAACAGACCCGTTAAACAAGCTATTATTTATTTCATCACAACACATCCAATTCGGTGTAATTCAAAAAAAGTTTCAATAATTTACAAACAAATACAATTTGACAAAATACAAAACAAACTATAACTACAAAATTATACATTCATACTACAAGTTTCTATGAAAAATAACAATAAAACAAGTACATATGTTAACAAAATACATATACTAAAAACAAAATTGACATTTTAATGTTAAAATTAAAAAGGATAGATTTACTTACAAAAATGATAAAATCCACAATAAATCGGAGAACGGATGTTGTGACCACGTACAAAAGTATAAGAAAGATGAGTGCTTATGTTGAGAAGAGGGGGATATTTTTAGGGGGGTGGGTGGTTGTTTGCAGTTTGGAAGGGGAGAGCTGGGATGAGGAAGAAGAAGGAGAAATAGAGGAGGAGAGAGTCGGCAGAGTGTGGATATATTGGCTTTTACCGATGGAATCACCGACGGACATCTTCTATTAGTATACCCATTGGTAATTCTGACAGTGAATGGGCCACATCACTATACGGAGATCTCGGTTTGAATCCCTCGGTCATTCCGTCGGTAAAATTGTCTGAAAAAAATCCACGTCGTCAAACTGTTAATTTTTTTTCAAAATTCTATATATTCCATCGGCAATGTGGTCGGTATATACCGACCAAATTACCGACGCCATATATGCCGTCGGTAATTATTACCGATAAAATAATTATGTCAATAATTCCATTGATTTTCGCCGATTTTCTGGTAGTGATGGTCTAAATCCTTGCGATCAAAGTTGGCCTCGAAGTTTTTAGATTATGTTTAGGTTTCTCCTTGGATATTATACTAAGGGAAGTTGATTTGGTATCGTAATTATTGGTTTCTCCTTGGATAAAATATTTTGTATTTTTGCACTTCAATGGATTTTTTTTGGTAATTTAAAATCAATCCAAGAATTATAAATCCTGATTAGATTTTCTTTGGATGGCGGATTAAAGATAACCAAGTCAACTTTATATGTGAATATTGGTTTTCCATTAATTTTATATGATTGGAATCTTCATTGTAACATAAAATTGGTACGAGAGTTATAAATTCCAATAGGGTTTTTCCTTAAATTTCACATTAAAGGTAGACGAGTTGTGGAGATAAATATTGATTTAATCTTTGTATTTTGGCCTCTATTTAATCTAATGCATTATGGAGTAACTCAAAATTGACCCTAAAATTGTAAATTGAAATTATATAAATGTATATAAAGACACATGGAGTGTAGATGGATTTGTATTCTTGATGAATATATATAGGTGAATAATGTTTTGTGTTAAGATAAGTAAGTTGGGACTGGATGGACATGATCCCACACAGGCTCTTTATTCTTTATGTGTGAGATGAGGTTTTCATGCCTGTTTTAGACGTAACATAAGAAAAGAGACCAAATCCCTAATATCCCTCAATCATCTTCCCGGCCGGGTCCAATGCCTACATTCAAAAAGTAAAGATTAGACATGCCCAGATCCTTAATCACTGCCTTCAGATTTAGTAGTTGCACTTTTACAATGACCAAAATACATACATATACACTAGTTTAGGCAAAATTATCTTTATATATATATATATACTAGTTTATAATAGATACCTTAATTATATCATTAAAAACAAACCCTAAACAAATTACTTTGGGTAGAATATTTTAGAGTTATCTTAATCTTTCTTTTAATATAACCAATTTTTTATCTGGAAAACTCTAAGGACTAGTTATAATTAATAAAGTAGCTAGCTAGGAGATGAATTTTTTTACTTTCTTTTACTAAAAGCTTGTAAAGATGTCCCTTGCGACACTCGTTTGCTATACGTATAACATGCTTGTTAACCACTAACATTTCTCAATAATATTTCCTTCTCAAACTGCATGATTTCTGCTAATGCAATTTCAATATATTGTTTTCACTTGACAAATTAACCAAGTTTTGATAAAGGAAAAGAAATCGTATGGGCAGATGCAAACCAAAACAACAATTAATAGCTATACTAATGAAGAATAATCATATCTCAGTAAACAAATATATGATCACAAACCACGGTTTTCATTATTGAAGTCATAGGAGATACATAAATGACATTACAAGGCCAGCTCCAGTAAAAAATAGCTGCTGAAAACATGCATGCCCTTGTAATTTCTGAGTCCCCAATATCTTGCTCATGGAATGGTCGGTTCCAGGATAACCTCTGTATCTGTGGTGGCTGTCTTGTTGGTTGTTACTTCTTGCACAGCAACCAGTGGAATAGAAAATTACAGTGAAGGCAATGAAACAGGCGTTGGCTATGGCCAGTTGTCCCCATTGCTTCCTACTAGTGACAACATATGCAGCTTTACAAGACTCGCAGTTGAAGCAAAGGGTGTCCTGATGGTTGCTCCAGGCTGCGCAGTCACCACTGTATTTCACAGCTGGGCTGGTTTTAGGACGATTCCAGAGCGACGCATTGTTTGATACAAATCCGCAGGAAACTGGTGGCTGGCAACATCCAGACTGGAAGGGAGGAAAAAGGAAAGCAGAAAGGCAATATTTTATTAGTAAAAAATTACCACGAACAGCGCACGATTTAATGCCTTAAAATTAAGAAGGGATGCTTTAAACTTGGTAACCATTGTTATTAAAATCTGCAAAATTGCAATGAATGACAACTGCGTAAATAGTTTATATTCTTAGGTTAGGTGGGATAAATGGTATTTAAACCTAATTTATGATGAGAAAACTTCTCCACTAATTAATTCAAATTCGACAGCCAAAACTCCTTGCCCAGACAAATTATTTCTCAGCATCCATACATATACATCTATTTGTATGTGTGTATTCGTGTATGCTTGGATCATAAAACTAGGATCTGTCAAAAGTATCTCAGGCTGGCCAACATATTTGCATTCATTCTTTGACAAGGAAAATTCAGAAAAATGTGGAAAGTTGTTCATAAGAAGAATTTAACATCCACCCTAAAGAGTTATTGAAGATGAATAAACAAGAGCTTGAAGAAGAAGGTGTTAGAATTTCAAATGACCGAGAAAACCTGGAAATGAACCTGTATATCAGAGAGCTTCTTGTGATTATTCTCATGGCATATCTTTGTTTGAACCGCACAACTCTTAATAATATCATTCCAATGCTTTTCATCACCAAGATTGTCCCTCAACCAGTTATGGAAATCCATGATCTTGGTTTTCGAGAAGGCCTTGCCAATGCTCGCATTTGTGACCAAAATGGCAAAAACCGTGAAACCAATTAGGCACAAAAGCAACAAGGACAAGAGAATCAAGTAAAGCGTCAAAGCAAAGTTGACCCTGCAACATGAGCCTATCAACCCAAACAATGATATTGCAGAAATGGCTGCACCCACTATAATCATTGGGTTTTGCAAAACTTCATCACATGCAACCTGTGGCACTGCCTCTTGCAAAGATATATAGGCCTAAACCCATGATCACCAGACCTATTAGTAAAGTAATGCAGTTGAAGATGGCCAAGATGGTGTTGCTTACACGAACCATTTTTTATGATGTTAATTTGTGGGATAATTCCTTCCTTCTTTTGAAAACGAAGGGTAAATATTGTGCGTGTGATCTCTCTCTCTCTCTCTCCCTCTCCCTCTCCACACACACACACACACAGAAGAGAAGAACCCTAAACTGGAATGTTATTGTTTGTTTTGGCTGGTTTGAGAGGGAGAAAGATACGGGAAAAAAAAATTAAAATAAACCAACAAAAAAAAATGATGGAATTTATTATGTAAATGGTTACAGTTTCATTTTTATTTTTATTTTAACATTTTTTTTTTTAGAAAAGAGAGGATTAACTTCTGGTTTTGGTTATTTAAAGCTGTGTGTTATGAATTATGGGTTGGCATTTTGCTTAATATGCCGAGCTTTTGGTAGTTGGATTGGTTTCTTGGTGGGGCTGGTGAAGATACTGTAAACTACATACGAAACTATTATATGGGGTCGTTTTAGTGGTTTTATTGATAGATTTTCCGGCATTTGCTATACATAGGAAAACTAGTTGAGTGCCTGTGTTCTGGGGAGCTGCAGGTTCTCACAGAATTGAAAGGTTCTTACGTACTCGGGTAGATAATCTTACCCTCTGATTACAATTCGGTTCAAAAACAAAAATCTTTCCTCCAATTTGGTTAATGGATTTATTATATTGATTTATATTATCTCATTTCTATAAATTCATTTATCCAAATCTAATATATACACTAATTAATCACACATAAATTGTAGACGAAGACAAAAAATTAATGAGATAGCGAGAAAAGAAAGCTCACAAAATCCTTACGACGTTTGTATCAACTTACTTTGTGTTTGCAAGATGTTAGAGTTGTTAATTAACAGTAGACTAGACCACTGTTTTGATAATAATCCCTATTGTTCACGGAAGTTTGTTTAGTTTGATCTATTCTCTAGCCAACAACCACATCCTTAGTGGTTGTTATTAACGTGGGCTGCTCTACTTGTGTTTCAAGTTTCTTGTAAGGCTATAAATAGCCAACTCATTGTTTCAGTTTAATAATAGATCAGTACTTCTTCCAAATTTGCTTATCCTTCACAAGAGACACTTCTTCTTCCCTTTTTTTTTTTTTTTTTGGGCTCGATTAGGCCAAATTATTAGGTCTAGTAAGGCCATTCTTCTCTTTCATCTCTTTCTTTCTTCCTTTCTTTTAGGTTGGACTCTAGTTCCCTAGGAAAAGAAGTATGGATGCACACCCTTATCTTGATAAAATTACCTCTCTTAACATCTTTTTTATTTTCAAAAGACATGATTTCACAAATTCTGTTTAAAAGAATATTTATGTTTTTTAGTGCACTTTACAAGAAGAATAACATAGGTTCATACCCAAAAGGGAGAACTTTTTTTTAACTATTGTCTAACCAAAACCCAAAGAGCTTAGGATGATACCCACACATGGTGAGAAAAGACTTGCTAAAAAAACAAGATTAAAAAACCTAACTTGACTTATTATGAAACCCTAAATCCTAATAGAAAACCCTTATTTACACCAAAAATAAATAGCTATATATAAACTAAGTAAGAATAGTAGTTGTTTACTACCAAATACGGGAAGAAAATCTTAAATTGATTATTAACAAAAGAAGACTAAAATCGATCATCAATAGTAAGATTAACTAAAATAAAGAAAAGTCAAAGTTGAGAAAAAAGATAGGAAGTGATCGATCAAAAGAGTTAGGAGTCATAATCGATTAGGATAACATAATTGACCATAAAGATAAAAGTTCGTGTGATTGACTATAAGACCAAGTCATACTATAAATAAGAGTTTATAGTATATTACACTAGTATAAATTACAAATTACTTAGGAAACATATGATTTCAAAGAAGAAGATGTGATGATAGATATATAATTATGTTGAGATTCATGTTGTGAGCTTCTAATATGCTATGAATTATTTGTGAAGGGTTAGGAATTCTAGTTCATATAGGATTCTTTGTTTATAGCAATAATGAATATGCACAATTCTTTTTGAAATTTACCTTTCTATTACAATTTATTTTTCTTTACATATTTATTTTTTATTGTTTTCTTACATTTTTGTTTATATTAGTTTACTCCCATTTGTTTTCTTTCTAATATGTTAAAATCAAGTAGGTTTCCATATATTTCGTTTGATTTGTGAAGCTATTATTTGCTTCCATTTAGGTTTCAATTCCTAATTGTAATTTTTGAAGGAAAGAAATGAAGACCAGATAACATAATTGATGCAAAATTATAAGAGGGAGAACTAGGGCTTAATCATACTAAGATAAAATCAGCATTCTTACATGGTTAACTAAATGAAGAAGTCTTTGTGGAACAACCTTGTGGATATGTTGAAAAAGGTCATGAACATATGGTATACAAGTTGAAAAAGGCTTTATATGGACTCAAGCAAGCTCCACGAGCTTGGTATAGCCATATAGAGAATGAAGGAGGGATTTGAATGATGTTACTATAAACATACCTTATTCATAAAACACCTTAGCTAATTGCTACTGTATTTCAAAAAATATTGTAATTCTTTACTCAAGTTTTATTCATTGTCTCCGTGTATCATGACTAGATGTGTAAATTATGTATGAATTTTTATTTGAACCATATATTTTAAAATACTTGAACTATGTATGAATTTTTATTTAAAACATTTATTTTAAGGTGCTTAAACTATGTATGAAAAAAATTCCTTACGATTTTATAATTTTATGATCTGTTTTTACAATCCGAGTTTGTTTTGTATTTTTTATGCCGTGTCAAAAATGTATTTTGGACATCCTTAGTTTGACATATTCTTTAGTCAATAACCACATCCATAGTGTTTGTTATTGACATGGGCTACTCTACTTGTGTTTCAAGTTTCTTGTAAGGCTATAAATAGCTAACTTATTGTTTCAATTTAGTAACAAAGTACTTCTTTCAAATTTGTTTATCCTTCACAAGAAACACTTATTTCTAACATAAAAATGAGTCAATTCAACTAAAAATGACTAAATTCCACTAAATTGTAAGCTGATTAACAATGGTAGAGATTTTAAAAATTTAAAAAAAAAACATTTTGATAAAACAAATAGAATTTTTTAAAAATATTTAAGAAACAAAAAAAAAATCTCTTTATTTTTTTTTTATCATTTCATTTCTTAATTTTTTTTTTCAAAACATTGATCATTGATCAGTGAACATTTTTTGATATTTTTATTTTTTTAATTTAAAAAATAAATTTAGGAATAAATTATTTTTTTTACTTCAATGTTTTTTTAAACTAACAACTAAGAATCTTCTAAATTTTTAGGTTTGATAATTTTGAATTTCTTTATTCCTAAACACTTTCAAATGTCTAAGATTGTTTTTATATTTAATTCTTTAAAATCTTAAGAATTTAAATGAGTTAGAATTGTTTGAAATTTATTTCATAAATGACTTAGTAAAAAAAAACATGATTTTTTTTTCTATTCTTTTAAATTTCAACTTTCAAGCCTTTTATGTATGAATACATAAACTTTCAAAAAAGCTTCCTTAAAAAAATCATAAATCTCTAACTAATTAAAGTGATTTTAGTATCACTAACAACCAATTAGCTATAAGATAATTGACACCGTTGAATTTTAATAAATATTTAACCACACATTAATTTGTTATTGATATGAAGTAATATATATATATATATATATATATATATATATATATATAGCTTTTAGAATTATAGTTTATCTAGATACATTTGTTTAAGTTAAATCTAAGATATAGATTATCCAATTGATTTTGGGTATGAACACGACGAATATGTATATAACCATGACCAATTAAGTCATACAAAATGAAGATCAATTTGAATATGTTTCATACGAGAGTGATTAATCAGATTAAAGCTGGGATGTGTAGCCCTAAGATTGTCACATAGCAGGTGAAGTATGGTTCCAAGTTTAGTGAAGAGATTCCATAGCTATATGGTTTTAGAGGCTGCATTGGCAAGTGCTCAGCATTCAGTCTTTGTGGAAGAACATACAATAACTCTTTCTTTCTTTGAACTTCAAGAAATTAGAATGGAACCTAGAAAACAAATATAAGCAGAAATGGAAATCCTATCACCAATGTTGCCAACTCAGTCATCAGAGAAGGTTTTAAGAACAGGTGCACCAACTTTAGTAATCTAGATACCATGAAAAACAATTTGCTTCAAATGACAAAGGAGTCATTTGGTTGTTGCTTAATGACTTTGTGTTGACTTATGCATAAATTGAGATTGTTCACAACATAGAAAATGTATAGATGCGTTAAGAAAAGATATTGAAGACTCCCAATAATACAACAAAATTATGGAGATTGACTTATAGATAATGGAGTATAAACATCTTTCACACCATCTATATTGGTATTTGACAAGAGATCACGAAAATACTTCTGTTGTGATAAAAACAATCCTACCTTAGTAGGTATGACCTCAACCCCTAGAAAAAAAAAGCACCTATATCTTTGAGATAAAATCTATTGTTGAGTTGCTGGATAAAAAAAATCACAAAGGTAGAGTCTTTACCTTTGGTCACAAGGTTATCAACATAAACAAGGAAATAATATGTTATAGAGGCTTGAGTATAGATAAATAATAATGAGTATGCCTTTGAAATATGAAAGCCAAGCTAAAGAATAACACTTTTTAAAGCTGTATGCTATACTGAGCCCTTGGAGCTTGTTTCAGGCCATAAACTGTTTTTGCAATCTACGGTCATGGTTAGGTGTGGATAGATCATTAAACCCAGGGGGTTGCACCATATAAACTATTTCAAATGTGTCTCCATTTAAAAATACATTATGAATATCCATGTGCCTCAATTTCCATCCATTCATAACAACAATTATCATAACAGACCTAATAGTAGCAAGTTTAACTATAAGATTGAAGGTTTCATTGTAATCCA
>Ga0325403_1008003_pt1 | contig 10112 bp, 3 predicted proteins | sample PopdelMetagenome_19_FD_205665 | JGI IMG/M metagenome (GOLD analysis project Ga0325403, IMG submission 205665) | Populus deltoides microbial communities from Bellville, Georgia, United States - Xylem-PdKOR-R4 | ecosystem: Host-associated > Plants > Phyllosphere > Stem > Wood/Secondary xylem...
TTCAATAACTTATATCATATTACCATAAAGGTTGAAAATTCTATCATTATGAAAGAAAGAAATAGGGAAAGAAATTTTAATTTTAAATTAACCTAAGATGTATTTAATCTCTACAACGATTTTTCAAAGATATCATTTGTGTTTAGCTATGAATATTTTTTAAAATTTATTTTTAACATCAACACATTAAAATAATCTAAAATCATCAAAAAAATAATAATTTAAAAAAAAATAATCAATTCTTTTTAAAAATTATTTAACAATGGAAAAATAAATAGACTCTTGAACTAGTAATTGTTATTTGATGGCTCAACATATTTGAAAAATATAGCCCAAACTAGAGATAGTTTCAAACATTTGGCTTGGCTGATAAATGAAGGCCCGACTCGGCCATTTAATTTCACAACCCGTTAATTACACTTTCTATAGCTAATGGTAACAATAGCATTCAAGATCCACAATTAGTTTTCATAACTCCATCCAAGATGGTGAGTGCATGGGAAATTTAAGAAAACTTTTGGTGAAAGATTCGCGTCTTTTTGGAATCATGGTTGCGGTTTAAAATGTTTTTTTGTTAGAAATACATTAAAATAATATTTTTTTTATTTTTAAAAAATTATTTTTAAGACTAGTACATCGAAATGATATAAAAACATAAAAATATAATAATTCTTTTTTAAAAAATTAAATTTTATAGGAACCGCATTCCCTAATAAACTAAACAAGGATAGAGCTGCTGCTTTTTCTTTACAAAGAAGCAAAGTTACATAAAGATTCTAAATACAAATTTTGAATGCATGGAAATCAAGTCAACCAAGACCTGGGACGAAAGAGGGTTATGAGCTGACATAATTATAAAATTTAACCCATTCAAAGCAATCAATGATAAGCTCCAAGCAAACACAAGGCTTGAACATATATACCCATGTAAGTGGAACGAAATCATATGCTCAAAATGGGAAGAGAAATGGAAATAACATTTTAGGCTGCAACTTAATGACATTTCCACACGCAGCAAAAACAAAATCCCTACGAGGGACAAGATTTCAGTGACCAAATTTAATTGATTGTAATCCTCATTGAAGTAAAAGAACCTGGATTCTAATCCTACGCAGTCCTATTAAAAATAAACGCTCCCTGGTGAAGGTGAATTATAATCCTATTCTAAATAGCATAAGGTGAAGGATACCACCTCAAATCCCATCAAAAACTAAAATCAAACAGAGATAAAAGACAAGCCAGCCATATCCTAATGAAGGTGAATTGTGATCATATTCTAGAAAACTCAGATGTGCTACCTATGAACTTGGCCAAGTTCCCTATTGAAACAAAAACTAAACTATTTCCTTAAGAACAACTTATAGTTATGCCCCCTAAAAATAACGAGAAAAAAAAAAAACTTGGGTGGATGAATTGAAGATTGCAAGAATACTAAGGCTAATAGCAGCCGATAACAATACTGAATGTAAAAGAGCCAAAAAAAAAAATGTTTACTTTCTGTACATTTCAGATCACCAAACAAGGAAAGGTCCTGGATTGCTATTCAATATGGAGGGGGAAACTATAATAAATGAGATGATCTCAACTTAAATTAATCAAAAGATGCCATATTGAGCATATGACTAAAATGTTCAAGTAAATTCAGACAACGTGAAATTCAAACAGAAGGCAGTTCCAACATTGAAAAGATTTGAAGATGAAACACGAGAGCAATCTTAGGCCATTAGCATTGACTAGCTTCTTCACGAGTATAAATTTTTCCACCCCATCTTTAGAATCTTTAACAACATCTACAACTTGTCTAATAACATAATCCTCCTATAGGTTTCAAATTAATGCCTTGGTCCAGTTAGAATCTTTACAGAAACTTCCTCAATAGGGTTGGTCTGATTAGAATCAATTAACTTCTTCATAGGTATAAATTTTCCCACCCTATCTTTAGAATCCACAACACCTTCTACCCATGAACCTTTGCCAAGGTTCTGGATTTTGTTTCAATGCCAAAGATCTATTAATATACTTGCAGACAAAAGGTGCATAAGTTTTAGACTAATAACTGATACCATGAATAAAGATCAAGAGATGCTTATGGGAAGAGGTTTCTCCCCCTACATAACCATGAAAAAACAAGCAGAATATTGGAGTGGAAAGGTTAATCATGAAATTTGCATATTCATGACTGAGATAATTGAATTTAGTCAATTTACTATAAGTAAAACTATAAATTCCATGAGATAGAGCAATCTCAATAAGCCAAACATAAATACAGTTGAGTCCATTAAAAAATTAATATCCAAGTTCGCATGTCAGCTAGAAAAACATTCTTTGAAGACTGAGGGAACCACAAAGAAGTTTAAGTTGGCTAAGGTTGCAAAACAAGACGAACAAGATATACTACTGGTCCTAGGAAAGAACAACAAATTCTCCAACGATAAAACCATCACCCATAGAAAAATGCAAGCATCATAAGCATAACAAGGCAATGATGGTGGAAAATGGTGAGAGCAATATCCAGGAATTTAACAAAGGATCCAATGGTCTATCTAAAATCTGTTGATGGATCCTTTCTTGGCAAGCCCATATCCTTCTACTGCTCAAATATTAAACCATAAAGTTCTTCGAGAAAGGCAGCATTTTTTAAGGCCTTCAAAGCTTCTGAGAGGAAAGGAAATATACTATAGAATAATGCAATAGGGAACATTCACGTTTCAAAAATTAATGACCTGATTGAATGCATGAAACGTGTGAATTGAAAAGGTAAGGACTCATACGAACGATAAATATACAACAAACGAGCAATTCATCTATCTATTTTTAATAGGTTGTGATGATTCTATATTTGTCACACCATAACTCTCAATAGATTCTTCAGAAGAAAGGGTACCTGGTGTGATAAAACTAAACTATCATAGGCGACATCTATACAGTTCTGCAGCCTATGCAAGCATTCCTCCTGATGAGAAGCAGAAAACAAGGGTCTTAAGGAAATCAAGGTCAATAGAATCATATCTTTTGGCATATGCAAGAAAAGATGGTAACATGAAACAACAATGTCCTCTTTGAGAAATTTGCTAACAAGGAAGTACCATCCCTACACATTACACAACAGAAATTTTTAAAAAAATATCCAATTTTTCTCAACAACACTTTATTAAAAATATCAGCCAAGGAAGGATTAGTTACTAAATGAGACCTATAGTAATTTCAAACATTAACGAGTTAAATGGTCTGCTTACCCAAATTTAATAATAGGATTAGTTACTAAATATCGAGAATGTGATATTATATGCTTCTAGCAGTCACAAATCAGTTGTTGTAGCAAGAAGGCAAAAGCATTTGTAACGCCTTATATGCAATAAAAACTTTCAAGACATAAAATAGAGAAAAAGATGCCTTCAGTAGTGTAGAAAGAAGAAATTTACATATATTAGGCAGAAACATTACTTGGACATATGGCATTTACACTACAAATTAAAACAAAAGCATTACAACAAAGAAACCCTATCAAGATTAAGACACACAAAATGCAGAGAAATTCATATTAAAGAAAAAACACATCAATATTTGAAAAACAAAAAAGAAAAAAGAAAGGAGAAACCAATTACATGGAAAGTGAAATTAATAAATCTTAAAGAGAAACAAGAAACTATTGACAACAAAATTCAATCTAAGAATGAAATAAAAAGAAAATAAGCTAAAAAACCAAAACTTTAAAACTGAAATTCTTCAATCCCTTGATAAAGTCAAGAAATCATAATTTACAATGACTAGAAATTTTTAAGAAACCCAGATGCTAAAACATCAAAATCCAGAAATACACACCAAAAACTTTTGACCAAAATAAATAGATAAAAAATCCCATGGAAGAAGAACAAATTATGTATCTAAAGAGAGACTGATAGAGAAAAATATTGGAACTCACAGAAGTAGAACACAGAATTTGAATCAAACTTCAAATAGAGAGTTTAAACGACTAAAAGAGGATTGTTGTTTCTTGAAAGAGAGAGAGAGAGAGAGAGAGAGAAAGTTTTTCTTTTGAAATTGAATGTGAAGTTTTAGAGAGGCTGGATTTTCACACTGCAAGAAAAACTACAGACAATTAAAAAAATTATCGACCGTTGGAATTATTGAACGACAGGGTGTTTGGTTTTTCCGTTTGCTTTGTCTGTTTAGGTTTTCCAAACGACAATTTCTCATAGGGATTTAAAACAATTAGGGATTTTTTTCACCTTAATGAAAAACCATTTTTATTTTAAAAAACTAAAGGTGAAATAATCAAACACCATAATTTAATTCAACCCTTTATTATGTTTTTAATCATTTTATTATTTTCATATGTTTCTAGGTTTATTGTATTTTTCCTCTTTTGTAAGCAAAATAAAAAGGAGCTTGGATTTATAAAGTGCAATGCAACAAGTTTCTTTTTATGGAACTGAAAGAATATTGTCTTATTTTTTAAATAATTTTTATTTATTTATTTATAATAATTATGTTTTTTTTATTAATTAGAAAAATAAATTTAATTCTTCATTCATTAGAAGATAAATTTAACATATCATAAAAAACAAAACAAGGGAGTATTAGTATAGTTTGATTTAGATTGAGTTTTTAATTGAACTAAATAAGATATAGACTTTGTCATACATCTTTGATTTGATCGAGTTTTTAGTGGTTCAATTGACTATTCAAAACATAATTTGGTCTAGGGGGTTGATCAGAAAAAATCAGAATTCAAAACCTTTATTAGATCAAGTTTTTAATTTAAACGAACAAAATATTGATCCAGATAAACACATTCAATCCAAGTTTTTAGTGATATGGTTGATCTGGTCAAACCTAATCTAAACTTAACCAAGTCAACACAAAAAAAACTTTGTTTTAATAAATAAAAAAATTGACATGAAGTCTCCTTATTATATAGCCTAGATTAGCTAAATAAGAGGGTATCTTATTTGTGAACAAATAGTTAAGAAAACAAAAAAGAAAGAGAGAGGGAGAGATTATGCCAGTAAACAAATGTCTTCTCCAAGTGAAGTTTCATAAGAATTATCTCATTATTGATTTGTAAGGAGGCGTTGAGCTTTGAAGACAATAAGTTTCAATAAACAGGTTTTCAATCAATATACTTGATTTTAAAACAAAATATAAAACATAAAAATTTCTAATGTGAATAAAGAGTCAAGTCGAATAATGATAAGATCCTCTAATACACACATAGCATAATTAAGTTTGTAGAAAAAGTGCAAAAATTTAAATAGAATTTAAATAGGAGATATATAGAAAGTAAGATTTAAATGAACCTTACTTAAATTTGTATTAAAATTATTACAGGAGATTTTGGTTCTAGAGGTTCGAATCCAAGCAGTATGGATCTTTTTACAGGATAAGAGATAGTAATACAAAAGGTTACATGGAAATTTAAATATGTTACAAGAGGATAAATGTGTGATGCTTTTTATAGAGGAACTCTTATATGAAGTTTTGCTCTCAAAGCCTGGGATTAGTCTCTTTATATAAAGCAAAACGAGATTATCTTCTTTGAAAATTTTGTAAAGCAAATGATTTGCTTTTTAAAAAGTTATTTGTCAATTTTCACCGATAATTATTTATTATTTATGCAAGTGGGGGGTCAATTTTTAAAAAGTTGAAGTGGTAGCTGGCTATTTTTTCCATTTATACCAACAAAAGAAGATGAACCTCAGCCTAATGGTTTGGAGGATCTCGACTAAGAAATAAAATAAGTCAAAATATTTTTGGGCTTCTTAAAATACTTTTTTTTTTACAGAGGTAGTGATTGCCTAAGATTTTTGTATAAGAGAGAGAATATCATAACAGTCATTTTTATTGTCATTTGCTAGGCCGATTATAGAACTTGAACATAATAAAGATGAAGATGCATCATTGTCTTTTGGTGATTTATAGGAGTTGCTTTGTGATTTTAAAATACTTTTCCTCAGATTGTGGTGCTAAGGCAAGCAAAGCATAAGTATGAGATCTATGTGCTAGGAATTTAAATTGAGGATTTGAGTCTATAATCAGAGCATTTTGGTGATGTTGTGATCATTCCATGACAATAAGTTTAGAACTTTTGGTTCCTGCTACAAAAAAATCCCATTATTTTACTTTATATCTTCTAATGATGATGAGATACTCGTACAAGAATATTGTAGTCAAAATACAAGGAACATACCCAAGCGACAAACAATTTGAAACATGAATATTGGGGATTCAAAATAATTGTCAATCCTATTATCAATATTCCTAACTTTGATGTTAGTGAACATTGAGGATATTACTTATTCTAATATTAGTGAATACGAATATTTCTAACTCTGGTACTAGTGAATAAACTAGTAAAATTCAAATTGAAAGCAAAAACACATATTCTTATTATTTGATTTAGAGATTAAAAAAGAAAGGATAGATATGTATTGCATGCTAGATTTACATTTCACAGTTTAAGTCTATAACTCAATACTAAGTAAAGTTGTCAAAAAAAATACGAGGAGCCCACAAATAAATCCAAAAGGATCCCTAATTTTTTTGGAATTTTTTGATATCTTAAAAGACATGTTTGACTAGATATAAAAAACAAAAAAGGAAAAGGCATAAGGGTGTGTTTTTCCAAACACACCTTTAGCCCAAAGAAAATTAGGTAAGATGGGCTTGAGGCCTAGGCCCAGCCTAGTCTCAACAATTTCTATCTCTTTCTGTTTTTTTTATGGACTGCATGAAGCCTAGCAATATAAGCTGGGCTTGACCTAGCCTATCAAGATTGGTCACTAGCCCAAGCCAGTGACCAAGCCTTGCACCAATGGGCACGCGTGAATTAATTCATTTAAGATATCATTTTAGTCCCTTATTTTTTTAGATTTTAGGTGACAAGTCCTTTGAATTTTAAGAAAATACATCTTAGTCTCATTCTCATGACCAAATTTGATGGTTTTGAAAATTAGATCTATTTAACTTTTTTTTTAATTTTATTTTATTTTATCCTACGACATTAGACTATTGAGCCTTGAATTTTTTTTAATTTTCAGCTTTATTTAAAATTATTAGTTAGTCAAGTTAACCCAGAATCATTGAATATCATTATTTGAGTTTTTTATATTAAAAAAATTTATATATTACAGGCAAAAAAATCTGGTCAGTCTTATATTGCATCATTTTCAGGCAAGACTAACGAAAAAAGACAAGTAACAAACGTATTTAAGGGGAGTCGATACTCATAAGAACATTCAACCCAAGCACTAGATTTCTACCCTTGTCGACACGACACAAAAGCTATCATTTTCATATCTTTTCAACACCTTTGAAAATAAAAATAGTTCTAAAAACTTCTCCAAATACTTGGGAAGCATGTTTCGAAAGGCCTTGTACAGCTGTTCAGGTTTGTAAAAATAGTTCACAAAAGTTATTTGAGATTTGAAAAGAAAAATCATAAAAAAAAATCTTGAGATTTTTAGTGAACACTTTCTTCCTCTTATTTACATCTATTGACTATAACACTAACCAAATGCAATGCTGGGCCAGTAGAAAGAAATGACCTAAGAAACAAGGTAACCTGTTGCTATCTATCAACACTCAACAGTAACCCAACTTTCTGGGCATCATTTTCCTATTCAAAACTCATGTTTCCCCAAGTCTATACTGCAATCATTCATATAGATTGTAGTATTTTTCTCTATAACTAGCAACTGGTTAAACGGCTTGAACGCTAGACATCAATGGGTATGATCCTTTTACTTACATTTATCAGTACTAATGTACTTATTTTGCTTTTGAAATTCTCCAATGCCCTTGAAAGCATTAGTCCATCAGAATCTATGGGTGATGGAAAGACATTGGTCTCCAAAGAGGGAACCTTTGAGCTGGGTTTCTTTAGTCCTGGCATTTCGAATTACAGTTACTTGGGAATATGGTACAAGAATATCCCACTTAGAACCATTGTCTGGGTGGCAAACCGGCGCAATCCTATCAATGGTACTTCTGGCTTGTTGAAGATAGACGACACAGGAAATCTTGTACTTCTCAGCAAGAACAGTAATGTTGTTGTTTGGTCTTCAAACTCCACAATAAAAGCTCAAAGTCCAATAGTACAACTTCTGGATTCCGGTAATCTGGTCTTAAGAGACAAACAAGATGCAAATACTGGAATCATATGGCAAAGTTTCGACTATCCGTGTGATACACTGTTGCCAGGAATGAAGCTCGGATGGGACTTAAAGACAGGATTTGATCGGCGTCTATCATCTTGGAAGAGCCCGGATAATCCATCTCCTGGAGACTTTACATGGACACTGGAACTTCAGAGTAACCCTGAGGGAGTGAACTGGAAGGGGTCAAATAAGTTCTACAGAAGTGGCCCATGGAATGGCATTGGATTTAGTGGTGCCCCAGAGATAAGGGCCAACCCACTTTTTTATTTTAATTTTATCTCAAATGACCAGGAGGTGTATTATTCATATGACCTTAAGGATCGATCTGTAATCACGAGGATAGTCTTGAACCAAACTACCTATCGTCGTCAGCGATACATATGGAGTGAAGATACTAAAAGTTGGATTCTTTATGCTTCTGTCCCAAGAGATTACTGTGACAATTATGGTCTTTGTGGTGTAAATGGAAATTGCATTATTAGTGCGATGCCCGTCTGTCAATGTTTAGAAAAATTCAAGCCTAAGTCAGTAGAGGCATGGAACACAATGGACTGGTCTCAAGGATGTGTGCGAAATAAGGAATTAGAATGTCAGAAAGGAGATGGATTCATCAAACTTGATGGGCTCAAGGTGCCGGATGCTACAGATTCTTGGGTCAACAAAACTATGAATCTCAAGGAATGCAGGGCTAAATGCTTACAAAACTGTTCTTGTATGGCATATACAAATTTAGATATTAGAGGAAGAGGCAGTGGCTGTGCTATTTGGTTTGGCGATCTGATAGATATTAGACAAGTTCCAATTGGAGGCCAGACACTATACGTTCGATTGCACGCTTCAGAAATAGGTATGTGGTTGCTATAATTTTCAGTATTCCATGAGCATGTGAATAAGCCACTGAAGTTAACCACTGTTTCCTTGATCACAGCTTCTTTGCTTCAGTTTTAGCAGAATTCTAACTATTCTTCATTTTGCAATTGACCATGAAGAGGCAAAAGCTAAACCTAAGATAAGGATTGCAGTGATAACTACAGTTACCATTGCCGTGGTCTTGGGGATGCTCATGGCCATCTATTACGTCCGCAAAAGCAAGGCAAAGCGCGCAGGTAAGTTAATTAGACCGATCGCTAGCTGTCACTAAATTTGTGACCATTTGGTATTCTTTCAATTTCTTATAGGGTTACGAGTGTATAGATAGAATTAGATTGAACAATAGATCACTACGAGATTGATACGTGGGATTTTTTTTTAATTTATAGCTAGCATAATTTTTAATTTATTTATTAAATAGGGTTAAGATTTTTATAGAAGATTCTAAAGGATCTATTTCATATAAAATTAAAATTTCATACAAATTAGAGATCGAAAACATCTTATTATTTTGTAAATTACTATTCAGGAATTGACATAATTTTCTAGTTGATTTACTATTTTTATTTCTATATAGTTTAGAATTCTTTTATTATTTTTTAAGTTTTGTTTATGATGCTTTTTCTAGTATAAATATGATTGTTTAATTTGTATTTCAATAAATAGACAATTTTGCCTTAATAGACATAACTTAATTAAGGTCTTCAAATAAAAGTTAATATTCAAGAATTGTCATAATTTCTTAATTGATTTAATTTAACTTTTTTAGTATTTAGTTGTGATCTTTTATTATTTTTTATAGCTTTGTTTAGGATGTTTTCTTAATATAAATAGAGTTATTTAACGTGTATTTTAGCAAATTATTTGGAGAGAAGATATTGATTAATAAAATTTAAAATTAGGGTTGTAAAATTTTGAGTTGCTTGAATTTACTGTTTTTCTTGAATTATCTATGTCTAATTTAGCCTGTGAAAGAAATTTTCATGTACCCTGCGAAAGAAATTTAAGAAATGGTCTTCAATCAATAGAATTTCAGCACCAAAACTAACATATTAGCTGTGCCAATGTTGTACGTATTGTTAA
>Ga0325403_1008004_pt1 | contig 10112 bp, 7 predicted proteins | sample PopdelMetagenome_19_FD_205665 | JGI IMG/M metagenome (GOLD analysis project Ga0325403, IMG submission 205665) | Populus deltoides microbial communities from Bellville, Georgia, United States - Xylem-PdKOR-R4 | ecosystem: Host-associated > Plants > Phyllosphere > Stem > Wood/Secondary xylem...
CTGGACTCTTACATGTCAATACCAATAATCAGACACGGTTTTCAGAACTCTACCAACCTTTCGTTATACATGAACAGGTCATTTAAGAAGAAAAAAATGTCGTCGTTGAAATTCCCCATATTTGATCGAGGTTAGGTTTTAGGAGAAATCCATCAACCTTTGAAGGCAACTGAATTTCAATAGAATTACATCTTCAATAAAATAAAAAAGAAAAAGAAAAAGAAAACGGGATGATATTAAAATTTTGATTGCCAGCACAATGAGTAGTCGACAGTACTACATGTTCCCCACAACCATAGTCTAACGTAGTTCTCATAAAAAAATAAATAGACACAAGCTCTCTATAGTAAAGCACAAAACTATGTCGAAGTCTTGAAGCTTAATGAATTTGTTGCTGAATGGTATTTACAAGATGGGAGTAGTTTTCGACTCCCACCTTTGTCAATCAATGTGATTAAAAAAATATATATATATATATATATATATATATATATATATATATATATATATATATATATATATGACATGGGAATCCCACTATTTCTTGTTCAACAATTTTCTTTGTAATATTTAATTATTTATTAAAAGATTTCTAGAATTGATTATTTTTTAATTAGATAAGTTTTATTAAAAAAAATAATGATTTAGGTTTCTATTTTTAGTTTTATTTTATTTTTCATTTTTCACTATTAAAGTTTTCTTAAATTTTTATTTGAAAGTTGTGGCCTTTTTTACAATGGACATAAGTTGAATTAATAAACGTTTTAGAGTTTTTGGATTTTCCCTGCAACTATGAATGTGTTCTTTATTTCAAGGGTTTTTTAGAGTTAACAAACCTCTCATTATCTCTGTATCAACTATGCAATATGATATTAGAGCAAGGTTGGACTCATTGATAGACGAAGTCAGTAGCAATCACTCTAGCGACACAGGTCAAAGGAGGATATAAGCTATCTAAGGTCTAAAGCGGTGTAAGAATATCAAGAGTGGAAACTTTATCATATTCTGAGTGACTCGATAAGAGTTTTACAAGGATTCATGGAGATCCTAATGTTATGGTTATGGATTTTATGCACTCTCCTGGGAGCACAACTTCCCTATGCAAATTAAGATACTCCGATGCTTACATAAGAGGGAAAAACGTATAACCAAAAGAGCGATAGCTTAGGATAGTCTCTACCAGAATTTTGTAATTTATAGACGAAATATTCTTTAAGTAGTAAGACTTTGAATCTGTCAGCACGAATCACAAATAATTATCGTTTGTTGGAAAACTTATTGTCAATTATTTTTTTTCTGGACACAACCAGAAAATTAATAAATACAAATAAAAATACTAATAGAATATTTTTAACAGTTAATTGCAGTAAATTTTACCAACGAAAATATCTCCTCGATATATACCGAGGAAATTACAATGGGAAAAAAGAATTAAAACAAAGCCAATTGCATTATTAATTATTGTTCTTTACAAACAAAATAACCGACGAATTGAAAAGTTATTGGTGTTATTTGGCGGGTTTCTGAAAATTTTCGATTAAATTGAATATCTAAATTAAATGTTACAGATGGAATTACCGACGGATTTAAAACTTGTCAGTGATATTTGATGGTTTCTGAAATTTTTTTATAAAATTAAAAATTTAAATTAAATATTACAGACGGAATCACTGATGGAATGGTTAAAAATATTTATATTTAATTATCCATCGGTAAAATGTCCCAATAAAAAGACTAGAATCCCTCATTTCACAACAGACGAGCCTCATTTTCTTCCTTTTCTTCTTCTTCTTCTTCTTCCTCTTATGTAAAAAACTCAACATCCCTTTCTTTTTTTCTTTCTTTTCTCTCCTTAACTCCTTCTCTTTTTCTCCACGCTCAGGTATGTCTTCTCCTCTTTTCTTCTTTTCTCTTCTTAATTTTTATTTTAATTTACATACTTTATGAATTTGTTTTTTTTTCTCTTCTCAGCTTCACCCACAACTGCATTAAGGTAAGATTTTTCTTTTTTCTTTTTTTGTGTTTTTTCATTATATTTGTTATTTCATTATATTTTTTATTATTTTTTTCTTAATAATTGTATGAATGTTGTTGTAAGATTTATTTTCATATGAGATCAATTTTTAGTTGATTTATTTATAGGATTTTTAAATTTTTAGCAATCGCAACTTCATATTTTTCATATGAAATTATTTTTAGTTGATTTATTTATTTGTTGTTGTTGTTTATTTTTTATGTTATTTATTTGTTTCAAATTTGTTTGAGTTGATTTTCTTCTTCTTTTTTCCAAGCAACTGAGTTCTGAATATTATGGAGTGTTGATTTATATTAATTTAATTAGTTTCTAGTTTTGTTAAATAGATTTTTTAAAAAATATTTTTAAATAATCATCGATGGAATTGTATATGGTATTTTTGTTGGTTATATGACAAGCTTCTCGAGGGAAATACTGACAAAATGAAGCGGGTAATTGTTTTTAGCGTGTTTTTCCCGTCAATAAATCCATCGGTAATAATATGTTTTTATTACCAACAAACAAAAAATTACCAATGAAAGATTCATCAACGAAGCATTTTCGTCTATAATTCTGCCAATAAATTAATTGCCAACGGAATGATAGTACAAATACCGATGAAAAATTCCGTTTTTAATTATAAGAATTCTAGTAGTGGTTGGTCATTTCGTCGGTAGTATAATCACCAATGGATTTATAGAAAAAAAAACACGCCAAACAAAAATATTTAACCGACATCATTCCATCAGGATTTCTATAGGTGAATATAGCATATAACCCGATAAAAATTTCTTTTGTAATTCCATTGGTAATTTATGTCTAGTTATATAAGTAGAAGACGCATCACCCCCAGTGCACCCTACCTACGTTAAACTGCATTATTGATTGATTATTAATATAAGGCATGTTTCCATTTGTTGGTCTCATCTAAGGTTCAAGGTAGATCTCTATTCATGAAAAAGTATTTACCTTATTAAATTAAATTCTAATTGTTCTAAGGTCCTAATTTTAGCATCACATTTATTTTTTTATTTTATATCTTTAATTAATATTTGAGGGTATACTTTATAATATAATGTTATATTCCCAAATGTGAAAGTCTACACCTAAATCCTAACACTCTAAATAAAAAATTAATTGTGTTGTGATTTTTGGTATTTTGGTCAAACCTTAATGGATAATCATAAATTGATTACGATATTCATTTTGTATTTTTAAAACAAGATAAAAAAGTGATTTTGTTATTTTTAGAAAATATGCATGAAATAAAAAATCTTTAGGATTTGGCTATATGCACGAAAACAAAATATATTTTTGTATTTTTTGAAATTTCAAAGAAGAATCAAGTACTTTTAATTCTAGATTCGTATCTTACAATATAAATCTACAACTCAATATTAGATAAAATTATTGGAAAAACAATCGACAAACCCACAAATAATTTCAAAATATTCCTTTAATTTTTTCCATATATTTTTTGGATTTTTATTACGCTTGTTTGCCAAACATTTAAAAGATAGATAAAAAAAAGAGAGGGGCTGGAAGGCACTAGGGTGTGTTAAGCAAACACACCCTTAGTCTAAGGGCTGGGCTAATTGGCCCAAACCCAATCTGATTGGGTTGGGTAGACTGAAAGCCTAACAATTTCATTTATATATTTATATATGCAGAAGATGGGCGGGGCTCAGTAGGCTAAAGGTCCAGCCCTTCTTTATTTGCTGGCAAAGAGAGGCAGCAAGACGTGAATTAATTCACGTCCTTCATGCATCATTAAAAAAAATGCATTACTAAGGAAGGAAGATTACCTGGCGCAAGGTATGGTCATTTGGCTGCTGTTGCTGGTCTGCCGTGACGTTGTGGAGATGCTGGTGGATCCTGGAGTGATTCACAGTGCTGGTCTGGGAGGGTGACCACCTTTTTTGCTACTGTTGTTGTCCACGATTGAAATGGGGAGAGGAAGTGCACCCAATGTTGCTCAAGGTTGCTGCTTGCTCATGATGGTTATGGAGGAGCTAAGGTTGAGCTGCCGAAGTTGTTGCTGGAAGCTTGAGCTCCTGTTACTGGTTTGGAGAGGAGGCTGGCGTTACTGGAAGAAGGAGCTTCCAACACTGCTCACGGTGACTAGCTTTATTGTTGGGTGTTGCTAAAAAAAGGGGCGAAGCTGACTATTATGAAGGGCAAAGATAGTGTGACTGTTGGTGGTTCATAGTGGTCGTTGTAGGAGGAGAAAGATGGCTGGTTGGGCAGCTAAAAAAGAATGGTGTGTAAATGATGATTTTTTTGGCTTAATTTTCACTCAGATTTCTCATCTATTTTTGCACGAAATTCACCCCTAGAGGATGAAAAAGGGACATCTAGTCTTTAATGAGAATAAATCTTGGTATGTGATTCAAATGAAAAGGATATTAACCATTGGCCAAAAGTTATTATCGCAAGTTGTAAAACTGGGTGGCAAAGGCTGATTGGGTCAACTGTTTTGGGATGGTGTCGTGGCGGTTATAGAGGCGACCAACCAATGGGAATTATACTAGGGCATAGTACAGTGTCGGGCCATGAGAGTGATGTCTTGTTTATCTTGTTAGTAGAGACATGAAGCATTAAAAGTAGCCACTCAGAAAGTTTTTCAGGTATAAAAGTTGAAGATGATTTATAGTGGCCAAACGACAAGTCGTTAGCCCTTTTTTTTTTGGTTGTTGGTCAAAGCAGCATTGTTATTTTCCAAATCAAACCATTTTGGTCAAAATGCACCATTTCATTTAAATGAAACAAAACCTTTTTGACACCCTTAGGATTTTAATTTGGGATTTGACTAAAATTCAATTTAGTGCTTTGTATTTTGATTTCTTTTAATTGCATCATAATTGACTAATTTTTTTTTAATTTTATACAATTTTACCATTTCTAAACTCAAATATTAACGCCAAAGTTCAACGCCTTTTGATTCTAATCTTTGGTTTTTGATTTATGCAAGTCACTACTAGAAAATCAGATAACACCAACGGAATTATCGATGAAATTTTTTCGTCGGAAATTTTTAACGATGGAATAATTCCGTTGGTGATACCGCTGGTATTTGCCGACGGACTACTTCCGTCGGTATATACCGTCGGTATCGCCGACGGTGAGAAACTTTTTTTGAAAGTTGCAACGGCGTGATGACGTGGATTTTGTTTCAGGCGGAATAACCGACGACAATTTTCTGTTGGTGAATCCGTCGGAAAACGGCGATACATATTGACTCTGCCGACACTCTCTTCCTCTGTTTCTCCTCCTTCTTCCCCTTTTTCTTCCCCATCCCACCTCTCCCCTCCCAAACTGCATTTTTTAATCTATCAATTAATAAGTATGTATCCATTCGAGAGGTTAGATATTATAGTTGCTATGTAATTCATAATTAAATATTTTTTTATTGATAATTTTTGATTAATTCTATATATATATATATATCCAGGTACTTGTTCAATCTTATGAAAAAGGTTAAGAACAAGGCGCATGTTGAGACGTCAACATGTGAGGCCTATATTGTTGAGGAGATCTCAATATTTATCTCATACTATTTCGAACCTCATTTGAGAACGAAGATCAACCGTGTTCCACAGCATGATGATGGTGGTGAAGTGCCTTCAAGTGGGAACTTGTCAATATTCTCGAATCCTGGACGACCCACACCTAAAAATACCGTGAGATGAAGATATTTGTCTGAAATAGAGTTCAGACAAGCACACAATTATCTCCTATTTAACTGTGATGAGCTGAGACCTTTTATTAAGTAGATGTTCGACATAAACTTTGTCAAGAGTGTACTAGTTATGTTTTGTGATACCATAAACTCATATAATTTGAAACAACCTTGCAGGCAACATCGATGATACTTACTGTCCAATAACTCACAGCTGACTGAATCCGAGATCTTTCAATTACAAGATGAACAATTTGCCACATGATTTAGAACATATGTAAGTCCTATCACAAACTCATAATCTCTTGCAATGTAATTCACTGTACTTAAATATATATTACATAATATCCGTTTATTGATTGTTGTTGTATTTAATATACAAGGTTTATAAAATGGGAGTTAATGCTGCTATTTCACTGTCTTTACTAAACCTGGACCCTGAAAGAAAAGTCAAATGCTATAACGGGTATTTTGTCAATGGATGTCTTTCATACTGAAGAATATGGGCATGGAAGAAAGACATACAACAATGGTGTTTGTATTAAGAGATCGACTTCTATTGAGTTTGAAGTTGACTACTACAGTAGATTGGAAGAGGTCATCGAACTGCAATATCATAGCAAGCAGAATAGAGTGCTTTTATTTAAATGCTATTGGTATGACACAACTGACAGAGGAATTAGAGTAGATCCTCACTATGGTCTCGTTGAAATCAACTCAAAAGCTAGACACCGCAACGTAAATGACGTCTTTGTTTTTGCAAAGCAATGACAACAAGTTTATTACACATACACCCCTTCCTTTAGAAAGGACCAATCAAGAGTTGATTGGTTATCCGTTTTAAAAACAAAACCCAGGGGTCGTGTCGAGGTTGTTCAGGATGAGAACGAAGACACAAGTGTGATAGATGAAGTCTTTTAAGCTAGTGAGTTGGTTGAACCATTTCGAGTTGCTCATTCGATTGGCTTAGAAGAAGATTTGAATTTTCATGTTTTCGATGATAGTCTTGTTGATGTTGACGCAGAGGAGTTGAATGTCATTTTGAGCTCTACTAGTGCAATAGAGAATGTAATGAAGAAGTTGATAACCAAATTGAAGAGTGCGATGAAGTGGATGATAACAATTCAATTGAGGACGAAGATGAAAATTCTGACTAAACAAGCTGTAAAACCTTATTTTTATAATGTAATATTTTGGAACATGAAATATTTATTCTTTTTTAATTATCAGCTCCTGTAATTGTGCTGTGTGTGATCTAAGTGTGCAGGAGCATAGACACAAATAAAGGGAGCAGGTGTAAAAATATTGATTGTTTCACCGACGGTACTATCGACGGCACTAGGCCGCCGGTATCTCACAGAGAGTTGTTAAAAAATTACAGAGTTGTGCCACAATTTCTGACGGGTTTGCCGATGGAATGTGGAAATTACCGACAGTACTACCGACAGCCTAATGCCGTCGGTATTTCACAGAGAGTTGTCAAAAAATTATGGAGTTGTGCCATAATTTCCAACGAGTTCCCTGACAGAATGAAGAACTTACCGACGGTACTACCGATGGCCTAGTGCCGTCGGTATTTCACAGAGAGTTGTCAAAAAATTACGGAGTTATGCCACATTTTCCGACGGAAATTACCGACAGACATCACCGATGAAAATCACACTTCCCGAAGCGCACGCCTGTCAAAGGCACTGTTACCGACGGAATTGCCGAAGGCACAATTTCCGACGGTGATTTTCGTCCGGATTACCAACGGATTGAAAACAAAAGGCGGTATTTTTGAAATTTTTGGTGTGCATTTCAATTTATTTCCGTCGGAGTTACCAACGAAAATAAATGCCACCGACAACATTTATGTTCCGTCGATAATTCCGACGGAAATATTGGCATATAAAATCGTTCCCCCTCCCCCATTTGGTTCATTTTTTCTCTTGGTCCTCATGTCTATTTCTTCTCCTTTCCGTTTGAGTTTAGTTTTTGGAAGAGATTTGATTATTTTAGTGGTAGTTTTCAACATATTAAAACGTATGTAATGGTTTTTTTTTATCTTTGTATTTTTTATTTTAATTATCATTATTTTTTTGTTGTTCTTTATTTTTTGTGTTGTTTATAGATAAAATCTAAAAATCAACACACTATTAAGGTAAGCATTTTTTATTCTCAAATTTGTTTTGAATTAATGTATTGTTTTTTTAGTTTTGTGTATTGCTTGTTTTGTATTTAGGATGTTTTGTTTAATGTTATTGAAATATAGAATTAAATTAAATTTAATTAGTTTATATTAATTTTAATTTTTGGATATTATTATTTGTATTGAAATAATTCTTATTGTTGAATTTATGTTATAAATGTGAATTGATATATAGAATTAAATTTATTTAGTTTATATTAATTTTAATTTTATGATTTGTTCACTTTATGTTATGTTGTTTCTTATTTTGATTAATTTTAATTGTTATTTATGAATTTGTATTGATGGTAGTTTAAAATATATAGACGTTGAATTTCTATAGATGTTAGGTTGTATATAGTTGATTTTGCAATATTTTTGTAATTATCAATATTTGTAGGTATAAAAACTGTGGGTAGTCTCTACTATAAGGGAGGTGTTGTTTATATTTTTTTTTAATGATTGAATTGGTATAGATATTAGGTTGTATATATGATGTTAATGGAAATTATATAGATTGTGGGTATCGTAAAGATTGCAGGTTTGAAAACTGTGGGTAGTCTCTAGTATAGGGGAGGTGCTGCTGAACTTTTTTTAAAATAATCAAAGTTAATTTATGTAATAATTCATATACATTTGTGTAGATGCATCGAATGAAATCTACAGGACCTCGTCAGGAGACGGTTGCATCTAGTTTTTCTAGCAGCGAGGAGGACATCTCCTTAGGTGCTGATCACGACGATGCATCTGCGCAACTGTGTGATGCTGCCTCTTCTAGCGCGGTTTCACAGCGCAGAAGCAGTGTGCCTTCACAGCAGGGTCAATTCACCTGCAAGTACCAGGCACAATGGAAGGATGACCTCTCAATGTAAGTTTGTTTAAGTATTAGTTTTTTTTAATACTTATAACATAATTTATGAACAACTAATTAATTTTTTATTATTTAATTTCAGGTTCATAAACATTGAGGCTGCCAGGACAATTACATTGGCGTTGAAATCGTTGATAGGGATTCCATTGTTTCAATGGAGTCAGGTCTCCAGACATCCTGAATGGAGACCTCATATCGATGCTTGGTTTCAGCGATTTCAAGTAAGTGTTAATTTTTAATTTCCAGTTTATTTTTAATAAATAATTTTTTTAATTTTATATCTTGTACTATTTTTATTTTCAATGAATAATTTATATATAGAGAATAAATTTTAGTGGGATAGCGCGGACAACAATGTTGTCAGAGAGTATGGGAGAATCACGTGGCAACTAGGTAACATCGAAAATAATATTTATTTTTGATTTATAATTTTATGCTCTAAATTGAGTTACTATGGAAGTAGGTTGTGTGATTTTTGGTATGACACCCAAAAAAAGGCGAAAAGATATGCGAGGGACAACGGTCTTGAAGGATGGAATGAGGTGGCGGTTTGGCGGGAATTTAAACCGCCATTCATCTCGGGAGATATATGGGCGACATATATTGAGCACGTGACGTCTGAGCGGTTCTCACGGCGCTCAAAATCCAGAGCCATCAACCAAAACCAGCAAATTCATGGTTCGGTGACCACGCACACCGGTGGCTCCATCCTGTTCAGCGCACACGCGAAGCGGATGGTAAGATTAATTTAAATGAAATATATCGTTAATTAATTTATTGTTGTTTATGAATATATTTAACTTGCAATCATTTTTTTCCTTACAGGCTACGTCTCTTGGACGAGAGTCGAGTCCAATGGAGCTATTTGTAGAAACGCACGTGCAGAGTCAAGATCACCAAAAAGGGGTGCAGCAGTACGTGGACAACCGTGCTCAGCTTTTTGTGGTGTGTTTGATCAATCATTTTATTTCGTAAGTTATTATTTTCTTGAATTGAATATGATTTAAAAAAAAATTCAAGAGACCTATAATAGCCGGTTGAGAGAGATATATGGGGACGATCCTTTGATCCAACCAGATTTTGATCCGGATTTGTGGATGGAGGTCGGATAGTCTGGTGGACCCGATAAAAATCGAATCTACGGGCTCTCCAACACTACAGCTGAAAAATTACGGTCAGCCGGTAGTGTCTTAACTGTTGGGAGCTCTCCATCAGTATCGAGCACCCAGTCAGAGGAGTTTTTAGCCTTGAAACAACAATATGAACGTCTCTCAACGGATTATGCTCAACTCCATCAAATGGTCATGGAGAATAGATCAAAGATGGGTGATTATCCATATGCTGCTTTTTTTTTGTCGTACAATCCCGGCAACAACCA
>Ga0325403_1008007_pt1 | contig 10110 bp, 4 predicted proteins | sample PopdelMetagenome_19_FD_205665 | JGI IMG/M metagenome (GOLD analysis project Ga0325403, IMG submission 205665) | Populus deltoides microbial communities from Bellville, Georgia, United States - Xylem-PdKOR-R4 | ecosystem: Host-associated > Plants > Phyllosphere > Stem > Wood/Secondary xylem...
GGGGGGTGGGGTTATTATGTACTCAGAACCTGATGAACAACATATGTAACTCATAGCAGGATTCTTAATATAAATACATGTCTCCTGATCTTATCAGGAAGAAAAACCTTCTGAAAAGTGAGATTGACAAACCAAAAAAATCAACATAAGAATTCATCCCAGGGAACTGCATACCAGGAAGAAATACCACTGCGTAGAGCTTGTGCTGTCTTGAGTTTTCTCGACGCTAGCTGAGTTTAAGGCTGCAAATCCTGCAAAGTTCAATAAGCCACAAAATCTTAATTCGACTAATCAGACCCCAATATCTCACCCAATTTGCAAGTTTCATAAACTAAGGTGTTGAGTAAAATATCATAGAGGCGACTTTGTAAAGCAAACCTGAATCGTTGGGCACAATATGAAGGCTCTATTTTGACGACGACCTTGAGCTGCATCAACAACAAATGCCACAATGAAGCAAGTCTTGCTGTGTTTCAAAGGTCCACGAAGCTCATAAAGTGCATTATCCAAGACATCTTCATGTTCTTTGTTCCGGTATGATGTTTCAAAGGCACTCGGATGTCTAAAAGAATTTCAAACGTTCTTTAATGTTGTACACTTGGATTGGGGTTCAATATTCCCATAGAGTTTAGTTGCACAAACAAATTTAGTCATTGTAGTTCAGTTACACAGAAATTTCTTGTCCATCACCACATACTGTGGATCATACAAAATCCACAACTAAGAGTTCAAATGCAGTATAGAAACATGACTTGATTCAATTTCAAACCTTTAAATATGGCTTCAATGCATTAAAAGATTTACCTTTAAAACCTCTTTGCTTGATAAATTCAAAATGCTATTTTAAATTACCAAGAATCTCCTTTATGCTGTATATCCACTAATCAATGTTTTCCTTATGGTTGTATCTTTACGAATTTTGTTTAAACTGATGGTTAATTGGTATATTTATCTTTTGGGTTAAAAACTTGTTGGAGTTTAACCAAAGTTTTTAAACTTGAAATATAAATATAATTTAAATAAATCATATATGAATAAAAAATTAATTTAAAATTTTTTTTGTTTGGATCTATGTTGGAATTTTTTTTATATTAAATATAAGAAATTTATAAATTAATAAAACAAAGCTGGAGAACCTACAGTTAAATATATAGATATATTCAAGCAGAAGGAACAGACTCCCTTGAAAAAAGAGAACAGGCTCCCTTGAACAGCAACAAAAGCAAGACTAGCTTGCGGAACAAAAAAAAAAAAACCAAAGCCACAAAAGCTGCACAAGCACAGCAGCTATAAATCAGGCAATCCCAAACGCGAGCGCCGCGACCACCACCATCAAACTACAACAAGATCAAAACAATCTTCAGCCAATAGGACAAGCAAAACCTCCAACAGATCGCCACACAACCTCATGCCACTGCACAAGCAAAACTGCCCAAGAGCATCATAGCACCACCAACGACAACCCCAAACACATAAATCCACAAAGTCAACAACCAGAAACCAATAACCAACAGGACCACAACAAATTGGATCCACTAGGACCACTTACAGAACCAGAAAGACAACACAACCAACAACAAAAAGTATGCTACGAGCAACAACAGAAGTACCAGCTGCGTAGAGACAGACTGGCAAATCATCTACAACAATCAGGTGAATGGCCAGGTGGTTGGCCAGCTGTCTTCAGACGAGATTTACCTGGTCTCTTACGAGCAGATTCACCTATTCCAGTATTGGGCAAAGCAAGAGGGAGCAAGCCTTTGCTTCGGGTCATATAACACCGCCTGCTCTTGGCAGATGGAGGCCCAGGAGGTACATTCCCATCTTCCCATATCCAGATGAATCGGGCCCAGAAGGATCATCAAGAATTGTTATAACATGATGGTTAATAGATATATCTGAAGTGAAATTAAAAGTGAGGACTTACTTTTTTTTTATTTTTTGTTAAAATTTTGTTGGATTTTAATCGACCTAAGTTCTTTTTTTAACTTGGAATATTAATATAATTTAAAAAAATTATAAGATAAAAAATTAATACTAAATAATTCTTAGTTAACATGATTTAAAATATTTTTAGGCTGGAGTCTAATTATAGTTGTGGGCTTGGTTCTATGTTGGAATTTTATTTAAAATGATGATTAATAGGTATATTTGAAATCAAATTAAAAATGAAATCTATTCATTTAGGTTAAAATTTTGTTGGTATTTAATCTTCAATGTAAATTTTATAACTTAAAATATTAATATAACTTGAATAAATTATAGATAAATGAGAAATTGATCTCAAATAATTTTTAAATTGCATGATTTAAAAAAGTATTTGTAATGACTCCAATTTATTTACACAACATTCCATGTATACATAATTATCAATGAAAGTCCAAGATTTTTTTTTGTATATTCTACTAAAAATCCAGTAACGTTTCCTCTACATTTTTACTATCAAGTTATCAACCAAATAACTTTCACAACCTGCAAAACAACAATTCTAGCATTTATCCCACCATCCAGAACTTCTTTAACCAAATCATAAATCTATAAGTATTACAAATAATGGAACAACTAAATTAGTTACAACATAAGACAAGACACACATTAATTCTTGAAAATAAAGGTAAAAAAAAAAAAGTACAACAAAATTATAGATATGCTTTACAAACAATTACTTTAGATACATCATCCATAATTAATTTAGATATATATACACATTTTTTTATACAAAGTTATATTACAAAACAAAATATACATTATTTGATTAAATAAAAAGATATAAATACATAAATTTATTACTCAGTGCAGTATTGCGGTGTTACGAGTTACCTGAAATTTTATTTAATACCACATATAATCAACATTATATTCAAATATATATATATATATATATCAAACAACCAATTTATTAATTAACCTTTATCCTTGCAAATCAATGCCATTAATACATTTTTGAGAGCATACCAATGTTATTATTAGCCAAAACTTACTAAATTAATTAATTTTTCTATTTGTTCATTAACCAGGACACTAATCCTATTAACTAAGGAATTAATTTCTCAAATAATTTAATATTTGTCGATTAAAAATCAAGATAAAATTAAAAAAAAATTACGATTATTGCTTAGATAAAATCTTAGTTTCTGAAATGCTAAACACCTACTTTATATCAAAGCATGTGAAATGGTCCCTGCTAACAATATATCATTTGTCATTCTTTCCCAATAAAAGTCAATTTTATTTTCTATATAGATTTCAAGTTCAAATCAATTGCATAAAAAATTCCAAATTATTATTATGCATAAATGCCCTCAAATAAACTCATAAATTTAGTCATATCTTTCACCAATTCTTATCCTCTTATAATTCCAAGTCCATTAAATATTTAATCACAACTAAATAAATTTATTAATTTCATTCCAACCCACTATAAATACATCAACATATATTAATTACACATAATTACACAAACATCTATTAAATTTCTATGTTTCTTTTTTTTTTTTATCTCAAGATGGTTGGCACCCAATTTTATTTTCAATCATTCATTCATTATTTTACATCGTCTATAACTTATTTCTTCACAATTACTTCAAACAACAACAATTTCACACTTCCCTAAAGTTTCTCCTACAAACCTAGAATTATGCATTAAATTCATTCCTCTTCATTCAAAATTATTTAAATAAGCATAGAACCTTTTACTCAATAATAAAATGGACTTCAAAAGCTAACATGTTAGATTTTTTCCACACCTTCAAATCTTCTCTTCTTTCGTCATGAATTACAATCCTAATTTTCCACTATTCCTCGCTTGGTTTTCTCTTAAATCCTTGCTTGATGAATGGGTTCCTATTTCACACTTCCTAACTCATAAATCCTATCTAATTTTTTACTTTTTTTGTCAAGGATTTTTAGTGTTTAACTCTCACAATTATTTTCTCTCATTTCCTTATATATTTCTAGTTTTGCCAATTTTTAATGGAAGAAGAAAAGGCTGATTTTTCCAACTTTTTAGCTCAAATGACTATTTTACCTTTAATGAGCTCCTTTTAAAATTTTTGCTTGACTGTCAATATTTTCACATGGCCTTTTCGAGCTCAAATTGTCTTGAGATTTCAACCTATTGTATATCAATGTGTTATAAAACTTGTCATAAAATTTTAATCCGATCCAATAGTCGGATTGAAAATTATACTTAATAGCATAAAACTAGTCGGGAGGTGATTTTAAAAATCTAAATCTCTTGTTTCATCATTCTATGTGTCATATTAATTATTCGACTAAATCTTTAGGACCATCCTCTTATTCCAAAATATATTTATTTTTCATTTTTGCCCTTAGGTTCACTTATGATTTATTACCATTTTACCGTACCGTTATTGATTTTTAACTAAGATTTCCATCAACATTTCTTTTTTGTTTTTATCAATAAAAAATCATAATTAAGAACTCTGAGCTTCTTCCCTGGCAACGAAAAGCTCAACCCTCAGACTATCTTGGGTGGTATTCACCTCAAGGATCTTCCATTTCAAGGTATCAACTTGGTTATAAGTGGTCTCAAGCAGTTTATCATTGAAGCCCAATAGAAGAACACCACCTTGTATTTTTTCCTTCAACGATGAATAAGTCACTTTAATGCTCATCAGTTCGACCTCCACGGCAGCCTTCTCCTCTTTTAGTTGCTCCACGGCAGCCTTCTCCTCTTTTAGTTGCTCAAAGGTAGTCTGATTAGCCCTATTTTTAACAATGACCTCCCGTACGTGGTTTATCTTGATCATCCAACACCTCTCGAAAAGGATGTATATCATGAAAGTCTATAAAAAATAAGTGTTAGGAACAATGGTCATAAAACAAAACTACAAGAAGAAATGAGAAAAGTTTCTTACATTAAATGTTATTTGTCCAATTAAAGCTAAATGATGATGATGGCTCTTATCATACATTGTTGAGAATTGTGAGGATTCTCTCCAATAGTCTCACCACCTCAAGACTAGTATCCCAAGGCTTGACCTCCCATCAATAACAGCCTCCATGAACTGCCTCTCATATTTAGTCAGGGTGGGGAAGCTGAAAAGAGTTTGACCAATAACGAGGTTGGCAAAAACATCATTGAACTTAACTTTCTTAGGAACAACCTAAGTAGAAGGCCCAATTATTGCAGCCTCTACCAACAAATCTAGAAGTTGAGGTAGAGGAAAGGCCACTACAAGAGCCTTTACTGTTAAGGATAAAACATCGGTCTCTATAAAGGTGGAAACCATCATCCTCTTAAAATAGACAGTAGCGCCTGCAATCATTTCAAGAGGAGTCAATTATGTTTGACCCTGGTTGAAGAAGTATGATTGCCCCCAACTACCTTTTTTGCAAGAGTTCTAACTTTATATCAAAGCATGTGAAATGGTCCCTGCTAACAATATATCATTTGTCATTCTTTCCCAATAAAAGTCAATTTTATTTTCTATATAGATTTCAAGTTCAAATCAATTGCATAAAAAATTCCAAATTATTATTATGCATAAATGCCCTCAAATAAACTCATAAATTTAGTCATATCTTTCACCAATTCTTATCCTCTTATAATTCCAAGTCCATTAAATATTTAATCACAACTAAATAAATTTATTAATTTCATTCCAACCCACTATAAATACATCAACATATATTAATTACACATAATTACACAAACATCTATTAAATTTCTATGTTTCTTTTTTTTTTTTATCTCAAGATGGTTGGCACCCAATTTTATTTTCAATCATTCATTCATTATTTTACATCGTCTATAACTTATTTCTTCACAATTACTTCAAACAACAACAATTTCACACTTCCCTAAAGTTTCTCCTACAAACCTAGAATTATGCATTAAATTCATTCCTCTTCATTCAAAATTATTTAAATAAGCATAGAACCTTTTACTCAATAATAAAATGGACTTCAAAAGCTAACATGTTAGATTTTTTCCACACCTTCAAATCTTCTCTTCTTTCGTCATGAATTACAATCCTAATTTTCCACTATTCCTCGCTTGGTTTTCTCTTAAATCCTTGCTTGATGAATGGGTTCCTATTTCACACTTCCTAACTCATAAATCCTATCTAATTTTTTACTTTTTTTGTCAAGGATTTTTAGTGTTTAACTCTCACAATTATTTTCTCTCATTTCCTTATATATTTCTAGTTTTGCCAATTTTTAATGGAAGAAGAAAAGGCTGATTTTTCCAACTTTTTAGCTCAAATGACTATTTTACCTTTAATGAGCTCCTTTTAAAATTTTTGCTTGACTGTCAATATTTTCACATGGCCTTTTCGAGCTCAAATTGTCTTGAGATTTCAACCTATTGTATATCAATGTGTTATAAAACTTGTCATAAAATTTTAATCCGATCCAATAGTCGGATTGAAAATTATACTTAATAGCATAAAACTAGTCGGGAGGTGATTTTAAAAATCTAAATCTCTTGTTTCATCATTCTATGTGTCATATTAATTATTCGACTAAATCTTTAGGACCATCCTCTTATTCCAAAATATATTTATTTTTCATTTTTGCCCTTAGGTTCACTTATGATTTATTACCATTTTACCGTACCGTTATTGATTTTTAACTAAGATTTCCATCAACATTTCTTTTTTGTTTTTATCAATAAAAAATCATAATTAAGAACTCTGAGCTTCTTCCCTGGCAACGAAAAGCTCAACCCTCAGACTATCTTGGGTGGTATTCACCTCAAGGATCTTCCATTTCAAGGTATCAACTTGGTTATAAGTGGTCTCAAGCAGTTTATCATTGAAGCCCAATAGAAGAACACCACCTTGTATTTTTTCCTTCAACGATGAATAAGTCACTTTAATGCTCATCAGTTCGACCTCCACGGCAGCCTTCTCCTCTTTTAGTTGCTCCACGGCAGCCTTCTCCTCTTTTAGTTGCTCAAAGGTAGTCTGATTAGCCCTATTTTTAACAATGACCTCCCGTACGTGGTTTATCTTGATCATCCAACACCTCTCGAAAAGGATGTATATCATGAAAGTCTATAAAAAATAAGTGTTAGGAACAATGGTCATAAAACAAAACTACAAGAAGAAATGAGAAAAGTTTCTTACATTAAATGTTATTTGTCCAATTAAAGCTAAATGATGATGATGGCTCTTATCATACATTGTTGAGAATTGTGAGGATTCTCTCCAATAGTCTCACCACCTCAAGACTAGTATCCCAAGGCTTGACCTCCCATCAATAACAGCCTCCATGAACTGCCTCTCATATTTAGTCAGGGTGGGGAAGCTGAAAAGAGTTTGACCAATAACGAGGTTGGCAAAAACATCATTGAACTTAACTTTCTTAGGAACAACCTAAGTAGAAGGCCCAATTATTGCAGCCTCTACCAACAAATCTAGAAGTTGAGGTAGAGGAAAGGCCACTACAAGAGCCTTTACTGTTAAGGATAAAACATCGGTCTCTATAAAGGTGGAAACCATCATCCTCTTAAAATAGACAGTAGCGCCTGCAATCATTTCAAGAGGAGTCAATTATGTTTGACCCTGGTTGAAGAAGTATGATTGCCCCCAACTACCTTTTTTGCAAGAGTTCTAACTCCTGCTATTGTTTCTATAGGAACAAAGCCCTCAAGAGCAAAGAATACATCAATTATGATGAGGAAGTCCTTCATCACTTCTTCAGCCCTACCTTTACTCATGACTAGAGACGAACATTTCCTTTGTGAACTCTCCTCTACAGACCTTACTGGAGTTTCTCCTTCTCCTTCAACCGTTAATCATATATAAAAAAGAAGTCAACAATAAACTCAGATACATAAAAAAAAGAATAAGGAAGCCATATACTTTTGCAATGCGGTCTGATAATATAATACTATGGCCATCCTATTAACTTTGTACTTAGCCAAGGTCGAGCCTAGCATAACACATGTTTTCTCCTCGTTTGAGCTCAGATGTGGCTTGTTATATACATCGGGGAGAGGAACCCATTAATAATAGGAATAACCCCAGATCTATTACATTCCACCTTTGGAATTGACACTATAACTTATTATCAACTATCTCTCCCTCCATTTCTTGACATACACATGCTTTTTACATAGAGTCTCCTTCATGGCTTTAGTGGATATATTAGTGAAGGTAAAAAATCAACGCATATCATTGCCACCATCGGTGTCAACAATCAAATGGTAATAATTTCTAAAGACATTGACAATATGCTCGATTTTGAGGAGCTTAGAAAACTTATCAAAGGCGAACAAAGTTATCCACCCATTACGGTGTAGTTGGCCTGTACCCAACTGATAATATCTAAACACTTCCTTCACAAATCCTTAGAGAAAAAAGGAATACCCTAATATATACATGAAAAAAGGGTTATAATCTTAAATTGACCCTAGACATAGCCCAAGGTTTGCTGACTAATACCCTTGACATCATCACTATAAGTGAGTAACAAACTATGTCCTTTACACCTAAAGTGCTAAGAGCGTCATCCTCAAGGGTTTGAGGCAACCTCTCTCTCTTCTAAGATTCCCTAATAATTGCATGAGAAGAGCTTCGGAGAGCTACTCTCCCCTTGCTAGAGGTGAATGTCGGGGTGCCATCTCTTTCTAATTCTAAGGCCTAGTCTAATGGACCTTGCCCTCAACTATTTCTTTCAGTCTCAGGTTAGAACCTGAACTCCTCTTCAGAGGCAGCAACATCTCTTTTTTTCAAGAGATATATTTAACTATTTTTAGATCAATATTTTTGTTTAAAGTAGAAAAGGAAATAAGTTTGTGGAGGAAAAATACCTAGAATGAGTTTTTCTTTATATTAACAACATATTTTTTCAGAAAGTAAAGAATGTAAAATAAAAGATTGAAGCAAGAATGGCTAGGGTTATAAAGAAAACATCTTTCCACTCTCATTGTCGGATGAATGACTTTTCATGTCACCTCAGATTTCCTGAAGGCCAATCAATTATTGCATTGAATGCACGCTGCCATTGTGTTTCCCAATGGATAACTCCTTTCAATAAAGATAAGTCACATGATCATCTCTTTCTAATGAGAATGAGACACATGGTCGCAAATAATCCCAACAATTTTGTAAAGACAAATCTCATAGGGAAGGTAAAAAGTCTCTCATTGATGGGACAAATATCTCTCAGGTAAAAAGATTGGTAACCTTTTAAAATCTTTGCGTAATAAATATGCAAAAACTTGAGGGCCTACTGATGGAACAATGTATTTTATACAATTTCCCCCCTGAAATCCATGTTCAAAACAAGAAACCGAAGGTAGAGTTGAGCCTAATCATATATGGGTTTGCGCGGGCTGCCATAACCATTACCCTCGGGCTCAGCCAAGCGTTGAGCCAAAGTACAAAAGGCTCTAACAATCTTATCATGATTCATATTGGACCACAAGACTCTGATGAGTCAGAGATATTTTTTCTTTGATGAGTTATAGATAATTTTTCTATTTGACACATAAGAGATGTTTTAATGCTATCATAAAATGACAACTTTTTAGTCTTCCCCTCCACCAAATAATAAGAAGGATGAGCTATAAAAACCCATTGGATCCTTAAAAGGAGGGGGGTTCATAATCTTTTCACTCTAGATATTGTTTTGAGCATATATATATATATATATATATATATATTTAAAGTCTATCTTTCTAAAAGATTATTGTTTTTTCTCTGAAAAAAAATGACTTAATCATCTGAAAGTTCCCAAATCTACCAAAAAAGACCTTTTACATGTATCTGTCATCAATTTTATTGGCTTACCAAGCACCAAGTACTAGTTACTAACCACCTTAGACAAGAAGAATGAATTAGATTGATAGAATCAATAAATTAGCTAATCATCCAACATATAAACCTTAATTCTACACTATTTAAATCTTTTAATATCTCATTAAAAAAAAAAAGTGATGTTATAATTTCAAGAAGGATAACCGACGAGAAAGATATTTAGATGTGCATCAATGTAAACATATTTTTTTTTTTTAGGTTTTTGAGGAAAGGAATAAATGAAGGGAAAGTAACGGATGAGGGTTTTGGGATGGTGGTATAGAGTGTTTAGAGGACAGTGAAAGAGAAGGAAAAGTTGTATCATAGGGATTGTTTC
>Ga0325403_1008008_pt1 | contig 10110 bp, 6 predicted proteins | sample PopdelMetagenome_19_FD_205665 | JGI IMG/M metagenome (GOLD analysis project Ga0325403, IMG submission 205665) | Populus deltoides microbial communities from Bellville, Georgia, United States - Xylem-PdKOR-R4 | ecosystem: Host-associated > Plants > Phyllosphere > Stem > Wood/Secondary xylem...
GCAGAAAAATTAGAAAGGAATACAAGAGACGGACTTTGTTTACGAAGAACACTATATATAATTAGCATCTATTATTCTTTACACACAGAAAATATATATATTTTATCCTTTTAATGTTATATATGTTTATTAATTAATTAAATACATTTAAATATTAATTTAAACATCAAAATATACCTCATTTCATAAGAGATTAATTTGTTTTACAAAATCAACACCAATGAAAAAAAATCATTAGCCAATTTTTCTGTGAAGGTTCTTGGTGAACTCATCAATTCCCACATATGCACCCATATATTTCCTCCCATGAAATAATTTTTTTTAAAAACAAACCATGGTTTCAACCGGAAAAATAAATAGCCACAAATCACTCATAAAATAGACAAAATATATTTCTTTCACCTTCCTCGTACTAGAAATAAAAAAATAAATTTTTAGATTAAAATAAATTTTTTATTTTAATTTTAAAATTGAAAAAAATCTAATATTTATAATTTATAAAATACAAGAAATACAATAAATATTTTGTCTAAACTTTTTAAGCCATCCATTCCCAACATGTTTTTACTTTGATTCTTTTTTTTTAATCTTATTTCTCTTAACAAATTGACTTATAATTTTATCTAATAAGAACCAAATTTTAGGAAAAAAAAAAAAACAACAACTACGAATAGCTTGTCTACAGTGTCAGAGGAAAAAGCAACTATGAATAGCTTGTCTACAGTGTCAGAGGAGATCTACAGTGCATTTTGCACAATGCGAGGCGTTTTAGGTTTTTTTTTTTTTTTTGTTAATAATTAATGAGCTATGAGATGGGAAAATCTCTTATATTAAGGGAAAAATTGATTTAACCTTCATTTGTTTGCTGGAAAGTAATTTTTTTTAAGTGAATTCTAAAAAAGTAGATTGTTTTTCGATATTTGGTAGTGTAATGAAAAATAAATTGGAAAACATTTGTCAGTGTTTGATTATGTCATAAAAAAATAAGCTGGAAAAAAACTTATTAATGTTTTATTTTTTTCAAGTTTATTAAAATAATGAGAAACAAATCTTACAAATTAAAAAAGTTGAATGAGAATGAAATTGAAAAAAAATATAATTTCATAAATTATCTCAAATAAAATAAATAATAATCAAAATAATAGAGATCAAATCTAAAAAATAAAAAAAATGAAAGATGAAGAAATTAAAATAATAATAATTAACATTTTATAAATTATTTCAAATAAAATAAGTAACAATCAAAAGAATGAGGGCCAAATTTGATAGATAAAAAATTTCAATTAAAAAATGATAAGGGAAAAGTAAATAACAATTATAAAAATAAGAACCAAAATTAATATAAAAATTAAATTCTAAGGAATGAAATTGAAAAAAAAATATGCAAAATAAAATATATATAGCAATCAAAAGTTTGAGGACCAAATTTGATATAATCAACAAATAATATGACATTTCTAAATTTTTCACAACTTCCGGAAAGTGTTTTATGCCCAAAATAAAAGGAAAATACTTTCCTGAAAACCAAGCCTAATTTTTCTTTGACAGGAAAGTGTTTTTCGTTGACCAACTTTTCTAATGGCAAACAAACAGGAAAGTTTGAAAAGTGATTTTTCAGAAACTAGTTTCCGAGAAACAAACACAGCCTTAGAAGAGATTTGACACTGAAATAAGGGACTTGGAAGTGGGATAAGGCAATCCAATTTCCTGCTTGGTTTGATGACATGTCAAATCTTAAAGATACAAGAAAGCAAGTGAATAAAAAAGAGAGTATTTATAATGATAACACAAATCCTGTTGATTCTAGCTCGCTCATTTAAGCTAAAACACAAAATTAGAATTTCTTTTCATTTTATTTTGTTAATTCTTGATATTATAAGAACTAAGAAGTGAAATTTCATTCAAATTAATCGCTTTGACTAACAGTTTTTACATATATTATATGTAAAAAAGTAGTAGGAACTAGAATGAACAATGAAATAGCAATAAATACTATTTACTTCTATAATCTCATCGTTTTGTTTTTTTTTTACTTCACAATAATTCTTTTTTATCCGTGAGGATCTCACTAGAGCGTCTTCTACTTTCTAATAGGTCGTAAAATAGATCAGAATCATTCTCAACAAGTCCATAATAAGTGATTCTATTTTTTTCATCGGGTTCGAGTAGAGACCAAAGGTCTTGAGCAATCGATCCGGCAAAACAACTCAAAAGATAAAGAAGTATCATTAATTTCATCATACTCGTTCCAAGTTCAAAGGTTATATGAGTAAAAGAAAACAGCTTTTAAATTTGCATTAAAAAAAATCGAGATTCATTTCTTATGTACAACAGTATAGCAGAAATCAACATAAGAAGATGAGATCATTTGTCTTAAAATTGGTTGATTAGTGGCTTGAAAGCGGATTCAAAGAATCAATCTCGCGATTTATTTTCATACTCGAACAAATAAGAATTTGGAAGATTTAAATTCTACAATTGTCGTTTTTATTGGTTTTCTTATAATTTGGATATGTTATTTTGGGGTTAATTTATCAGAAATAATACTACATAGTTATGGTTCATTTACATTAATATCTAATTGAATTGAAGAAAAAGTTTAAAAAATATAACCAAGACAGCTTATATATATATATATATATATATATACTAGCTTTGATACCCGCGCGATGCTGCAGGCGTTTTAAGTAAAATGTGGTTCTAATTATTATAATAAACAGTGATAAGATAATCAAAAATATTATAAAGGAAAAACATGATATTCATAAAGTTATTGGTTAATTATAAAAGTTATTATAAAAGTTAAGTAAAGAGAGTTAAATCCAAGTAAAACAAAAGTGCTTACAGCTAAATATTTTGTGTTTTTTAACGTCCAATCAGCTTGCGATGTTGGATAAGAAAGCATTGATTAACTGAATGCTAGTTTTTTTCCTATAGCAAAATATAAGTGTAACTGTAAGATATAAATATTTCCTAACGAAATAAACATCAAATATTTTTGAAGATAAATAAGAAATGAGAAATAAAGATGTAATTGTTGCTGGGTATATAAGTTCATAAAAAAAAGAAAGGCAATTAGAAAGTGAGAATGATATAGCTGATTGTGATTGAATTAATTTTTGTTAAATAAAGAGATAGTGGAGCAATACAGAGTACTAAATGATATAGTAGATGCAAACCTTTTCAGGAGATGAAATGGAGAGGCGTTGCTTCTTTGGAATTGCTGGTGTAGAACCGACATCATCTCACATCAAATATAAACAACAGAGCTGGCATGTTAAGATGTTATAAGAAATGTTAAGAGTTTATAAGGAAAGGTGCAGGAATGCAGGATTAAAACTGGTAAAATACAGTATTGAAAAATAAGTTTACATGGAGAGGCATGAAATAGGAACAAAAAAAAAATATCTTGCGGCATGTCCGCGCGATATATATAAAAAACACTTCTTATTAACCTAACCTTTGTCTTTTTTTTTTTCCTGGAAAAAACTTAAAACAACTTTGTTTTGATAAAAAAAAAAAGGTTTTTCTTCTGCCGGACATGGTTATGAGTCAATAGTCACCATGTTAACATACAGGGCCAGGCCAGACTGAGTATTGTAACCATGGTTAATTAATTATCTATATATTTTCTATGATTCTTGAGACTTTAAGTTCACAGGTCAATTCTGTAAAATCCAGCAGCATATAGGCGTAGCTGGATGCTTACATACTGATTCCTGAAACTTTGCATTTTATTTTGTCTGTAAAGTAAAAGAACTCGACAGAAGTGAAAAACAAACCTGGCAATGTAGATTATTTGCAGACTAAACCAAAATAGCTCGAGCAAAATCCAATGTTGTCAAAGGTGCAATGAAAAAAAGACAGTCTTGCAAAACATATGAAGAGTCCATTAAAACTGAGAAGAAGAAAAAAACTACTTTAAAAACACCGAATGAAAAGAAAACCAAAGAGCAATGAAATAAGCAGGCAATTTCGATCACCAGTAACTAAATGAATAACCCATGCACATCGAAAAAAACAACATTAAAAAGAGCAGCTGAAAAGAAAGACAGAGCAATGAAATAACCTGAGAATTCTGATTACCAGGAGTCAAACAAAAAGCTGCTGGAAATCGAGTGTTCTCTTGAGTGCAATGGAAGAAGCAAACCCTTCAAAGCAATTGGAAATAGGCCAAACATCCCGAGAGTTAAAATAAAACAAAATTAAGAAGCCACAAAAACCATAATAATTAAAAGAGAAAGAATGAACACACACCAATTAGAGAAGTTGCTGAAAAACAAAACCAGAACTAAAGACAACGAAAAGTGTAAGAAAAAGAAAAGACAATAGTAAATTGTCAAAACATTTAATGCACCATCATGATCTTGCATGTGCAAGTAAAATTCTTTCCTACTGCAGATAAAAAGAAAAGACTTAATTGAAAAAAACAAAGAAAAAACAGTGTAAATTTTCAAAGCATTTAATACATAAATATGATGATGTCGTTTTTGTAAGTCAAATATTTTCCAAGCTACAATTCTTTTAATAATATAATAATAACTAACAAAGAAAATTGTTCTATGAAAAAGCATGTGCTTTCCCCACACGTTAACTAACAAAGAAAATTATTTTATGGGGAGAAGTACAGTGCTTTTCCACGCGTTTTAGAGTTCTTTTAATTTAATTATATATATAAAGAAGCTCTAGGTAAGTCGTTCAAGAACCTTTTGAATCACTCAATTTTTATTCTTACGTGTAACCTTTTTGTTTGGCTTGTTTTTTTCCAACAAATCTAAAAATATGTTCTTATACGCTGCGCTGAGCCAATTTCAAGCTATTTAGATCGATTACTTACAACCCTATCAATTAAGATCACAATTGACCAAAACTTAAAAACTAGGGTAAGATTGTCGGTTTTATACAAATATAGGGACCAAATAAAAAAGGCGTCATCTAAAACAAAACGGTCCAATTTTTCAATCTCCCTGCTTCTCCAAAGTCGATGCCCAAAACCCTAACTAGAAATCACAGTTCCATTTCCGGCTGAAGAATCAAATGGCAACTTCACTAATAACCAAAACCCTAAACTCAATCAAAAACCCTAAACTCTTGAGACCACTTACCCGCCAATTCACCTCCATCGCCACCGTCCAATCCGAAAACCCTTCTTCCTCTTTCACTTTCGCTGACCCCGACAGCAATAGCAGTAGCAGTTGTAATGACAGCAATATATACATGAGGAAGGGACCTCCAAATTGTAATGTGAAAGGCGAAAAGGATTCATCTTCGGTGACAATGCCGATGTCATCTATGACAGGGTCAATTGTGGGCAAGAGGTTTTATAAGCAAGTGACAACAAGAGAAGCCGATGATGGGAATGGATGGAATGTGATGCTTGATTATAGAACTCTTAAAACTCCTTCTAAAAGGCCTCTCAAGTTGCCCACTCTAGCTCTTGCTAAGGCTATTGCTGCTGAATGGGATTATCAGGTTTGCTTTATTTCAATTGAGTGTTGTTGGATTTGTAAGAGCTGAATTGGGTTTCTTTTTTCTTTCTTGACTTGTGTATTATAGTAGTTCAAAAGGGCTTCTTTTTATTGCTTCGATTTGGAGTCCTGATATTCATTTTCAATTGGGTTTTTAGCAAGATTCAATTTCCAGCCTTTGATTTTTGGGGTTTATTCAACCTTATTGAATTGTTTTTTGATATGAAATATGCTCCTTTTATTTGGGATTCTGCTGTGTCGTTTGGCAGCAAAAGTCAAATGGAAACGATTCAAAAGTTGCATTTCTTTTCCCTCTTTGATTATGTGATGTGTGAATGATTGGATGGAGTAATGAAATGTTACTTGTTGTAGCAAACAGATGGGATCAGGCCTTTTACAATGCCTCTCATGAAACTTGCATGCACTGCATTGGACAGAGTCCCACTCACCCGGCCGAAGATTATTGAACACTTGATGAAGAAATTTAGTCAGGATTTAGTATTCTGTCGTGCTCCTGAGGATAATGTTCTCACTAGTGGTGTCTATGGTATGTTATTCATCCACAAGTCTGATGCTATATTCAGTTTTGATTCATCATTTGATTGTTTGTGCTTTTTCTTTGAATTAGTCTCTTCAATTTCTTGTAGGTGACATGTTCTTTCATGAAATGTAAGTTTTTTTTTTAGAGCTCCATCTCTTTTGTCTTGTGTTTTCTTCTTCAATTGAATGTAAGTAGATATTTCACCATCACAGGGCAACTTAACGGTTTCATTATTGTTGTAATTCTTTATGGATAGAGTTGTTGTCTGTTCTTCTATTTAGTACTTTCTGTGAATGTTTAATAACCTGCTCCATTTTGTTCAACATTAGTAGCATGGATGTATATATCTTAGTTTGTTTCAAAACATCAAAATGAAAATTCTACTGTTCTTTTGCTGTTTCCAGTACTGTCTAGGAAGATATTTTTGCTGAAGTTTCTCAAGAAAATACATCCTAAAATTAATTTTAATGTGTTCAGTGAAATGCTTATGAATCATGGAGCTTTCATTTTTGGCATAAAGCGCAACTATCTGAGATCCAGAAAGTACTTTTAGAGTTGAATTGGTGCAATCGTCATCCTATTTCTGCTCCACCTAATGCATTCTTGACTTATTGTAAACAGTAGTCTTATGCATGGATATTTGTTTAATCTAAATAACACTAAATATCTGTAACAACTTGCTTTTCTGTTCTTTTTTTCTTTGTCAGAACGGCAGGTGGAGAAATTTGATCCCTTAATTGATTGGATAAAATCAGAATTTGGCTTTAAGCCTGTTGTGCACTCGTGTCTTTTTGGTGGCAAGCAGGAGGAAGGTCTAGTGAAAGCAATAGAAAACCTTCTAAAACAAACCGATGATTGTCAATTGGCAGTTATTGATGCAATTGCATCTGCAGCACACTCTTTAATAATTGCTGTTGGAATTGTTAAGGGGAAATTGGATATTGAGGAAGCTATTGAGCTTATCAGACTTGAAGAAGATTTTCAGGTTCTCGTTCTTTATCTCTCCTCTTCACCCTCCCCTCTTTTCTCACAGAGAGAAAAACACTTAAGAAACTTTATGGATTTCTCCCTGTTTTTTGCTTTGCAGGTTGACACATGGGGTTTGGTTGAAGGTGGTCATGACATTGATATTGCTGATTTAAGGGTACAAATCTCCTCTGCTGCTGTTTTCCTGGGCCTTTCCAGGAAATGACCTCTGTACACTTGATATTTTTCAACTCAATTGTTTGTTTTAGTGCTACTACTTTTATCTTTAGCTGTAGATCTCTAAGATCTACATTTAACTCTCAAGGTTTTGTAAGAACTTTTGTTGTGATTTTGCTGAGATGTAGTTGATGCAATAATTGTGTCGTTTGCTTATGCAATCAAGAGAACTGATGATGCTAATAGTCTAATACTACTATTTATCATGGTCAACAAGAATGAAGTTTTGCTTATACAATCACTACTATTCTGCCTTCTTCAGTAGCCATTGACCTATGCAATTTATCATATGCTTTCCATAGTTGACAATATTAGCAGCAGATCTGTGAAAGGCGTCACGGAGTCATGGTTTTGGTTCTGTTGTGAGAACCAGAAAGTTGACTTTAGAGTTCAAGTGCTTTTAAATGTAATCGCTGTTCCCTTTGTATCTGTTCCTGGCATTCAACGTATTCATGTGATTCTCTGTGTTCTATCCAGCTGCTTCCCTGTTTGATGTGTGGTTTTTGATGGTTGAAATATTTGAACAGGGCATGTTCCACCGTTAATAGTAGAGATACAAAGTACAAACACGCTGCGAAAACTGGGAAGTTAATTTTCTGTAAGTTGAAGCTGAAGGAAACACCACGCCGGTATCTTTTCCCAAGTAAATATAAATAAAATCTGGTAGAAATAGAGGGCATGGTAAAGCCACTTCTGTTTAATTTTACAAGTGTAATTTTAACAAGCAACAAAACAATCCTCATAATGGAATAATTTAACATTTATACCGCCATTAATTAATGTTATTAAACCTATTCTAAACTAACATGTTATTCAGGTGATTCTCTGATCTAAAATCTAGTCTAATCCGGGTTTTATATAAAATTAGATAAAATTCCTAGTGATTTTTCAATCTAAAATCTAGCCTGATCTGGATTTTATATAGAATTAGATAAAAATTAATCCATGAAATCGGTCATCCTGTGACATCCCGCCACCCCATTCATAACTTCACAATAAGCTGGGATATAAACAAGGACCAGTCTTGGAACTATGTTCATTAATGCTTAGTTTATAAAATGATGATTACTTTTCAGCGTTCCTTTCCTCCATATTCATGGCTCCTTTCCTTTTATATATATATAACGAAGTGGAGAAATCAATTCACCATGTTTGAGCTGAATACTGGAGCCAGAATTCTTTCAGTAGGGCTAGGTACATGGAAATCTGCTGACGTACACGGAGAACGAAAACAAAAAAGACAGACTTGAAATTATAATTTTCATATGGTCTGGTTTTATTACTCCCTGAATAAGCCACAAACTTAACTTTACAAGCTAAAAGAATCAGAGTACTAAATAGAAAAAGAAACCCAATATAAAATTTGAATTATGCTAAAAATAAAAGGAAAAAATGATTTAAATATCATTTAGATTAGGACTGGTGACATCTATTGAAGTTGTTCTTGGAGGGTAGGGTCTTTCCTTTTCTTTCTTTCCTTTTTTATGCAATCAATACCACTTTTGTCTATTAATCTTTTCTTTTTATGCTGTTAATTAGGCTGTAAGATCCTCTTCCAGATTAACAAAATATTAAAGTTAAATAAAACTAGAACTAATTAACAAATTCCAAGCTTCACAAACAGATTTCTCAGCATCAGTGCTAGCTTCTAATATTGGATTGCAAGGTTCTAACTGAGTTACGTCGAGTGAATAATTAAAAAAAAAGTAAGTCGAATGAGCATAAAATCCATATTGGTAAAAGATCTTTCCCTCCAGTCATGGTAAATGAAGGCACAACACCGTGACAGCTTGAGGATAGTAGAGGTAAGATTTCTCATTTGCACGCTCTACTATGGCTAGTCTTTAATCTCCTTGGAAGCATAAGATTTGCATTTGTACAACTGTTAAAAACGAAAAAATCCTGACAGGGTATGGTTGTCTGCTTCAATTCCTGGGGCAACAGCAACGCATATCTTCGAGCAGGCAAGAATCTCATTAAGGGTCTTCTTGGCAGCATTGCACACACAGAGGCGGCTGTTTCTTGATGTCACAATTGCAACAAGCAGTATCACAGTCATTGTTACATCCTGCAGAAGAATCAAGTCCATTATTAGTAGCCCGTTTCGAAATTTCGAAATTCACAATATTTCTTAACGTTTACATCTTGTTAGTTCTTTAAGAAGAACATTCAAGATCTACGTCTTATTAGTGTTTCAGGGAGAGTAGAAAGAAGGACCTTAAATTAAGACAGTAATTACCTGCTACAGTTACAAACTGTGGTGTTGGCGGCCCAAGGTCGACAGAGCTGAGGAGAAGCGAGATGCGAGAGCTTGCTTGGACAAAGTCTGTACTCGGAACCATGATGAAGACTAATATCCAAGTTATTCCCAAGAACTTCATTGAAGCACTAATGATCCGCAGAAGATTAGCTGCTTAGTAGATGAAGTTCTCTGATTTACAAGGTTTATATAGGCCTATGATCTGCAGTTCAAGTTGAGGCATGAGAGACCTAACCTATTATGATATGACTTGGAAGCTATGAATATTTCTTGTATATATACAAGTGTTTCCGAATATATGAACAGATCACTCCATAACTGTGTTGAGTACAAAGCTATATTTTGATCTGCGTCTGCATCTATATTCCCTTTCCAGAGATAGAAAATGAATCATGACAATCGTGCGTGACTAGCAGACTTTTTTATGTGTCATTATTATCTTAATAAAGCAAAAACCATTAGAGGACCTGTCAATCTTTCTCTTGTTAAAATGTTGTCATGCCACCTAATCGTTGGCATCATGTTTTCATGGCTGTGGTTCTCTCCTTGCCACGTTTACCCAATGTCCGACACCATTTGTACATGTAGAGAGAACATAGAAGCGTCTGCAGGAAAATTCATGATGCTAGGAAGTTTCC
>Ga0325403_1008009_pt1 | contig 10110 bp, 3 predicted proteins | sample PopdelMetagenome_19_FD_205665 | JGI IMG/M metagenome (GOLD analysis project Ga0325403, IMG submission 205665) | Populus deltoides microbial communities from Bellville, Georgia, United States - Xylem-PdKOR-R4 | ecosystem: Host-associated > Plants > Phyllosphere > Stem > Wood/Secondary xylem...
CACGGAAGAGCATGTGTTAGTGTAGTGTTAAGAGTTGTAGTTCATTTTTATAGGCATGTTGAGATCAGCATTCAGTGATAGCTAGTAGACAAACATTGCCAGCCCATGCTTAGCATACATGGCAGGGTTTTAGAGAGAGAGAGAGACAGAGAGTAAAGGGGGTTTTAGAGATTTTTGGTAGATCTACTTTTCATTGATATGGTGAGCCTAGTTAAAGTCAAAAAAGTTTTGCTGTCTCTTGAATTATTAGCTGAAAGAGATAATTTTATAGAACTTGTGTTAAACTGTCAATTGGATACACCTTATCATTCTATTATCAAATTGTGGTGATGTGGAAGATTTTCAAGAACAAGTATTTTTTTTAATTTTTTTCATCGATATGGTGTGCTAAGGATTATACTAGGAGTAATTATTTTCGGTTTAATTTGATTTTTATTAAAAAAATAACTAAATTAAAATTTTTAAATAAAAAAACTGAAACCGGGTCAAACCGACCGGTTTCGGTCTGGTTCAGTTTTTTAGGGCCAAAACCGGTTCAAACCGGTTGGCTTGGTTTTTTCAGTTTGGCTCGGTTTTTTGCCGATTTGGCTTGGTTTTTTCGGTTCAGTTTGGTTTTTTTTGTTTTAGACTTATAAAACCGAAACCGAACCGAACCGACCGGTTTTTTCAAAATTTTAATCGGTTTTTTTTCACGATTCAGTTTTTTTGGAAATTTTTTTTCCGGTTTTCTCGATTTCTCAGTTTTTTTGCTCAACCCTAGATTACACCATGTATGATCGAAATGTGGTATAAACGCAGGATTTGAGTAATTGTGCCGGCAAGAGGCCATAATTGGAAGGGTAGTTTTTGTTTTTATGATTTAATCATGTTTTTAAAAAATTTAAATTTTTTTTTAAATTAAATTTTTATATTTTTAAATTATTTTGATATGCTAATGTGAAAAATATATTTTTAAAAAAATTAAATTAATACATTTCTGAAAAACATTTTAAAAAATTAATTTTAAAAAATAATTTAATATATTTCCAGCCGAAAACATTTGAAAATAAAACTTTACATTCCAAACATTACCTTGGTGTGTGTAGATAGATAACAATTTTATTTTTTTAACATGATAATTAAGGCCTGTGATGTTCGTTTATAAGGGTTTGTTATAGATGGTGAAAAAGCTTGCAAAATTATATGTAAAAACTAAGAAGAAGAAGAAGAAGAAGAAGAAGCAGGAGGAGGAGGAGGAGGAGGAGAAGGTTTAGGTTATGTTTGGGAACGCGGCTGCGGCTGTGTTCCTAAAAATTTTGAATTTTTTTTTTTTTACTAAAATTGAATATGATTTGTATATTTTGGATCGTTTTGATGTGCTGATATTAAAAATAATTTTTAAAAAATAAAAAAATATCATTGACATGCATTTTGACACGAAAAATTATTTGAAAAGCATCCGCAATCACACTATCAAACACGCTCTTAATTGAATAAAGATGGATGGTTAGTGGTTGATGTGTGTGTTTTATTTAAGTGGGGTAAATTTGGTCCAATTCTTGCCTTTGTCGTCAAGGAAAGGGAGATCACGTCACCTTCTGAAACCCTTTTCCTTTTATTTTGTTACAAGAAATTCAAAATCGAAAATGTAGGCTCACCTTTATTTCTGAATATATATGATCATTTAGAGGAAAAATTGTAAACCACGCTAATCATGAAAAAAAACTGAAAACATATTAATTTAATTGACTGATAATAACTCGATTTAATTTCAGCATAGTCAAAAAAATAAAAACTATATTTATAAATATTAGATGTTTTATCACCGATCATCAACTTTGTAAATTTAAAAAAAATAACTTAATTATACAATTATTTTTTATTTAAACACTAAAAAACTCTTTATCTTAATCATATTAGATTTTAAAACATCATAGCTTTGAAATAGCTAATAAATAATTTTCTTTTCCATTTTCTTCAAATGAGTTTGCATTAAATGAAGAGTTGAGTCATTCACATGGGATGTCTAAACATGCCAAAACCTCATATCTAAAAGATTGTTTGGCATTGTGTTTGTAATTACGTTTCATTAAATTTTGAAATTTTTGTTTTTTGCTAAAATTAAGTGCGGTTTGTACTTTTTGGATCGTTTTGATGTGCTGATGTCAAAAATGATTTTTAAAAAATAAAAAAACATTATTGGCATGTATTTCGGCACGAAAAGCTATTTAAAAAACAACCACTACCACACTGTCAAACACACTTTAAGTCTAAGTCTTGGAGAGAATAAGCACAAATAGTTGAAGAGATAGTTTTTTCTTTTCCGACTTGGCTATTGTTTTGTATTGTGTTTTAAATAGGTGGCAGGTAAATTTTTTTTAAAAAGTTATATTTTTATATCATTTTAATATATTGATATCAAAAATAATTTTTTAAAAATAAAAAAATATATTATTTTAATACATTTTTGAATGAAAAACACTTTAAAATACAACCGCTACTACAGTTTCAAATACCTTCTTGAACTCTTAATCGTAAAGAATCAACTTTAAGCTGAAATTAAATGGTGTATATTTATTAAATATTCATACATTCTAAGAGTTTTAGGTTAAATTAGCTCTGTAAACTTAATCTTTATTATATATATGAATGTTTGTCTATATGTTTAAAATTAATTTTTCACACAATCTTAATTTGGAAAAAATTTAATTGATGTTATTTATCTAGTGTTAGTCAATCTATCTATACACCTTTTTTTTTCAATAATAAAACGTTACTCAAATTATTAACATTAGGCTAAAATCTGATCCTTGTAATCTTTTAATTTTTTTTATTCTTTTTTGAATTGATTGAATTCTTTTACTCTTTTATTTTATTATGTAGAGATCTCCTTATTACAATATTACTAGTTAATACGCTTATATAGTGCCTTTGTGTTTGAGTATTAAAAGATGAATGCTGCACCCTTGTTCTTTTGTGGGATCCACAATAAGTCTTTCATTTTTTAATTTTTTTTTCCATTTTGAGATAAGAATTAAATGATTGAGAGAAAGTAAATTATTTTTAGAAATATTTAATTTTAATGTATTTATTTTTTATTTATTTAATTATATAATTTTATAAAATAAAAGAGTTACTCTAAAGATATCACACTGAGTAAAAAATAACAATAGTATGATGGAGGGATTTTTATAGAACAAAATAAAGAGTTAAAAGATTCAATCAATAAAAAATAAAAAAGAAGAAAAAGAAGTAGGAGGCTCAAATAACAAATAAAGACTACAAGAACCAATATTTAGTAAGATAAAAATTATTAAATTTGACTTAAAAAAGGCTCGGGATATGAGATTATTGGATTAATTTATATTAATTATATTTTTATTAAAATAATATTTTTTTAAAATATAAAATTTTAATATTGACCCTATAAATTTAGCTAGTCATTGTATTATAGTTGAATCTGTTATAGTGAATTTCTGTTATTTTTAAAGGGTGTTTGAGAGGTGTTTTAAGTTAAATTTTTTTGTTTTAATTTTTTTATGTCTTTTTGATCGTTTTAATATTAAAAATAAAAAATAAAATATTATTTTTATATATTTTCAAATATAAATATTTTAAAAAATAACTATTCTCAGCACCCCTTTAACAGTCAGGGGTAAAACCGGTAAAACCCATTCACAAAGTCGAAACAACCAGTAAATCATTTAATATCCAAATAAAAAAAAGATGAGAATAACATGGTAACTCGACAGGGAAGGATATTGTCACAATACAATCCTCAAGCCAAACACGTGTTAAGAATATCAAATAGATAAATTAATTAATCTTGATATGGATTTGATAAATCAAGTATATAATAAAATTAAATATGTTTAATTAATGAAAAGATCCTTGATCAGATAGTCAAGAAACGCGGAAACATGGTCCCAACATAATATCTACAGTCTAGACTCTAGATACGAGGTCTTAATTGTTGGGTCCCACATTACCCCCAAATATCTGCTTACCCACGCGCTCCCAGCTTGGCCTAGCCCCCACTGCCTCCACATTTCTAGGCCACTACATGAGACTTATCTGTGTAGCGGTGGAATATGCTTTCTAATTAAAAATATATTAAATTAATATTTTTAAATTTTTATAATCAGTATATGAAAATAAAAAAAATGTTTTTCAAATAAGAAAAATCTAAAAAACACTTTTAAAAACATATTCAGCTACAAAAACAAATTATACCATGTAATAGAAGAAATATAATATGAGTACTTAATAAACTTTTTATTTTTTCTCACTCAAGTATATTTTTTTATAAAGTATTTTAACTCTTGATTTGTTTGTGATAAGACAAAAGCCATCTTCGATTTATCATCTATGCTAATAAGAGGAAATAAAATTTTCAAATCAATTTCTTTAAAAACAAAATTAAAAAAATATTTTATTTTTATACATACAATCAAATCCTAAATTTTTTCAAGCATATTTTCATTAAAAAAACAAAAATTACATTATTCTCATATTTTAAAATGTAAAATAAATATTACAACTGATTTATTATTATTCATTAAGATTTGGTTAAAAAATTAAAAACATTTTACTGATTATTCTATTCACTTTATATTTAATGTTTTTTAGAATTTAGATGTACACTTTAGTATATAAAAATATAAATATACAACTATATTATAGAGCATACCTTGTTGTTAGAACGAGGACATGGCACTCCTAGGATAGCAAGCAACGTAAAACTTATATATTAGGATTGATAGATAATTAAGTTCAGGTAAAATGAGATATAGAGAAAGTTTTGGTATTTAATCGAAACTAAGATACAAAGATCAAAGATATATATATATATATATATATATATATATATATATATATATATATAAGAATGGGATTAAAAACAGAAAAATTAATTGATTAAAGTCAAGAGTTTAAATATTTTTCTCGGCCTTTAATTTTATTTTTTTTCATTTCGAAGAAGGTGGAGAGATCACTAGTAGATTGGCTAAAAACTGGGTATTCTTCCTGTCAGATTTCATGGTGTCCTAATTAAATAAATAGATCGCCTTTTTTTTTTTTCTGAATCAAGAAGATGTTTTGGGGACGATGAAAATTAGAGAGTGAAGTCCTACATTTATTATATGTATAGTAATCTGACCTGATCTAGCAATTTGATTCAAAAACTAGTTACTTGACATCCAACTCAAGTATTTTGTAATTAACTAGTGAGATATTTACATGATTAAATTTAATTGATTTTATTAAAATCTAATTGATCTAATTAAGATTTGACAAGATGAAGAGAATGACTTTTTAAAAAAAAAGAAAAAACAGCAAACTGCTTTATAAAAATTGAACCTTGATCTTATTTTATCAATTATAAATTTTTTTTACAGCTAAACTACCCTAATCTCTTTTTAACTTAAAGATATTTAAAAATTGGTTATTGTATTTTTAATTTTATTTTGAAAAAATTACATTGCGTAGTTATTTTTTTATTTTGTTTCTGTTCTTTTAAAAATTACAATTCTCAAATCAATATAACTTTAAAATTTAAATAAAAAACAAATTTATCATCATATATATTATAACCCAAGATACTCACAATAGATTAGTTAAATAAAATTTCCCTTTCTTCAAATATAATTTATCTCTCTTCTTGCTATGAACATTATCATATATTAAGTTATCTTCAAACATAATTTATCTCTTCAAACAAATATAGTATAACTTAGTTTTAATATTATATAGGTTTAATGTAATAGTATGATAAATATAGGATAAAATTTATCATACTATTACATATACATCTTTAGTGTTATGATAATCATAACTAACTAGTTGGGTCAACTCGTCACCATCCAGTGATCTGGGAGCTTAACCAGTCTGACAACCATGGCTTTCATCATGAAGTCCAGCCGGAGTCTGGTCCTTAAGTCTGGTTTCTTTGCTGGTAGCGGTAGATTAAGAAGTTATCTCCTCAGAAAGATGTGTTTTTGGCAAGTTCAAATTTCTTAGAATTGTTAATGGCCGGAGAAAAATCCTTAAAGCCAGCCGGATTTTCTGTCCCTGGATTTCTCAAACTGTATGTAATGGCAGAAGCTTTGGTCCATTGGCAAGGATATTACATTGCTCTTCGTTTTAGCTAAAAACACAAGTGTAACTGGTTAGATTTTAGATTTGTTTTCTATAAATCACTAGTTCGAACTTTATAAATTTTAAAATCAGTAAAGAATTATATAATCGTTAACTTCAGGATCCATAAAATTAGACAAAATATGTGCAAACTAGTTCGAAAATCTATATTAATAAAAAAAATTAATCACAGAAATATGTGTTCTTGGCTTCCTGCTAGAAACGAGAATATGCTAGGTCTTACGTACTGTTCTTGATTCTGGTAATGATAATTTTGTTTCATGGAATCTTTAAATCTAATAATAAATTTATGTTACTTTGACATGGCTCAACATATGTTCCTCAAGAGTTACTTGGTTCATTTGGAAGGTCATGGGATGTAAATAAAATTTCTAAATTGTAAAGAATATCTATATTAAATGACTAATGACAGGATTTTGATAGCTAAACTTAAGAAAGTAAGATCAAAGCCTAGACTTTGAAACATTGAAAAGGTGGACGAGAATTTAACTTGAATTTGGTGAATATCATCCGGGTGAACCAACTTCTTTTTAAATAATTATTGTATTCAATGTGCAATAAATATAGTTTAAACATTATCAACTACCTAATATATATATATATATATATATATATATATATATATATATATATATATATATATATAAAATAATATAATATATATAAATTATATATTTATAGAAATCAAAGTAATTTAGAGGAAATGTTTATAACCCGGATAATTGATTAATCTCTTGGTTCTTGTAATGTGATATTTTTCGTAAGCCAAGGTGACCATGGTAGTTAGTGGCTGAAGTCTAGTATTTAGTAAGTCAAGGTGACCGGTAATTAATATATGTAAAAGGTCTTATTTTCTGAATTTAAAGACTCTTTGATATTTAAATAAATATATTTTTAAGAGAAAAGATAAAAATATTTTAGAGAAAGACTATGAAAATAAATATGCTGTCAAGATTGAAGATTTAAAACCTCTTCTTTTAAGGATTCAACGGGTCCTTTTATAGTTCATGATTTTTATTCTTTGGTTAAGAAGAGAGCTCAAAAGTTGTATTTTTCTCATAGCATTTAATATCTCTTATGTATTAAAGAGAAAAAAAATCTCTCACTCATTAGAATCTCATAGTTCAACATGAAAACTAACAAGATTACTAGAGCCACTAATTAAGTCTGAGGATATTAAATTTAATAATTCGTCAAATTGTATATGCTTGGGCTTAGCGCTTGGCTAAGCCCAAAGACATTGAATTATCACCCTGCCCTTAATTTGTTTTTTCTAAACATGGATTTTAGAAGAAAAAAACTATGTATAAAACACAATAATCCATCATATATGTACTCCAATATTAATACAATACTTATAAAAGAAACTAAAATATTTAGCTACAACGTTGTTCAAACACTTATGAATAGTAATAGTGTCATGACTTTTTGTTGTCACCCAAGTTTCCTTCTCTTCAATTTTATCCTTTTAAATATGTTGCTTAGGAATCAGATTTGATGGTTTGATTCAATTAACTTCATATTAGGTTCTCAAGGTGTCAGAGAAAATATTTAGTGCTTAGTTGATGTCTTATTTGGTAAAATACAATTTGATTTCATTTGTTTCAAACAATTAAAGATTTAGAGACCAATTTTGAAATTGAAATTATCATTAAAAGGGAAGTGGCTAACGTGTGTAGCACACGCGCTACAATGTGAGAAGGGTCGGCACACTTTTAACAGCATGTGTAGTGGTTTATGACCTCAATTTCTAGCCTTCCATGATATCGTTAGATTTATCTCAATGTCCTCTTCATTCCAAGGCGACACATGTACGAGGAGGTTTGACTTTCTGATCTTTCTTTTTTTTTTTCTCCTCTCTCTTTTCTATCTCATTCTCTCGATTTTCACACCTAACTCTTCAAAAATTACAAAGTGATCTGTCATTTCTTTTTGGATGTCAACTTTGGTCCTAAATATTTGAATTTTTCTTTTTCGATTTCATCATTAAACTTTGGGTTGGTTGAGAATTGGGTATTGTATTTTTTTTTAGTCTGCTTTTTATTGCTTTATATCGGTATCATAACCTAAGTTACGGATTTAACAAGTTAATTTGGATTGACTCTTTTTTTAATCTTTTTTAATTGATTTTTTAAATTTTATTCTTCAAAATTAAATTATTTGAAAATTAAGTTTTGTGATTTCTTTTGTTTTGCTTTCTATGAGATTATCTTGGTGTCGTGATTTGAGTCGCAAATTTTGTATGTTAATCTAGGGTTGATTAAAGTTTTTTTTTATCATTTTTTTATTTTATCTTTTGATATTTGATTGGTTGAAAATTAGACTTCGTGATTTTTTTTATTTGTTTTCTATTGAATTATCTAGGTATTGTGACTTGGGTCATGAATTTGGTAGGTTAGCTCATGTTGATTTGAGTTATTTTTTATATATTTTTATTATTTGATTTTTTTTTCAAATTCATCTTTCAATATTGAGTTGGTCTGAGTATTGTGATTCATGATTTTATTTCAATTTATTTTCTATGAATTTATCTTGGTTTTATAACTTGAGGCATGCTGACCCAAGTCACGAGCTTAGTAAGTTAACTCGAGTTAACTCGGATTTTTTTTGTTTTTTTAAATTGATTTTATTTCTAATTTTATATTTCAATATTGCATTAGTGAGAAATTGAGCTTTATAAACTTTTTCAATTTGCTCTCCATTAGATCATCCTTTTTTTATGATTCAAGACATAGGTTGAGAGGTTAAACTAGATTTACTTGAGTTATTTTTTAATATTTTTTAAATTAAATGTTTTTTTCTTTAATTTTATCATTTTAATATTTTATTGATTAAAAATTAAATTTTATTTTTTTTTTTGATTTATTTTTAATGAGATTATTATAATTTTATGATCCGAGTCACAGTTTGACAAATAATTTAATATTAACATGAGTTAATCTAATATATCTTAATCTCAATTTTTTTAAAAATATATCTTTTAATATATCTCCATCTAAATATATTTTTAAAAAAAAACATTATCTAATATATATAAATTTAAAATTCTCGCTGGAAAACACTGATCTAATAAATGCTAAAAAATCTATAAATAATATATAAATATCATTTTTTTATCCAAAAAATTATAAATATAATAGAAACTCCATCAATGATAGCGTTGTCATCCCTTACGAGAGCCGGCAAACAGTGAATTCAGGTGAGTGGGGGTGCTTAAATTCCTTCTCTCCTCTAGGAACTTTCCTCTTTGCTCGACAAGATTCTTTTGTTGATATTCCTGTTCTATATCTATATTGAACCAAAGATTTTGATCTGTACAGTTTCTTGAATGGCTACTGCAATACCCCAAGATGAAGCCTCTTCTTCAAAGAGTAGATGCACTTACCAAGTGTTCTTGAGTTTTAGAGGTGAAGACACCCGCAAGAACTTTACCGATCACCTCCACACAGCTTTATTACAAGCAGGATTTCACACATTTAGAGATGATGATGAAATTCAGAGAGGGGAGAACATTGAGATAGAAATCCAAAAAGCAATAAAAGAGTCAAGAATGTCTATAATTGTCTTCTCTAAAGATTATGCTTCATCAAGATGGTGTCTCGATGAACTAGTGATGATCATGGAGCTTAAAAAACTTGGTGGGTGGCATGTTGTTTTGCCAATTTTCTATGATTTGGATCCATCTCATGTCCGTAACCAGACAGGGAGTTTTGCTGAAGCTTTTGTTAGGCATGAAGAGCGGTTCAAAAAGGAGGACAGAGTGGAGGGTTGGAGGATGGATAAATATCTTCATGTGAGATAGCTTGATGCCATGGATAGAAGAATAAGATAAATATCTTCAAATGGAGCAAAAAGAAAGGTTCAATGTGTTAATTAATTACAAGAATACTTTCTTAATTCCAAACAAGTAACTCCAGGACTTCAAGATTATACTTTCTAGTCCTAAATGCTGCTGTCAGCCTGCTAGAATAGTGC
>Ga0325403_1008010_pt1 | contig 10110 bp, 11 predicted proteins | sample PopdelMetagenome_19_FD_205665 | JGI IMG/M metagenome (GOLD analysis project Ga0325403, IMG submission 205665) | Populus deltoides microbial communities from Bellville, Georgia, United States - Xylem-PdKOR-R4 | ecosystem: Host-associated > Plants > Phyllosphere > Stem > Wood/Secondary xylem...
TTTTACTTATTTACACATTGGCCCTCATTTCTTCTCATTTCTATTTTTGTCACTCAACTCTTCTTTTTACTTAATTCTCACCTTAACATCTTATATTTTATTCTATTGTATCCAATTACAATACTTGGAATCCTTTTATTTAATCTATTCGGTACTTTATTTATTTTACTCAGATTATAATTTAGTGGGTTTTCACACTTTTTAAATTTCAAATATTAAGATCTACATCAGATCCTTCTAAAATTAAAAAACAAAATACTCTCCAAGGGTAAACTTTTAAAACTAGCTCCTTGTTTTATTACCTTAGTTGTCCACACCCTATGGATGATATGTCTTTTTCATTTATCAACTTCTATTCACCTATGCAAATTTCACTGCCTAAAAAATTTCAAAGTTGATTAAACTATATGCAATGCATGCCTTTCGAAATATAGGCCCCTCTTTTCTTTATAATCTCCTTTTTGATTGTCGAGGGTTATAATTTTTAAGGTGGTCTCCCTTATTGGCTCCCCCTCCTAGTTTACTTAAGCAAGTTCGTGCAAGTTACTTTCAAATCTTGATTGTCAAGCTGCCTTTGTATCATTCTTCTTTTGTGAGTATTTAGGCCATGACAAATGCTATCATATTTTTCCTAATTGGGAATGAATTAAAACTCTTTATCTTATGACAACGTTGTTTTTCGTGTGCTTTTAACAATTACTTTGGTTTTTTAGGGTGTTTTCCCTAATAAAGATTTCACAAGATTTACTTTGTCTTTTTTAAAACTTGAGATTTTTCAATAACATGTCAAATAACAACGTTTATGCATCTCTTATGATTTATATTACTATTTGAAGAAAGCTATTTCATCTTGGTGATTGGTTTAGGAGATGACCTATTTTGCTTTGGGTTAAAAAAAGATCAAATCTTGTTTGAAGTCTTGTGTTTGGATTTTCTTAACATGAACACAGACGAATACCTTTTCACTTCATCATGATTCTTATAAATGGTTCCCTACATTTTAAGAGTGTTTTCCCACTTGATTAGAATAGACTTTTCAAGGCATGTAATGAAGGCTGAGTTTCATGGCTACCAAAGAAAAGGAGTTCATAGGCTCAAATGGTGTTTGAGGGTTTTATGGGTTTAGGATCACTTTCACTTATTTATGCCCTTTCATCATCTTTTGTTATTTTTCTAGCATAGGCTATGCTATCAAAGACCTTTTCTTTGAGACAATGGATTTTTCCAGGTTTTTCTTTTCACTCCAAACCTTTGATCAAACACCTAATTGACTTTTTTTTCCTGAAATTTCTTTATTTGCTCATATCAAGATACCAACACCTTTTTTCTATTTTATTTATAAGTTCCTCAATGATTTTCCTTTTTTTTGGCCGTCAAAGCTGCATGAGAAACTTTTGCTTGTTTTTTAGATACTTGTGTGTTTTTTCAAGATTTGTCATTTAGCAAAGCCTTTTTTTTTTGTTGGGCTTGCTGAGCTATCCTACTCTACGGCCTCAATTAAGATCTTGTGGATTATGTTCACATGTATTCTACCTTTTTTGAGTTTTCTGACCACTTTCTCATCGTTAATGGACATTCTCAAATACCTTCATTCTCATTATTTTTTAATACTTGCCCCTAATATGGGGTGTGATCATAGTCAGGGTTATCTTACAAAGGAAAAAAATCACTTCAGCTTAAATTGGAACTGCAGGGGGCATATTCATCTCTAGGGGATATCAAAAATAACATTTTCACATTTCAGGCAAGATTGGCAGGACTGATAAATTTTGACCTCATTATCGTAGCGATTTGCACAAATTTGTTTTGCGAGTTCATGACTTATGAAACCTTCATCATCTTTGTTTCATATAGCTTTTGCAAAACAAACTTTGATAGTTGGGTCATCCATTTAGGTTTTTAGATATTTAGGCATCTCTAAAGAATTGCTATATGAATCATTGTTCTTGACAGATCATTGATTTTTTTTAAAATCATTAGCCAAAGTTAAATTTTGAAAACCTAGTTTAAGAGAAAATGATATTTGAAAAAAGGTTTTTTTTAGCATTTTGAGATCATTTGCAAAATAAAAAAGATGTAATGAGAATAAATAACTGAACTTTATTGATTTAAAGAAGATGAGTACATTATGCATGATATTTCTTTATAGAATTAGAGTTCACCAACCTAGGCAAGTCATCTTCATTCATTCTTGTCAATAACAGAGCTCCCTCAGAGAACACTTTCTTCACTATATATGGGCCTTTATGGTTTGGTGCCCACTTATTTTGATCTTTATTGGGTAGAGGTGAGATCTTTCTCAGCACTAGATCTCCTTTCTGAAATACCATGGGTTTGACTTTCTTGTCATATGCTTTAGCTATTTTTTGTTGAAATAACTGGTGATGACAAATTAGAACTAACCTTTTATTACTAATCAGATTTAATTGCTCATATCTTATCTTAACTCAATCAGCTTCCTCAAGTTTTTATTCTAATAATACCCTTAAAGATGAGATTTTTGCTTCTAACGGCATTACTACTTCTATCCCGTAAACCAAGGAATAAGGTGTAGCTACTGTAGACATTCTTATTGCGGTGTGATATGTATGTAAAGAAAAAAGGAGCAGTTCATGCCAGTTCTTGTACACGACTACCATTTTTTGCATAATCTTCTTGATATTCTTATTGACAGTTTCTACAACACTATTCATCTTTGGTCTTAATGGAGATGAATTTGAGTGCTTGATTTTCCATTTTGTGTAAAGCTCTACTATCATCGTTCCATTGAAGTTCTTAGCATTATTAGTCATTATCTTTTTAGGTGCTCCATATCAATAGATTAAATCTCATTCGATGAATCTCTACACTACCTTCTAGGTTGATTATAGGAACTAGTTTCCACCCATTTTGTAAAGTAGTCAATAGCCACTAGGATAAACTAATGTTTGCTGCTGGCTTTTGGATTGACAGACCCAATTACATTGATTCTTCACATTGCAAATGTCCATTAAGATGTCAAATTGAATAGAGGAGTTGGAGGTGCATTTATCTTATCACTATACACTTGACATTTGTGGCTTTTTTTGACATATTCTATACAATCCCTTTCCATGTTCATCCATAAATACCCTGACCTCTGTATTTGCCTAGCCATCATATGTCTACTAGCATGAGTTGCACAAATCCCTTCGTGAACTTTCTGAAGTGCTTTTTTTTTTTTTTTGCTTCTATCACATCTAAACATCTCAACAATGTTTCATTGGATGACCTCTTGTATAACACTTTTGCATCAAGGTAATAGTCCATGGATAATCTTTGCAGGGTTTTATATCTGTATTGGATGCCCCTAAGGGATACTTCTAGTGTTGGATAAACTATTTGTTATTATAATACCATAAATTCCCATCCACTTCTCCTTCGACTGAGAGGTATTGAGCCAAAGAATTTTTTACTTCAATACCTAAATGTTGCACTTTGTTCCTATAATCAATTTTGGCCATGAAAGCTAAAGTGGCCAAAACATTAGCAAATTGGTTTTTGTCTCTCCCTATATGAATGAATTTTATCTTATTAAATTCTTTTGCTAGTTTAGATAGATATTTTTGATATGGCCTCAGCTTCTCATATTTTGTTTGTCATTCAACTTTCATTTGGTAGATTATAAGCATTGAGTCTCCATAGACATCAAGTTTCCCTATCTTTATTTCTAATGCAACTTCTAATATGAGGGTGCAAGCTTTATACTTAGTAGTATTATTGGTGCACTCAAATACAGCTTGATCAAAACAAGGTATTACTTTATGTTAGGAGAAATTATCACTACTCCTACCCCGTTGCCACTATATTTACTACTTCATCAAAATACATTGTCCACCAGTCTAGTTCTTCTTTATTTTTTTACCACCAACACATCTTCATCTGGGAAATCAAAATTCAAAGGCTTATAATCTTTAATTTCATTGTTTACCAAATGATCAGCGATAACACTTCATTTCATAACTTTTCTTGTCTTCTACACTATATCATATTCAGCCAACAACACCTGTCATCTTGCTATTTTGCTTGATAAATAAGGCTTTTCAAAGATATATATGAGAGGATCCAGTTTTGAAATTAGCCATGTATTGCAATACAACATGTATTGTTGAAAATCATTTTATATCCTATTCAAGTGCATAACAAAACTTCTTTACCATTGTTTATCTAGACTCATAATTTGTGAACTTCTTACTCAGATAATAGATCTTTAGACTCATCATGTTGCCCAAGTACATATTTTATTGCCTTTTCAGTTATTGTCAAATATAGAATCAATGGTTTGCTAGGAACATGAGGCACAACAAAAGTGGACTTTGCAAATACTGCTTGATTGAAACTTTCGTGGCGTTCCTCGTTCCATACCCCAAGATTTTTCTTTCAAATGAGTCGGAAGATTGGCTTATAAGTTAGTGTCATTTGAGATATAAACCGAGCAATGTAATTCAAATGACCTAAGAACCTTCTTATTTTTATTTTTTATTTTTTGCTTTAGGAGTAGACATGGCCTGAATTGCTTTTCCTTTATTAGGTCGACTTCAATATTTTGGCTACTCACCATAAATCATAAATAGTTTTCTCTCTCTCTAGATTTAGCAATCATATCATCCATATACACTTTAATTTCTTTATGCATCATGTTGTGGAATAGAGTTACCACTGCCTTTTGATAAGTGGCCCTAACATTTTTCAGTTCGAATGGTATCAACTTGTAACAAAAGGTTCCCCAAGAAGTAATGAAGGTTGTCTTCTCTTTATCTTCATCGACTATTTTGATCTAGTTTTATCCAAAAAAACAATCCATGAAGGAGTATGTTGAGCTTTGCGCCACATTATCAATTAAGACATCGATGTGTGGCAAATGAAAGTCATCTTTTAGGCTTGCTTTATTTAAATCCATATAGTCTACACATACTATTATTTTATCACCTTTCTTGGAAACTATTACTATATTAAATACCCATTGTGGATACCTAACCACTTCCAAAAAAATCAGCATCCTATTACTTTTCTATCTTGGTTTTCACCTTAAGCATCATATCCAAATGAGTTCTTCATAATTTTTGCTTCACAAGTATACTTCCTTCATTTAATGACACCTTATAAACTACAATGTTAGAATCTAAACCAGACATATTTGCGTAGGACTAAGCATACACATCAATATACCCACGTAGCAGTGAGATCAAGTTTTCCCTTTCACTAGCAGTGATTAGAGTCTTTATTTTCAATTCTTTTTCATCCTGCCATATACTAACATTAATTGTCTTTAATCCTTTTTTTGTCGGTTTCAAAGCTTGCTTTGATTGCTTTACTAACCTAGCAAATTATTTTACATCATCCTATTCTCATTCATTTTCTTCCATTGCAATTGTCTACTCATTAAAATTTGGCCATTCATTCTTAGTGTAATGTGCTCGTGATTTTATGGATGATCCACTTTTAGATTTTCTAAAAGCGAAAGGTGTTCCAGTATAAATGTGTATTTTACAAAGATAAAGAGACAAAATTTTTTTATGAAAATGCATGATTTCATTGATAAAAGGGAAAGGCTTAACTATAACAAAAACCATATATTGATATCTTGAGCCAAGATTGCCAACTTAGTATGAAAGTAAAGACAAACACATGGATAAACACAGAAAGCACAAAAAGCACACTAGAACAACATTATCATTGACTTTTTGAAGACTATAGGAGCTTCTTAGATCACCTAATTTTGAAACGTTTCACCATTTGTCAGCTTTCTCATAAAGGTCTTTACAGATGTTTCTTCCATGGTGTAGACAATTAGTTTTTGTAACAACTCTTTCCTTTCCACAACCTTTCCTTTTTTACTGCAGCTCTTGACCTTACTGTCACCTTCTTCCAATGTGTTGATGCCCATAACAGCCAAGCCTTGGGAAGGGACATCTGTCATATCTTCAAAGTGCATTACATAAGCAGTCTTAGGGAATGATACTTGGATCAAGGGGATGATAATCTTTCCTCTTCCGATTCCCTTCTTTTCAGCCCACCCATCTTTTTTCTCGTTTGATATCATCATCTCTTTTACAGTCTCTCTTTTCAGGCTTAAAGTCGAGCCCAAATCTTTAATTTGTAGTCTTCAACTTTATCAGACTTATCCTCTCAGGATTCTCATAGATAAGATCATACTGAAAAGGAAGTTTATACTTTAAGAAATATTTGGCCGCCATTATTATGACTTTAGAAATCATCGATTTTCTTAATACCATGTTTTCTAGCACCTATTTTGTATTAACAATAAAGCATAAAGATTTTTATCTTTGATCTCTTTAACTTCTATCTAGGGAACAACCATATTATGCACAATTCCCAAGGTCTCTTTGGCCTTAATTGTTACCAATATTCCATTCATAATATACTTCAAACATTAATGTAAGGATGATGCCACGACACCAGTGGGATGTATCCAATACCTTTATAATAACATGATGGATGCTAGGTGGATGTCCATAACTTGCAAGGTTACTAAAAAAACTTGTAGGGTAATAAACAATTCTATTTCAATGGTCCCCACCACTTGCCGTGGGGAACCATCATAAGCCATAGTTATCATGGTGTTTGGCAGCATATGCGTCGAATCAACTGGCATTTCTTCTAACACATGCTATGAGAGTACATTTAAAGTTGAACCGTCATCCACCATGCTATGAGAAATTAAGTATATCTTGACAAAGGTTTTCTTTCATTGCTCTACCATACTATACTCATTGTGCTTCATCAGCTTCTTCATCACTTACAGTGTAACAGCCCGACCCAACTTGCCATATATTGTTTGATTTGGGCCTTACCGCCCTCACGATTTTGTTCATGGTGACGCGAGCCCACATTTGAGCCTGACGCCCCAAAACATGTATAACAAGTTGGCAACCAGCACTCTTAATAAGGCCAACTACCATTCCCTCACCTGTCGATGTGGGATATTACAATCCACCCCTTTAAGGAGCCCGACAACCCTGTAGGCACATGCGGACAGCCAGTGAGGTCGGCCCTGATACCAAATGTAACAGCCCAGCCCAACTTTCCATATATTGTCCGTTTTGGGCCTTACCACCCTTACAGTTTGTTCATGGTGACGCGAGCCCACATCTGAGACTGACGCTCCAAAACGCGTATAACAAGTTGGCAACCAACACTCTTAATAAGGCCAACTACCACTCCTTCACCCGCCGATGTGGGATATTACACCGTAGGAGTCGATGCAAGGTGATCCCCTTACCCGGGATCCTAACATACACTAAATGTATGCTAGCCAAAACATGGTGATCCCCTTATCCAGGATCCTAACACACACTAAATATATGTTAGTCTAAACGTGGCGATCGCCTTACTCGGGATCCTAACAAACACTAAATGCATGCTAGTTTACGCCTCAAATCACACTTCTCATATTTTCTTTGTTAGTGATAATTTCATCACTTGACAATGCACACAACAACCTTTCCCCTCGAATACACATACATTTAGTAATTCACATCGGTAATATATATTAAATCATGAAATTTAACTAGAAGGTATAGGTGCGATTCACCTACTTGCAATAGAAGCTCTACCAATGCTCCCTTGCTGCTGCTATTGCACCACGCTTGTGGTCCCTCCTGCAAATCACAGGTTCATCTCATAAATTTTCCTCACTCAAGGATATGTTTTATAATAACCATATCAACAACCAATAAGTTTTTCTTTCATTCATTTCTTAATATTTTATGTTTTTCTCATTTCATTCATTAATATTATCATTCTTTGTCCAACCACAGTTATCATTCCTTTCTTTATATTTGAACTGTTTCTGTTTAAATCCCGAACTGTCATTGTCTAGACATTGAACTGTTACTGTCCAACCTCTCCTCAGATTTTTAACTATATCTAGAGTTATAGAACTTTGTTTCAAGCAAGATTGGTCTCGTTGGAAAGCTAAGACATGAGGGTACAAGGTCTCTGAAGGACGGAGAACCCAGTTCTGCCTCTAAGACAATCAAAATTGCTCATCAACAAACATTTAGACTGTTACTGTCTCGTTTTTGAACTGCTACTATCTGACATCTCTTCAGATTTTAACTATATCTGGAGTTATACAACTCCAATTCAAGTGAGATTAGTCTTGTTGGAAAGCTAAGACATGAGGTTACAAGTTCTCTGAAGGAAGGAGAATCTAGTTCTATCTCTAAGATAGTCAAAATTGCTCATCAACAAACATTTGGACTGTTACTATTCAACTATTCTTGTCTCGTTTTTGAACTGTTATTGTCTGACCTCTCCTCAGATTTTTAACTATATCTGGAGTTATAGAACTCTGATTCAAGCAAGATTAGTCTCGTTGGAAAGTTAAGACATGAGGCTACAAGTTCTCTGAAGGAAGGAGAACCCAATTCTACCTCTAAGATAGTTAAAATTGCTCATCAACAAACATTTGGACTGTTACTGTCCAACTGTTACTGTCTGACCTCTCCTCAGATTTTTAACTATAGGAAAGTAAGTTTGAATTCTGCAGCAATCAAGTCAAGTACATGGCCATGTGATCTCTCAGGCTGGGGTAGCTATTGACCCAAATAAAATACAGGCAGTATTGGACTGGCCAATGCCACAAAACATTAAACAATTGAGAGGGTTCGTAGGGATAATTGGATATTACAAGAGGTTTATAAAGGGATATGGCACTATATGCTGACTTTTAACCCAGCTACTGAAGAAGGATGCTTTCAAATGGGATGCTACAGCTAGTGAGGCTTTCAATCACCTCAAGAGAGCCATGCCAAATCCTCCAGTACTAGCATTACCAGATCCCGACAAGTTGTTTATCATTGAAAATGATGCATCAGGTAATGTCATGAGGGTAGTTTTAATGCAAGAAGGACATCCATTGGTTTTCATCAACAAGACCTGGGGACCTAGACAACAAGCATTATCTACATATGAGAGGGAGATGCTAGTAATACTGTAGGCTGTATCAAAATGGAAACACTACCTTTGGGGCAGGCATTTCAAAATCAGGACAGACCATATAAGCCTTGAATATCTTATGGACCAAAAGAAAACTCACTCCTCTCAACATCGTGGCTAACTATAAGTTGCTAGCTTATGATTATGATATTGAATATATACTAGAGTGGTAGGGAAAATGTGGCAGCTGATGCCTTAAATCTAAATGGCTAGCAGTGAATTGTGTGCATTAGCTATGTGTAGCATTTCTACTGACATCATGGAAGCTATCAGAAGAACTTGGGAAACAGATGCCAACCTCAGGGTCATTAATTATTCAAGAACTACTAAAGGATCCTGCAACACATCCACACTACCAGTAGGTCAACAATCATCTCAATAAAAAGGGAAAGATAGTGGAGGGACACAAACCTACCCTGCAAAATAAACTCGTTGCCCTAAACCATGACACTGCTATGGATGGCCATTCAGGAGCCTTGGTGATTGCCAAGAGGGTGGGGGGTCTTTTCTATTGGAAGCATCAACAAAGACTGATTAGACAATTTGTTAGAGAATGTCCTATCTACCAGAGAAGTAAACCAGAAAATATCAATAGTGCGCAGAATGCAGAAGATTGGAACTCTGACTTATAAGCTGCAACTACCTTCTTCATAAGATTGTTCAGAAGGACGTGCCAATTAACCCTCATGAGCATTCCTTCCGACCTCAAGCTCTTTTAGATCAAAGAATGGTTAAAAGAGGCAATTAAGCAACAACTCAGCTATTGATTCACTAGAAGAGTTTATCTCTAGCAGATGCCACTTGGGAGTTTGCTGAGGCTTCCCACATTCTTCTTTATGGAAAAGGTCGATTTGCAGGAGGGGGTATTGTCACAGGTTTGATTGAAAGTGCAGAAGAAAAGAAACGAAGAAACGAAGATGCAAGGACTGAAGTAACTGTCTTTCAAAAATATGATCATTGTTAAACACACCGTTTCCCTTGATTAATACGCAGCGCTTGGTAGAATAAATGTTATTTACCTATTATTTCCTTTGCTTTTTTACAGCATGTGCCTTGTAACAGAAGAATGCATTGCTTATAAATCATAACTGAAAGTAGGCATAACATATTCCAAGCAATGATGAAGAA
>Ga0325403_1008011_pt1 | contig 10109 bp, 7 predicted proteins | sample PopdelMetagenome_19_FD_205665 | JGI IMG/M metagenome (GOLD analysis project Ga0325403, IMG submission 205665) | Populus deltoides microbial communities from Bellville, Georgia, United States - Xylem-PdKOR-R4 | ecosystem: Host-associated > Plants > Phyllosphere > Stem > Wood/Secondary xylem...
GGTGCCCGCCGGCTGTGCGCTCACCCGGCCCGCTCCGCCGAGCCGCCTCGCGGGACGAGCGCGCACAGTCGCGACATCCACGGTGGTGCTGCTCCGCCCAAGGGGGCTCACGGGGCCTGAGTGCAGGCATCTTCCCCCCGTCACAGCGACGGTGAGGATGCGCCTTCTTCCAGCAACGCCTGCAGTGAGGCGATCTGCACCAGCGCCCGTGCATGCGCCCCCTCCGGGTCGCTGGCGCAGATCGCGTCACAGAGCAGGCGGTGATCACGCACCACCTGCCGACGCCGACGTCCCGAATGACGCATGCCATGTCCTCGCTCTCGAGGCCACACCCGACACCCCCCGCAGGGGTGCCTCCAGCGCTGCGTCGCCACGGGCCCGGGCGACCGCCTCATCGGGGGCAGCTCCTAGAGCGAAGAGGCCGGCGTCGTCAGCCACCGCCCCCTTCAAGGGCAGGTGAGCATGTGTCACCGCCGCCTGCTTCGGGTCGGTCCGAGCAGCTCCGAGCGCCGTGACCTCCGGCTCAAGAACCCGCCGACGTTCCAGCAGCTCCAGCACGGATCCCCTCGGCGTGAGGTCGACTGTCTGTGCCATGTCCGCGAAGAGCTGCTCGGGTCCCCGCGTGGTGACGCAGGTCCCGTCCGGGATACGAACCACCGGGACACCCAGAGTGGTCTACGACCCGACGGTCCCGCGCAGACTGGAGCGACACCTCGCCTCCGCCCCTGGCCCAGGTACCCGGTGAGGAGCGCCTGCTGCGAGGAGCGCCTCTCACCGGGGCGTCCGGCCAGGTGGACCAGGGCCGTCGACAGGGACGGCGAGATGACCACCACGAGGTCACCAAGAGCCGGTGTCGATGCGCTGCGGCCCTGGCTCGACCTCGTCGTCAGCTCGCCGCTGGTGGCGCCGTGGACTCTCGGACGGTCAGAGCCGTGGCCAGCTCCATCCTGGTGACGGTGGGCTGATGGCCCGCCGCCACATCGAGTAGCGTGCGGGTGGCGACCCGCCCCAGCTCCTCGAACGGCTGGCGGACGGCGGTCAGCGGTGGGGAGGCGGTGGCCGCGACGGCGGTGTCGTCGAAGGACACCACCGAGAGCTGACCAGGAACCGCGAAACCTTCGCGCCGCGCGGCTTCGAGCACCCCCAGGGCTTGGGAGTCGCTGGCAGCGAAGATCGCGGTGGGTGGCTCAGGGAGGCTGAGCAGGGTGCAGGCTGCCCGCACGCCTTCCGAGTAGTCGAAGTCGGTCGCCTTGATCAGCGAGGCGTCATCGGGTAGACCCGCTTCGCTGAGCGCTGCTCGAAACCCGTGGAGGCGGGCCGCCCCGGCCGGAGAGCTGGGCCGACCGGCGACCATGCCGATGCGCGTGTGCCCTAGGGCCAGCAGGTGCTCCACGGCGGCGCGCGCACCTCGCCAGTTGGTGACCCCGATGCTGGGGATGCGGTGGTCGGGCTCGTTCAGCGGGTCCAGCAGGACCACCGGGACGCCGCCTGACATCACCCGGCGCTGGTCGCTCTCGGTGAGCATGGAGATCACCAGGATGACCCCGACAGCGCCGGCAGACTCCGCAGCGTCGAGCCAGGCTCCGACAGGTCGGGCGCTGGTGGTTCCGGTGACGCAGTCGATGCCGACCGCGGAGGCGGCATCGACGACGCCTCGGGCGACCTCGAGGGTGTACGGGCCCGCCAGGTCCCGGAAGATGACGTAGACCTGCTGGGGCCGGGCGTCCTCGGGGCGGAGGAAGCCGTGGGCGCTGAGCAGCACCTCGATGCGCTCCCGGGTGTCCGGGCCGACACCGGGCTTCTTGTTCACGACCTTCGACACCGTCGGCACGGACACACCGGCTTCTCGCGCCACCACGGTCATCAGACCGTGGCGGCGCGACGAAGCGGCTCGCCCGTTGACCCGCTCCTGCACCACCACCGGGACGCTACTCGGGGAGGACGTCGACGCGGGGCCGCAGCACGCGGGTGTGGTCCACCTGGCGCACCGGGCCGAGGATCTCCACTGCGGCGCTGTGGCCGTCCTGGCCCGAAGAGGTCGCAGCGGTGAAGATCACCTCGCCGGGCTCGACCCGACGCCGCAGGTCTCGTCCGGTGAAGCTGATCAGGTCGGCGTTGATGGTGAAGGCCACCCGCACCCGCTGACCGGGCTCGAGCTCGACGCGCTGGAACGCCAGGAGTTGGCGCACCGGACGCGTCACCGAGGCGACGGGATCGCCGAGGTAGAGCTGGGCCACCGTGGCGCCGGCGCGCTCACCGGTGTTGGCGACCACGGCCTCCAGGACGACCTCACCGCTGCTGGCGATGACGTCGGCGCTGGCGTGCAGCGCCTCCACCTCGAAGGTGGTGAAGGACAGGCCGTGCCCGAAGGCGAAGGCCGGACTGGGGTCGATCTCGCTGACCCCCTCGGTGCGCAGGGCCAGCGGCGGGGCCAGGTAGGTGGCCGGGTTGCTGGCCGCCTCTCCGGGGATCTGCACCGGCAGGTGACCGCTGGGGTTGACCCGCCCGGACAGCACCCCAGCGATGGCCGCTGCGCCGTCCTGGCCGGGGAAGAAGACCTGCAAGCTGGCGTCGGCGCGGTCGCTGTGGCGACCGATGGCGTAGGGACGGCCGGACAGGACCACCAGCACCACGGTGCGGGCGGGACGCTCGCTGGTGGCGGCTGCGGCGTCCAGAACGGCCTGGACGAGCTCGTCCTGCACCCCCGGCAGCTGCAGGTCCTTCACGTCGCAGCCCTCGCCGGAGGTTCCTGCACCGAACATCCCCGAGCGGTCTCCCACGACCAGCACGGTGACCTCGGCGACTTCGGCGGCCTGGACGGCAGCGGTGATACCGCTGCGGTCCTCGCCGCGGATGCCGCAGCCGGGGACGTGCTGGACATCGGCCCCGGGGTTCTCGGCCCTGATCGCGTCCAGGACGGTGGGGGCAGCGATGCCCAGCTCGACGTCGGGGTGGTTGACCACGACGTGGTTGGGGAAGGAGTAGCAGCCGAACAGGCAGGCGGCGTCGTCGGCGCAGGGGCCGATGACCGCGATGCTGGCCGGTGCGCTCATCGGCAGAGCGCCGCGGTTGGCCAGCAGCACCACCGACTGCTCGGCCATGCGGCGGGCCACGTCGCGGTTGCGCGGGCTGTCCAGGTCGACCGCTGCGGTGCTAGCAGCGCCCTCGGGGGTCCAGGAGGCATCGAGCAGGCCCAGCTCGGCCTTCTGGGTCAGCACGCGCAGCACTGCGGTGTCCAGCACCGCACTCTCCAGGTCCCCGTTGGCCAAGGCGGTGAGCATGGCGGGTCCGTAGCTGATGGTGTGGGGCAGCTCGACATCGATGCCAGCGCGCAGTGCCTGACGACCGGCGTCGTCGGCGTCAGCGGCGATGGCGTGCATGGTGGCCAGGAAGGGCACTGACCAGTAGTCCGAGACCACGGTTCCCTCGAAGCCCCACTGCTCGCGCAGCAGCGTGGTGAGCAGCTCGTGGTCAGCGCCAGCGGGCACACCGTCGATCTCCGCGTAGGAGTTCATCACCGAGCGGACCCCGCCGGCGATGACGGCCTTCTCGAAGGGGATCAGGATGACGTCGGCCAGCTCACGTGCGCCCAGGGCTGCGGGGGCGTGGTTGCGCGCACCGCGAGAGGCGCTGTAGCCGGCGAAGTGCTTCAGCGTGGCCACGACGCCGGCGGACTGCAGGCCTTCGACGTAGGCCAGTCCCAGCTCAGAGACCAGGTGGGGGTCTTCCCCCATCGTCTCTTCCACGCGGCCCCAGCGGTGGTCGCGCACCACGTCCAGGACCGGGGACAGGCCCTGGTGGACGCCGAGCGCGGCCAGGTCCTGCCCGATGGCGGCAGCCATCTGCTCCACGAGGTCGGGGTCCCACGTCGCGGCCCAGGCCAGGGAGGTGGGGTAGACCGTGGCGCGCCAGGCGGTGACGCCGGTCAGGCACTCCTCGTGGGCCAGGGCTGGGATGCCGAAGCGGTTGGCGTCCACGACCTGGTGCTGCAGGTCGATGAGCAGCTGCTTGCCCTCCTGGGGGTCGATCGGTGCCGTGCCGAAGGCGCGGGTGATCTGACCCAGACCACCGAGGATGGCCTCGGTGAAGGGCGGGGCGGTTCCACCGACAGCGGCGATGGGGGCGACCTGGCCGCCGGAGTGGTCCACGCCGGTCTCCGCGCCTGGCCAGGAGCTGCCGAGCTGGGCGAGCTTCTCAGCGGCGGTCATGGCCGCGAGCAGTGCTGCAGCGCGCGCGCGAGGGGTCAGGGAGGCGTCGTTCCACGCGCCGTTCTCGCGGGCAGGCGTGGTGAGGGTCTGGCCGGGCTGCTCGTCGGGCTCCCCGGAGGAAGGAACCCCTTCGGCGGTGGAGCGCGGGTCGGCGGTGGTGGTCATGGGTCCAGGGCCTTTCGTGGAGTCCAGGGGTGGGGGGCGGTCTTACTTGCCGCCGGCGCCCATCAGGCCTGCGACCAGCGCGCGACGCGCGAAGAGGTAGACCAGCAGGATCGGGACGGCCGAGAGCATCACCGCGGCCATCAGGGCGGGCACGTTGGCCCCGTACTGGGCGATGTAGTCGTACAGGCCCGTGGTGACCAGCTTCGCCGAGCTGGACTGGGTGAAGATCAGCGGGAACAGGAAGCCGTTCCAGGCCTGCAGGGCGGCGAAGACGCCGATGGTGGCGATGCCGGACTTCGACAACGGGATCACCAGCGTGGTCAGGATCCGCCCGGGGCTGGCTCCGTCCAGAGCCATCGCCTCGTAGAGCTCGTTGGAGATGTCGCGCATGGCACCGGTGAGGACTAGCACGCTGACGGGCAGCGCGAAGGCAGCGGTCGGCAGGGCGACAGCCCAGAGGGTGTCGTAGAGCCCGAGCTGGTTGATGAGCAGGAACAGGGGGATGACGACGGCCTGGGAGGGGATGGCCAGACCCAGCAGGAACAGCCGGAAGACGCTGGAGGTCAGCCAGCTCTGGCCGCGCACGACGGCGTAGCCGACCGGCACCGCCAGGACCATGACGATCGCCACGGTCATGGCGGTGACGACCAGCGTGTTCAGCACGTAGCGCGGGAAGTCTCCACTGAGCACCGTGACGATGTTGTCCAGGGTGAAGCTGGAGGGCAGGGAGAGCGGGCCGTCGGTGATGTAGCCGGCCTGGGGCTTGAAGGCGGTGACCACCACGGCGTACAGGGGCACGCTGATGATGATCAGCCAGATGAAAGTCATGACTGCGGCGGTGTAGTTGGGCCTGGTCCTCATGGTCGCCTCAGACACCTTCCTGGGTGCTCTGCATCTTGTCGTAGCCGCTCAGGCGCACCAGGAGCAGCGAGACCGCGGTGGCCACGATGAGCAGCAGCAGGGCGATGGCGCTGCCGTAGCCGTAGTTGTAGGTCTGGAAGGCTTCGCGGTACATGCGGAAGGGCAGGATCGTCGTGTCGGTGCCCGGGCCGCCGTTGGTCAGCACGAGCACGACGTCGAATGCGGTCAGGCCGCCGACGACCATGAACGTGCCAGAGGTGACGATGGTGTTGCGCAGCTGGGGCAGGGTGATGGAGAAGAACTGCCGCACGCGTCCAGCGCCGTCGATCATGGCTGCTTGGTAGAGCGTGTGAGGGATCGCTCGGGCCGCACCCTGGAAGAGCAGGCTGTGGAAGGGAACGAACTGCCAGCTGGTGACGATGACCAGAGCGATCATCGCGCCGCGAGGGGTTCCGACGAAGTTCCCGTCTCCGCCGAAGACGGCGGCGAGCTGTGCGGGGACACCGAAGTTGGGGTCGAGCAGCTGGCGCCACATGATGGCGGTTGCTGCAGTGGACAGCAGCAGCGGCAGGAAGAAGATCGCCGACAGGACCGCCCGGTTGCGCTGGTGGCCGGCGGCCCAGACCCCGAGCAGGATGCTGATGGGCATCTGGACGGCGACGTTGCCCACCAGGAGCACGGCGGTCAACCAGATCGACTGCAAGATCTGCGGGTCGGTGGTGAAGCGGGCCCAGTTCTCCAGGCCCACGAACTGCGGTGAGCTCAGTCCGTTCCAGTCGGTCAGGGACAAGTACGCCACTCCCGCCATCGGCAGGACGGCGAAGACGGCGAAGAAGATCAGCCCGGGCAGGGCCCACACCACGCCGGGCCGCCCCACGGAGGGAGCGACCCGGCGGGCTTCAGGCTGCCGGGTGACGCGACGAGTTGCGGTCAGCGACACCACGAGAGGTCCTTCTGGTCGTCGAGCGAGGTCACGGGAGCGCCGAGACGGCGCTCACGAACTGCTCGGGGGTGGACTGGCCGTTGAACAGCTTCTGGATCTCGGTGATCATCGGCGTGCCGATGTCAAGCCCCAGCGCCTGGTCCCAGGACTGGGTGAAGCTGGGCGCGTTGGCGACGAGGTCGTACTGGAACTGTGCGTAGTCGGGGTTAGGTGCCGAGGCCAGTGCCGCTTCGGCGTTGGTGGTCACCGGCACCTCACCGGCGTCGACCAGGCCCTGGACGTAGCTGTCGCTGTACGTGGTCTCGAGGAACTCGAATGCTGCGGCCTTGTCCGCCGAGGTGGTCACCGAGACGAAGTTGCTCGGGTTGCCGACGACGTTGGCCGGGTCGCCCTTGCCGCCCTCGTAGGCCGGGAAAGGAACCCAGCCGAGGTCGTTGGCGGCGAAGTCCGGGGAGTCCGCGACCTGGGTGCCGTACTCCCACGACCCCATCAGCTGCATGGCGGCCTTGCCGCTGGACAGCAGGGTGGAGGTACCACCGGAGCCGTAGCTGACGGACTGGAAGTTGGTGCCGAAGGCGCCGGCGTCGACGAGCTCCTTGATGTCCTGGGCGGCCTGCAGGACCGCGGGGTCCTGCCAGCCGGAGGCGTCGCCAGAGGCGATCTTGTTGAAGACCTCGGGGCCACCGATGCGGTCCACCAGGTAGGAGACCCACATGAGCTCGGTCCAGCCGGAGTCGGCGTTGCCGGCGACGGCGAAGGGGGTGATGCCCTGGTCGCTGAGGGTCTTCACCGAGGCCTCGAGCTCAGCGTAGGTCGTCGGGGGCTCCACGCCGGCGTCGGCCATGACCTTCTTGTTGTAGAAGATGAAGACCGGCTGGGTGCCGCGCATCGGGATGCCGACGAGCTTGCCGTCGACCTTGCCGATGTCCAGGACCGAGGGCAGGAAGGAGGACTCCAGCTCGGGGTTGGACTGGACGGCCTCGCCCAGGTCGACGAGCTTGCCGGCCTCGACGTAGTCGTTGAGGCTGCCGCCGCCCCAGTTGAAGAACATCCCCGGCATGTCTGAGGAGCTCATGGCTGCGCGGACCTTGTCCTTGTAGCCGTTGCTGGCGAAGGCCTGCAGGGTGACCTTGGCGTCGCTGGTCTCGTTGAAGGAGTCCACCGCGCCCTGCAGGACCGGGTCGGTCGGGTCCTGCTGGGTCCAGTAGTTGAGGTTGCCGGAGGCCTGGGTGTCAGCGGCACCCGAGGCGCCGCCGCCGCAGGCTGCGACTGACAACACCAGGGACAGACCGCCGACGACAGCTCCCACACGGCGCATGAGCCGCGAGTTGTTCCTCATCGAACACCTTCCGTTCTGCTCTCCTGGCGAATCGGACAATCGAGCAACAACTGCGCAGTCGTTGCGCAGCCTCAGCGGCTCAGAAGGCCAGGTGAGGAGGACAGTAGGCGTGCCCTTGGACCCATTCCAAGCAAAAGTCCTTCACCAACTGCGAAACTATTTCGTGATTGACGCAAGACCTTGCGGCAGGCAGGCTCCGCCAGACGCACTCCTCCTGCGCGGCTGACGACGCCCGCGGGAGACCACCCCGATGAGCTCCCCGTGCAGGACCTGCACACCTGACCCTGACCGCCCCGGCGGCTTCCCTCTACAACGCGTTCTTGCTGGCAACGGGGGCCTGGGCGCAGCGGTGCACGGGTCGCCAGGACGCGAGAGGGTCGACCTCACCTTGGACACCTTCTGGTCCGGTGGGCCCCTGACGCGGCGGTCGCTGACGGAGACCGGGGAACGAAGATGAACCAGCACGCGCAGGTCACGTTGGCCGCCGACATGGCATTCTCCGTCCGCGACCCGCACTCACCGTGACAGTGGGGTTCGAAGGAGAACACCGACGGGTTGCCGCCGCAGTGCTTCCCCAAGGGCACCGACCTGTCGGCGCACAGCGTTGAGCACCTGCAGGCCGTCGCCGCGGAGGGGAAGGACCGACTCCGCAAGACCCTCGGGATGGGCCACCTCGGCGGAGGCGATGAGCCGTCTGCTGCCCGACCTCAGCCAGCCGGTCGTTGCGACGACCCCCTGAGCCCGCCATGGCCTTGAGCAGCAGGTCTACAGATGCGGGGGCACCTCAAGCAGTGGTGCCGGCAGGAGGGGCGTCCCCTCGGCGGCCCTTCAGGGCGAAGATGATCGAAGCGATTGCGCCGACCAGGGTGGCGAGTCCACCCAGGGCCGTTCCGATCGCGATCAGCTGGCCGTAGTCCTCACCCTCTGAGGGCTGCACGACGACGATCACCGGGGGCTGGGTGCCGGCGAAGTCGATGTGCACGGGCACGCTGGGAAGCGCAGTCACGGTGGGTGCAGCCGCCGACGGTGTCGTGGCCGGGGTGGTAGCGCTGGTGGTTGGTGATCCGCTGGGGGCCGGGCGCGCAGCAGTGCTGCTCTGCGGCTCCGAGTCCGGGTGAGAGCCCAGAAGGGCGCTCGCCACAGTCGGCAGCCCCATGGTGACGATCAATCCCCCACTTACGGCGATGATCGCCGAGCGCCGGGAGACCCGGTTCCAGTCACGGCGCCGATCAGCTCGGCGCTCGTCGGCTCTTTCCCGTGCACGCAGGTGCTCGGGCTCCTCGGACTCCTCGAACTGCCGGTCTGGTGCCGGTGCGGGTGAGGGGATCGCTCCGCGGGGGCCCGAGGTGGAGACCTCCGCGTCGGGGGTCTCCGGGGTGTCCAGGAGCTCTAAGAGGCTGAGGCGGGGCGTAGGACGCGGCTCTGCCTGCACCTGCAGGAGTTCCTCCAGGCGCAGGATGACGTCGTTGGCCGAGTCGGTGACGGGGTCCTCGACCCTCCTCTCGCGCATGCTCAAACGATAGATCGAGCCCCTCGGACTCCGCAGGTAGATGCGACAGATGTCCGACTGCTTCACCTCGGTGGGGTGACATCTCGACAACGGTGCGACCGTGGAGTCGCCTCGGCGGTCTCCGCGCCTGCCGCTCAAGAACGACGGTCCACGGGACACCGCGGCCTGGTGTAGCGCGGTACCTCCGTCAGTCGCTCACGGCGGATTCGATGCGGGCCCGGAACTCCTCCGCGGTGGCGACCTCCAGGCGCACACCGTCCAGGAAGAACGTCGGAGTACCCGTGACCCCTAGCGCGATGCCGTCGTCGAAGTCGGCCTGCACCCGCGCCGCGGTCGCCGGGTCGGCTACGGCGGCGTCGTAGGCGGCCATGTCCAGCCCGATCGCCTCGGCGTGGGAGCGGAAGACCTCCGGGGTGGCCTCCGGCTGCTCGCCCCAGGTCTCCTGGGTCTCGTACAGCCGCTGGTACATCGCCTCCAGCTGGCCCTGCTGAGCAGCCGCCTCCGCGGCCAACGCCGAAGGGGTGGAGTTGGCGTGTCCTGGCAGGGGGAAGTAGCGGATGACGAAGGTGACGCGGCCGGCGTAGTCCTGGCGCAGCTGCTCCACGAAGGGGTGGGCGGCCTTGCACGACTCGCACTCGAAGTCCAGGAACTCCACCAGCACCGGCGCACTCGCTGGGGCCGAGGACAGCTGGTGGCTGTCGGGGCGGGCCACCTGTGCGTCTTCGGCCTGCCCACCGGGGGTGCTCAAGCGGGACCCCAGCAGCGCCGCGCCCATCACGGCCAGCGCCGCGGCGACGATGACCAGGGAGATCCGCAGGGTGTTGCGTCGGCTGCTTGGACGGTCGGTCGGGCGGCTGCGAGCCGCGCCGGGCGTGCGCTCGCCAGCCGCCTTCTTAGGCAGGTTCATGCAGAGACGCCTTCGGTGAAGTGGGTGTTCTGATCCCTGCCGCGGTCACCCGGGACCGTCGGCGCTGATGCGGTCTGGCGCCGGTGCCGACGCGGCAGTCGCGCAGCGCGGGCACCGTTGGCGATCACGGCCACCTCGGCCAGCTCGTGCACCAGCACCACCGCCGCCAGCCCCAG
>Ga0325403_1008014_pt1 | contig 10106 bp, 9 predicted proteins | sample PopdelMetagenome_19_FD_205665 | JGI IMG/M metagenome (GOLD analysis project Ga0325403, IMG submission 205665) | Populus deltoides microbial communities from Bellville, Georgia, United States - Xylem-PdKOR-R4 | ecosystem: Host-associated > Plants > Phyllosphere > Stem > Wood/Secondary xylem...
ATATATATATATATATATATATTTATATAAAAGCATGGATTTTATTAGACATTTTCATAGTTTAGCTTCAAGTTTTTAATCTCGACAGTTAAAGAGGAAATGCAAAGGCATACTTTGTTTTTAATCTTAACCATATCGTATATGATTTTTACGCGACATTAGACATGCTTTGTTTTTTTTATCTACCTCTCTCTCCTCTCTACGACTATTAAAAAAAAAAGGAGCAATCCGATTGGTTAAAAATGAAGGCGCCAAAACCTAATCCAATCCAGGTTTCCTTAGCGAAGCAGACATAAAGGACTGAGATAAGAAAACCTACTCACTGAGTGTGGACTGAGCCGAGAGAGACTCACTCACTCAGCTGCTACATCATTTAAGCATGGCCATGGCAGTCGCCAACTGCTGCTTCTCTGTTGTTACCTCCACCGTTAAATTCCGTTGCTGTGTTCCTTCCCAACCATATCTCGCCACGTCGCAGCATTCCATTGCTTCCGTCACTTGTAAAGCCGTCGTCAATCGCAGGAGACGCCCTGGAGAACATGTAAAACCCTAATCTCTCTCTCTCCCCTCTCTTTTCTTATTTTTCGTTAGACAAATAAATGCACATTCTGTGCTGGATTAGAGTTATAATCGACTGTCATTTTGGTAAAAAAAACTCTAGGGATTCTAATTAGCTGAACAAATTCAGCTTTCTAGGTCATATTTAAGAACTAATCTCTGCTTTAACGCAGTGGAATTGCATTTTTGAAAAAAAAAAAAAGAGTTCAAAACTATCTGTTTAACTAATTACTTGGTGGAAATCTTGGTTCGGTTGTGTTTAGAAAGAAGGTGTTTCGCAGAAGAAGTCTCCGGGGAAATCGAAGGACAAGAGGTCCTCTTTACATGATGAGGATGATGATGGAATCAGTGGTAAAAGGAATGCAGGGAAATCCCAATCAATGGCTTTTAAGGCATTTGGGGCTCAAAGAAAAGATAAGAAAGAGTTTAAGTTTGATATGAAGGAACAACAGGTGTGATCCCGGGCACTCATTTTTCTTATGTGTTGCTTTTGTTGTTTTAGTAATTTAGACAAGTTTTATAATTTGCCTCTTAATTCAGTTTGAGCCACAGAATCTTAAAGATGCAGCATTTTTAGATGCAGTTGTCAAGGTAATAATTCTTTCACATTTTCTCTACTGCCTTGCAATTTTAGGTTCTGTCAATCTGATTGATGATGATGGAATGGTAGGAACTGTTCTTTCCTGTCATTTCAGCATTCAGTTTATGGTTTAGGTCCCGTGATTGCTAATATAGTCTTTGAACATGTTACGTTCTTCTAGACATGGTTATATTATAGACACTTACAGGTCATCTAATTGTTAAGCTCTATGTTAATCATTATTAGCTACCCTCAGGATCTTACCTTATATACATTACTAGGTGACTAACTAGACATGGGACAATCCAATTAACACAACTATCTTTCAGTCCATGGATGTCCTTCATATATAGTCTATCCGAATCTTGTTCAAAGAGCTAGATGATGCTCCAAGGATGTAAGAGATATTTCTCTCAGCTACTCTGAGAACTACTTGAAGGATAAATTCCTTCTACCTTTATAGATGTCGATGTATTCATAACCAAGAAACCATGCATCAAGGGTGCATGTGATTTTCTTTCATCTTTCTATGCTTTGGGAGCCAGTGGTCTGGGAGCAGCAATTATAGCTGTCCAAACTGATATGTGAAGCTAAGTTTTATGTCACCATTAAACAATATTCTCAGCTGTTGTCACTCAATAATATGCCTGTCTTTTTTTATTCCCTGAGGATGAATCCTAACTTTAAAGGATTTTCAGAATTGACCCATTTTCTCGTGCAAGTGCTTGCACTTTGCTAGTAAAATGTCTTTTTTTGTTTATTTGTCTAGGTTTACTGCACCCATACAGAGCCTGATTATTCCCTTCCTTGGCAAAAACAAAGGCAATACACAAGCACAGGAAGGTGAGTTCTCTGAAGTATTTACCTTCTAGGTCTTCCATAAATTTCTTTCAGGTTAATGAGAAATCCTTGGCTGCAGCTGGCTCTGTTAAGATATATATCTGATTGTTATTTCATTTCTGGTTACTGTGCATGCTATTTATCCAATCGAATTTGTCTCGGAAACTGATTTCTTCATTACTTTACATGTTTCTTATGCAGTGCTTTTATGATTGGCAATGGGAAACTTTTGACAAATGCTCATTGTGTTGAATACTATACACAGGTTTTGTCATGCCTATGCTTTCAATCTTAGTTTGGATTTTATCAATTTCCTTTTACCATAAGTGATTAAACCACAAGAAAAGACCACAAAAGACCAGAACATCTAAGTAGCAATGTTTAGGGTCAGAATACTAGCAACTCAAAAATACTGAGTCACCAATCAACAGCCTTTGAGAACTCTGCAGTCCATCCATTGAGGACCTTGGTTTGCCATTTGATGGACATGCTAGAAAGTGCATGATGCATAGGGCCTGGACATGGTGATATATCTGGAATACCAGCTTGGAATTCCCATAAGAGCACCCTGCCATTGGTAGAGACTTGCTCAGTACAACCAAAGAATCATTTGCATATTCTTTGGTTTGAGACATGATATGTAGGTAAAGATTGTGAAATTACCTTTTTAAAATTCTTTTTCTTATTGCAGGTCAAAGTGAAGAGAAGGGGAGATGATACCAAATACGTAGCTAAGGTACTTCTGTGCCCTTCGGAACTTGCAAGATATTTAATGATCTTAATAGCTCAATATCTATATTTATTCTTTTTCTCCATAGCATTTGAAGTTCCAACCCATAAATGAAAGAGAAAGGATGTTTTAGATGCACTTTGGGAGTAAATATAGTTAGGATCTTGAGAAAATTGGATGAAAATACCAGTAGTAATGAGTTTAGTGGATCTGTTTGAAGTTTTTCTTTTTGGAAAAACAAAAAAGCCTCTTTTATAACAAGCAGGGTGCAGAGATATTGGTGTCTCTATGAGTCCTGGTACTTTCTAATTAGCAGTTCCACCTGCCATCATTGGAAACTAATAATACGACTGTTTCAACTTGTCATTACTTTCTGGATATTCTCATGCTTCAGTTGACATGGTATTCGCCACTAAACAAAGGAAATGAACCAATGCAATTGCAGACTGCACTGGTTAATCTTGCTTGTGAACACGCTAGGATTTTGCAACTTACTGTCCTCTCAGTGATTTTATACACAGGTACTGGCCAGAGGAGTTGATTGCGACATTGCTTTGCTTTCAGTAGAAAGTGAGGAATTTTGGGAAGGAGCAAAACCACTCAAGTTTGGACACCTACCACGTCTTCAGGTTAAATTACCCTTTCACTTAGGGTCATAGCGCCCTCACCCCTTGTGTTTTTTTAGGTCTATGAACCTTTTGTTCTAGCATTTGCAACAGCCCTGAATTATCACACACTTGTTTAAACCTGCATCAAATGTTTCTGGGTTCATGAGAATAAACCTTTGGGGTTTACCATGGCAATGTTTTTGTAGTGATAGTTATAGTTTATTTAATTTACAGTGTACACTGAGGTCATGTAGTTTTCCTATGAAAGTGCAGACTGATGACCTAATCCTAATTTACAAGTTTCAGATCCTTTCGTACAGTGCTATGTACTTCTTTATGAGAAAATCATTTTTCTGCTGCATTTTAAATGGGCAGGACGCAGTAACAGTTGTAGGATATCCCCTTGGAGGAGACACCATTTCAGTGACAAAGGGGGTTGTGTCTCGTATAGAGGTTTGATTATCTATTCCTTGAAAGCATATGATTGTTAATCTATTTCTGGCATGCCAATGATTGTTTGTTTGATGTTCTTCCTTGGCCACCATGTATAAACAAAATTTCTGTATCGTGTTATCAAACATATTATCATCAGGTTACATCGTATGCTCATGGATCATCTGATTTGTTGGGTATTCAAATTGACGCAGCAATAAATCCTGGTTAGTGTGTATATGCATATGCTTATTTATTTGTTTATCCATTCTGTATGTTAAAACTTCTTCAGGTTATGTATTTGCATTTTGGAGATTGCATATATTTGGGTGCATCACTTTTACAACCCCCTCTGTATCGATGCGTGTGTGTTTGCCCGTGTCTTTTATTTATTTCAAGGTTTTATCCCATCTCTGTGATAGCCACTGCTTATACTAGCTAATTATAGGTAACAGCGGTGGTCCTGCATTCAATGACCAGGGGGAGTGCATTGGAGTAGCATTTCAGGTAGGTTCTTTGGCATGATGCTATGCACCAGTTTTCAATTTGTCTACAATTACTTGTCCATATGACTAGATAAAAGAATGAGTGTTCCCCAAGCAGTTTCTTCTTGATGTTATTTACATATTTTGCTGTTGATTTAGCGAAACAACTCACTCCTATTTGCAGCATCTCTTTCCCTGTGACATCTTCATGAGACATTTCTTTTAGGTATACAGGTCTGAAGAGGTTGAGAATATTGGATATGTGATTCCAACAACAGTAGTATCTCATTTTCTAAAGGACTTTGAGAGGAATGAGAAATACACTGGTGAGATACTTTTGTACATTGTTTATATGGTGTATTCTGTTATGCCGTGCTCTGGCATTGAAACTCAATTTGTAGAATTTGATGTTGACAAGCAGTGCATGCCTGCCAATTTTAAGGACCAAGCTTCCTCTAAAAACTTCATGTTCTTATTTTGACCAATATCATATAAAACTACTTGTTATCTAGTTTCTGCAAAAGTCATAATGATTTCTTGCTCTTTTTGGCTCGTCAATACCACCTTTAACCAGCTAGGTTTGCATGACTATAATCGTACTTTTGTTCTTTAATAGGTCCCTGCAGGCTATTCTCTAGTATAGACATTCTTATTTCTCATCTGTTATTGTTACGAAGGTTGTTGAAAGTTTATATACATATATAATGATGCCTCAGAATGTTTGAATGCCTTTTGAATCTATTCGGTGTCATCTATCACATCACTTCTTGCTTCTTTCTAGATTAACAATTGTTTTACTTTCCTTTTCTCTTACTGGCACCTGATTGAATTTTGCAATGCAAACCTAGCATGTATCTTGATCATGCAGTTGATTTGGGATTGTCCCAATAAAACTCCTTTTACATTGACTTCTAGGCTTTCCTTCACTTGGTGTGATGCTGCAAAAGTTGGAGAATCCGGCATTACGTGCATGCTTAAAAGTACAGTCTAATGAGGTATGCCTTTTTGTCAAATACATATTTTACAAATTTTGTTTTGCTTCCAAGTGGTATATGCAATAAAAGTTCTCTTTATCATTCCTCAACATCATTGCAACTTCGTGCAATCTGCTAAGCAGTTCCCTTATAAGGTCTGGTTTGTGCAGGGTGTGTTGGTACGGAGAGTTGAACCAACTGCTGATGCAAATAGAGTCTTAAAGGAGGTACAGTGGCCATTTATAGCTTCAAAAGCGTGCTCTACTTGAATTGCACAGTCTATTCTTGCTAAAATGTTACCGGGAAGGAAACCTTGGATTTTATTGTTATTGTGCTTCTCAATATTTACATCCAAACAAATCTATAAATGAATATCCATCCTGCATTTTTTAGTGTGCTAACTGCAATAGGATAAAGGAATACTGAATCAAAGAAAATGTAATAGCAATACATTGTTTTTCATAAAAAAGGTTCCTAATTATGCCACACAAAAAAGCTACTCTAAACAGGGAAATTTTATTTTTTCACAAGATTTGGTCCTTGTGTGTGAATTGGTAATCCGTCTCATTTTCTTGCATGGGTTAGTGGCATGATTTGATCTATGAATAAGACTAAAAGCTTGAACAAGCAATCTCTTCTTGAAATGGATTTTTCTTTCTACCTCTAATTGTTCTTTCTGTTGAGAATTTTGATTGTAGTTGTTCTTTTCAGGGGGATGTAATTGTGAGCTTTGACGATGTTCATGTGGGGTGTGAAGGAACAGTGCCATTTCGATCAAATGAGCGCATTGCATTCCGTTATCTTATTAGTCAAAAGTAAAGGGCGTAATTCTAGTTATTGTTTCTTTATTTCAGGCTTTGAATTTTCTTTCAGTCTCTTCATAACCTTGTTCCCGCCTTTTCTTCTTCGAACATCCATATAATCAATGTTCCTTGGGCTTCATACTTTTCCATTATATAATGAATAATGTTTTTATACAGATTCGCAGGCGATGAAGCAGAGCTTGGCATAATTAGAGCTGGGTCATTCATGAAAGTTCAAGTAGTTCTTAATCCTAGAGTGCATTTGGTATGCCATTAGAATCCTGGCACTGTACATTATATTCGAGCTATTGTATCAGATTAATTTCAGATAGATGTCAACAAATTTGAATTCGTATCTTCTTGCTTCAAGGTTCCATATCATGTTGATGGGGGTCAGCCTTCATATTTAATAATTGCTGGTTTGGTGTTTACTCCCCTTTCAGAACCACTGATAGAGTATGTTATATTTCCAGGCACTCAGTAATGTAATAACCTGTTCGTTTATAATAGTATTCTTTCTGTAAGTAATATGCTAATGCGTGAGATTTTTCTCCCTTGTTGGCAGGGAGGAATGCGAGGGCTCTATAGGGGTTAGTCCTGTGACAGACTGCTTCAACACTTTTAAACTTTGTGTCCAATACACTTTTTTGGATTTTAATTTTATTGGTTTTATCTTCTCCTAGCTGAAACTACTAGCCAAGTCACGATATTCTCTGGCAAGGTTCAAAGGGGAGCAGATTGTTATCCTATCACAGGTAAGTTTTATACTTCTCATTCTCGTCAATTGAAATCCTTTCAGCAACTTTATGTGATGTTACTATCTTGTGTGCTTTAATTAGAGTGACAAGTTTTCTGCACGTATTAAATCTTTGTTTTTCTGATGGAGGATCATATCTCATTGCCTAGATTCTTTGTTATATTGAACAATTTAACATCCTGGTATGTCACTGCCTTGATCATTTTCTTTCTACTGACAGGTCTTAGCAAATGAAGTCAACTTTGGATACGAGGATATGAGCAATCAGCAGGCAAGTTATCTATAACCACTAACAACTTTTATTCGCATCTGCTTGCCAATTTATTTGCATATACTAAGAACAATAAACACTTGCAGGTTTTGAAGTTCAATGGAACTCAAATAAAAAACATTCATCACCTAGCACACCTTGTCGATTGTAAGTGGCACTGCCCCTTCTCTGTTTTCTGTTCCCCGGTCCTTTTCACCTCTGTTCTCATGGTTTTGTGGTTTGATCAGCATGCAAGAACAGATATTTAGTTTTTGAGTTTGAAGACAATTACCTTGTTGTGCTGGAGAGGGAAGCAGCGAGTGCTTGTTCATCCCACATTCTCAAAGATTATGGAATTCCATCTGAACGATCTTCTGATCTATCAGAGCCATATGTGGATTCATTAGAAGACAACCAGGCAGTAGATCAGGATTTTGGCAACAGCACGGTTACAAATCTGGAAGTTGGCTTTGATGGACTCCTCTGGACATAATACCGAGTGTTGGGAGATCATTCTGAGCTTTATCATGACAGTCAACAGTTGGAGAGTATGGTTATAACCTCAACTCAGTGCCACCAAATTGATAAATGCCATGCTTCTGCTCATTTTCAAGGCCATTACACGTGCTCCCTTTTTTCTGGTACGGAATTTTACCCGATCATGGTCTCTCTTTCTTTCTTTTCAATTATTGCTTCATTTTTGTTTGGTTGCCTGGGCTTTTACGGATAGATTTTAACCATTCTGCATGTTAATTATAACAATTAGGCAGAGCGTAATTTTTTACTGTGGGGCTCACCGTCTCTCGTCAGCCTTGAAATTATTTGTTGTCATGATTTGAAATAATAATGTACAACTAAATTATTTATGAATCCATTTGATTCGGAATATAACATATATAGGTTGCTTTTCGCATCACTCAAAATTTCAACATTTTGTGGCACTGCCTATTTAGGAAGAGAAGGTTAGGGAAATTGTCTGTTCTGGGCATGGTTTGATAGGCCTTGGATTGACAAAACCAGTATGCCTCCAATCTCCATTGCTCTGAAAATAGTAAATTTATAGAGAATAGCTTATTTAAAAAATGAAAAGCACGAGTAATATGTTCAAGGCTACTCAATCAACTAAACCTTCCATGCACCTTCAAAACCACCCTTTTCGAACGAAGTTCATTGTGCAATTGCAAACCATACACCTCCCGCGTATACAATCTCACACGAGGGACTGGATCATATTTCATGATTTGGCATTATATTATAATTATAGTTATAACAAGATTTGGGTAAAAGGAACAAGAATGAACAGTTGGTGTTTTTTTTTTTCAAATTTTTCTACTCGATTGCATCCTTATTAAATTAACAATTGATTTCTTATTATTTGTTATAGGAAAACACAATTAAAAGATATATAATCAAAGTGTAAAAGACGGTAAATTGACATGTCCAGCATAAAATAAGCACAACAAAATTCTTTTTGATCTCCCTATTTTCACTTTCCTTCTATTATCCTCGTAGTTTTTGGAAGTTGCATTTTGATCCGAAACTTTGTTTTCATTTTTCTTAGTTTTTGGTTTGAGAAGGGAGGGAAAAACTCATCGGTTTGAGTGTTTTCTGGTTTGCATCTTGCCTAAATGACTAGATGTTTGATTTTTTTATCATTTTTTTTAAAATAATTTGACTTCATAAATGAGTTTGTTTGGGCCTTTCCAGAGTTTTTAGTTAAAAAATAATTGGAAAATAGATTTTAAGATAAGAAAATCACATCCCTTGATTTTCCGATCACCTTTATTGGTTATTAGTTACGCGTTATTTGTTTGTTTTTTTAAAAAATATCAGGTTTATAACACGTTTAATATAAAAAAATAGGTTAAACGTGTAGAAAGAATAATAACTGAAGTTAAAATATCAATCAAAAAAACTTGTGATTTTTTAGGATAGAAGAGAAAAAAAAAAAAGGAAAGAAAGGTTGACCAACAGCAAATTGACTCACCAATATTAACACATGTGTTGCACAAATTACTCAAAAATGTGTTGCACAAATTACTCAAAAAGTATAGGCGCTTTGCTTTCCACACACGAATGATTTGATAAAATTAAATAATATTTAATTAATTTTAAAAGATAAAAGTACCCTGATTATCCAGGTAATTAAAAAAAAACTAAAAGGAAAGGTTTAAAATCTCCAATTTAATTATTTTTTTTAATTCAATAGTATACTTGTCAATTACCATAAATAAATGAAAAGACAATTATTCTTAGTTGGAAGGTTGCTGCAAATTTTCATGAAATCACAATACATCTTAAACAGTATTTTCATGACACCTAGGCTCTCCCGGAACCAATGGTGTAAGATACCGAATGTTGAGTCCTAGTTGGAAGGTTGCTGCGAATTGAGAGCATAAACTTTAAAATAGTCCAAAAATCATTATGGTGTGGTGATCTGTCAATATTGGCCTGCGGCATCATCTGCCACTTTCCTCGGCCTGGCCTGGCCACCATCGCCTTACCATATTTTGCTATGCTATTGCTGGCCCTTAAATGCTCGTAAAATAAAGCGCAGCTATTTTTTCTTTCAAATTTACTAAAACTAAACTTGATGCCCTTGATTCGTTTCCTGCATGTTGAATTATTTTATTTATTTTTATATAAAATGATATTTAGGTATGAAATGAGATTAAAAAAAATATACAAAATCATGATAAATTTGTAACTATGCTAATTCGGGTTAAGCCAACTCAGAATATCTCGCTAAACCCGAGATATAAATAATATGATTAAAATAACCTGATAAAAAATAAAAAGAATTATAAAGTTTTTTTATTTCTAATTATATTTTGATTGTTTTGTTATACAATTAAGATAGAAAAGAATATATTTAACTCTAGTGAATTTAAAAATAATAAATGAAAAATTTCAAAAGATTGCAATGTTATTGAAAGTTAGGTTTAAGTTTTTACGAATGGTAAAACAAAGTGATTATTACATTGATACAATTAACAAAGTCAATATAGATCTAGAGCCAAGGTAATTTTTCAAGAACAATTAGGTTTGGTTATTTTACAACGAATTATTATTTTACGTGTAATATATTT
>Ga0325403_1008015_pt1 | contig 10105 bp, 6 predicted proteins | sample PopdelMetagenome_19_FD_205665 | JGI IMG/M metagenome (GOLD analysis project Ga0325403, IMG submission 205665) | Populus deltoides microbial communities from Bellville, Georgia, United States - Xylem-PdKOR-R4 | ecosystem: Host-associated > Plants > Phyllosphere > Stem > Wood/Secondary xylem...
TTAATATTAATATTAATATTAATAACTAACATAATTATAAGATAATTAGTTAAATTGCATACTAAATGATAAGATAAATTACTGCTATATGACATATAATAATAAAAATATTTAATAGTTGGCAATTTGAAGACACTATAACTGTAGTATCTTCAAATAAGCATAACAAGCTAACATGCCAAATAATTCCTCTCAACACTTACAGTCGAATTATTTCTGGGTTATGATAACCCATACCAGCGTTGATGAATTGTGTACCAGTGAGTTGTGTGTGTGTGTGCATATATATATATATATATATGAATTTTCTCCTTCAACATGCATGGTTTTTGAATATGATGATCAATACGGCCTTCGTTGTTTGCATCATTTCTAGCATGATTTCCCGGGATGATGCCCAGATTAATGGATGAGCCGGCTTCGTTTTTCATTATCTTTTGCAGCAATCTGTTGTTCGTTGGATGGCAGAGTGAGTTCATGTAATATTGGTGGTCTTGGCGATCTGATGGGACTGTACATTTTGATGCTCCGATCAGTAGACAAAGCAGAACGCGGAGACCGTAAAGAATATTGATCTTGCGTCTTCCTTCTTTCCCTCGCTTCAGCATGCCGTTGCTTTATAATATGAGCCACTTGCTCTTCCAGTACCTTACTCTTGAATTGAGACCCCATCTAGCAACATATATACATACAAAATCCATCATCATCATCATTATCATCATCATCAACATATATATATATATATATATATATATATATATATATATATATATGATGAAATTAGGGGAAAAGAACAAAAAAAAAAAAAAACAAGGGTTGTAGCAGGATACAAGTTGGTAGAACAAATTTGGAATCCTTAATTATATGGAATTAAGTTACCTGCGTGACAAGTGCATAGAGCGGAAGGGTAATGTAGCTGCATATGACTTGAACTGTGATCCTGAGTTGAGCAAAATGATGATATTTATAACTTGTTTGTGTTTTGGTTCTAAAAATGTTTTAAAAAAATTAAATTTTTTTAAATTAATTTTTTATTTTTAGATCATCTTAATGTGTTAATATAAAAATAAATTTAAAAAAATATATATATAAAATATTTCTAATTTAAATAATAAAAAAATAAATTGTTTGAGCCATTTTTTAATCAAGTACGTATTTCTAATTTAAATAATTTCTTATAAATTATAGATAAAAATAATTATAAATTATAAATGAAAATGAAAAATCACTTCTTATAAATTATGTCAAAAGAGAATCTTACGCTAACACGACCCTTGCGACAATAAATGAAGTGTTCTCATGGTAACATGATTCAAGCCCGAATTGTATCTGGAAAAAAGATCAAACGTAGGAAAATGTCATAGACTTTCTAGAATTAAAAAATTGTTATACGCTCTCTCTCAACTAAATTAATAAATTACATCACAAGAAGGAGAGTTGTGAAAAAAGATACGAGAGAGATTAGATTAAAAACTTACTGTAACCCAAATGAAGAAGGCAAACTCAAATGCATTCTGCAGGTTGATCAGTAACAAGTATATATTAGCACCATGATCCGAAAGCATCGATACGAACTACTTAATTAATTTCTTATTATATTTTCCTTTTGATCGATCGAGCTAGCTAGTTTATAGAGAGGAGGAATAATTACCACAAACAGAACAAAATGGATAAGAACAAGAACAAATCTTGGTTGACCGAACCAAAAGAGATTATCATTTGGATGAACAAGAGGGGTTCCTCTGCTCACACGGTTTTGATCATCGATTCGGAAAGCCATTTTTGCAACAATCACCTCAAGTTTGGCTCCCACGACCAGCACAATCTACAATATCAGTAAGTCGGCTGTTGTAAAACTTGATATATATATAAGAATTACAAGACAAGGTTTTCGTTAAATTTTGAAGAGGAAAAGGTGTACGTTAAACTCATATTTTCCCTTTTAGAGCACAGATATGGCTACCGATGATTACAACATATACCCTTTAATTTCCGTTGTAATAAAATCAATAACAATGCTTGAATAAACTTAGTTAATTACCACGAGTGGAACATAGGAAATCCAGTGATATACATTCCAACCTGAACATCCCAGAATAAAAAAAATAGCATGTGAAGAAATATATAATTGCAAAGAAAATGAAGCATAAATAAGGTGAATACAGAAGATGAACGGCAAGCCATATTTACCATGTACGTCCAGCAGCAAGAGAATTGCCACCAAAAACCACAGTAAAGGACTGCCAAAAAGAGGCATATATAAATACATATATAGATCTGTATATGTTTAATGAGATCTATTTATATGGAATGAAAAAGAAAAAGAAAAATAGTTAACCACGAGGATAGTTGTTAGCTTGTGAGAATACCTGATGCTAACAACGACCTTGAAATCGTCGTCTAAGGATCGCTGTATGTATTCTTGGAAATTGAAATGGTTGACGTTCCTGGTTGACAAGTGAGCCTTAACAGTGCACACATCACCATACATCAGTGAGCATGGAGAAGACAGGTTTGATCATCTCATGTATACTTATGATGACACACACACACACCAGTTATATAAAGTTTAATGCAGGAAGATTAATGGAGTATTTGGAAGATCATTACCGCGATAAAACCATGTCTCAAGGTGAGATAATCAACTTTTGCCACCGAATGAAAAAACTGTCTGAAGAAACATATCTGTTCATCCAAATGCAGTCATTAGAGAACTTGTAATCCAATTATCTCTAATACTTAACTTCTTTTCATGGGGCCGCCATCGCCGCCAATCATCATCATCATCATCATCATCATACGAACAACAAAAAGTGCACTCACCATCCATAGAAGAGCTGATATGTTTGTCGACCAAGTCTCTATATGCCGTCTTCCGAATGTTGTTTGTCTTGTGAGTCTAAATCGATTTGGATCTAATCAATAAACAGGACCGCTAAATTAATCTCTTGAAGTATTCAAAACAACATTTATCTGTTGTGAATTCGGATGGTTGATACTACATTTACTCTCTAACAGTGTGTGTATTTATTATTATTATTATTAGCAGCAGCAGCAGCAGCAATATTTAATGTTTTAAACATGGTCATCACCATAAAATAAAAAGTATTTACCTAAAAACAAAATCTCTTAAATATTTTAATTATTGCATAACATGGTCATCACCATTTATGATCATGTTTCATTAACTAGCTGGTGCACAATAATACAAGTGGTTTGGATTTTGGAATTCCAGTTAACTGGGTTTGGATGTGTTTGATTTTATGATAGTTTCAGTAATTATAATTTGAAAAAAAATAGTTTTAAAAAATATATTTTTAATTGTGGTTGGTTTAATAAAATATATATTTGGTTAAAACTATAATTATAATTAATATTAAATAAAAAAGATATGTTTTTTTATAATGGTTATTTCTATGTCAATGATAATGTATATAAAAAATATTAAAACTGAGTTTTCACATCATTTATTTTTAATAGGTCCCATGTTTTAAAAACACTAATTAACACTTCACCGAACATAAGTTTTTTTGTGGTTTTTTTAAAACTCAACCGCTGCGCATAGCGAAACGCACTTGCAAACTTGTTGGTGATAATAAATGAAACCAACATGCATCAACATACAGGTGCAGCCATCTTTTCTCTTTGATGTTGACACATCGTATCAATAAATATCATCCATGTGGCAATTCATGCATTTAAGGTCATCGCGTTTCTTTTCTTCAACGGCTTAAAAAATCCGCAAAGTTTGCACCACAACTTGAACCAGTCTTGGTCAAGCATGGCCTAAAAGGTCTTTCTCAAGTCTAGTACTGATCATGAACGTGGACTGCAGCTCGTGAAACGAAAGAACTGCCATTGATATGTTCCCAAATCAAGAATCAATAACGTAAACTAATAGCCTTTCTTTAATCTATTATGATGATCATGTCGATTTTTCATCTTCTCTGTCGTTTAGATCTCATGGTGGTGATGATTCTGGTGTATTTAATTCCGTGAGTGTACAAAGAACCAATTACTTGCAGTCTTTTTCTTTTAAAAAACTGGTAAGGAGAGAGGGTTTTAGAATGCAGAAGGAGAATAAATTAACTTCTCCGATTTCTAATTTCACTCCACTTCTCATTACGTACGCATGATATTATCAAAAAAAAAAAAAGAAGAAGAAGAAGAAGAAGAAAAAGAGTTCTTATGCATGATGACCACATACCATTTGCAACTTGGTATTCAATTGTCCGACTTTCTTTCTCCCAAGCTTCCCACCGCCTCATCTATGATAATAATGTTACAAAAACATTAATTTTGTATCGTAAGCAAGAAGAACATTAGATTCATTCTAAAAAAAACACGTTAAACCTGATGTGAAGAGAGCGTTTTAAGTACCTTGGTCCAGCCCAGAGCCATGGTTAGAACACTATATACAATTTGCATAACTGCTAGCACAAAAATGAATATGTGAAGCTGATGGATCCCTTTTTGTGACATTAAAGAAACCTTTCCCTGAAATTATTGATCATTATTAGATTGTATGAATAGAACTAACCAAATATATGAGAAGAATTAAGAAGAAATTGCAGAGCCATACTTTTGAACTGCAAGGATCATCAGAAATATTTACAGTACCGGCATCATCTGCTAACAAACTCCTATGTCCCCATAAAATATTCTTACCACGCAGACCATTCTCTGAAGACAAACTCCCAACAAAATTACCGGCAAAGTTTCCATAATTTTGTACTGCAGTGAGTTTGGATATTGCAACCTCTTTACGACAAGGAAGCATGGAGTTCGCAAGATTGGCTGGTATGCAGATTTTAGAAATAGGTTTTTGGGTCGCCGCCAGCATCAATGACATGAATCCTAACAACATCAACTCTGTAAAAAACACCTCCAAATGGTTAGTTAATGAAGTGGATGCACAACATACACAATTAATAAGGAGCTATATATGTTTTACACCTGATTTGAGCTTGTCCGCTGCCTCGCCCAAAGCAGTTCTTCGACTTCTGTTAAGCCACTGTATCACCCTTTTATGTTAGCTAGCTTGATACATATTTACCTGGGAAAAATAATTAAATTCTTGGGAATATGTACTTACGTTTGTGAGGAGATGAAAAATGTGCTCCAGGACAATTGAAACGGATATGAAAACAAAACAAACTGTGGCGAGTGCCCATGATGGTGTGTGTTCAAGCGTGCGAATTGAAGTATCTTCTGTAGCCATGATCTGTTCTTCAAGATTCTACTTTGGTTTTTTTCTACTTTGTTAATATTCTAAGGTTGATGGAGAACACTATAAATTATCAGGAGATTGCCAAGACTTTTGCAGCCGCATATGCCTAATGTCGATATCCTTACAGTAATTTAGTTTTTAATCCCTGCGTTTTTAACGAAGTAATAACTTAGTCCCTCTAATCTGGGAAACAATAGATTTAGTCCCTTTGCCGTCATTGACTGTTAAATCTTCAAAACATCAGTTAATTTTTAATAAAAATATCATAACGACCCTTTGTATACAAAAATCCAATTTTCCACAGTTCTTAATTTTCCTACCATTGAAGCGGAAAGAAGAAGAAGAAGAAATACTATTAACCTCTGTAAGATTGCAGCAAGGGAAAAACAGAAAAACAAACAGCAGCTGACCATCTTTCCACGATCATCTTCAATTCTCCAGTTCCAAGGAAATTGGAATCCTCGCTAAAAACAGCCAGCTGAAACTTTCTTAAAAACTTCTTCTTCTACAGTGAGTTCAAGAACAATAATTAACCGAAAACTATAAAAAAGAAAAATCCAACCATAAAGCAAAGCATTATGCTCTTCAGACAAGTTACAATCTCACACTATTCATTAACGAGGCTTAATTAAGCCCTTTTCTTCATCTTCTTGGATTCCTTTCTTTTGTTTAATTCACACTTTAGCGTATAGTTCAAGTGGATCAATCTAGAGTTGCTACTTAGAAAAAACTATTATTGTTATGATATCAAAGGATGAATCAGAACGAAGATGATATGATATGATATAATATATATAAATATATGATAAATTTAATTATTTGAATTAATATATATATAGGGGCTATTTTTTATTTTAAATATATATAAATATATGACACTATATTCTTATATACAAAAATTAAACAACATTTGCTATTCTGACTTTAAAACTCTTTATTTTATTTTATGCTTGAAAAGAAAAAACATAAACAACTTTTTTAATTCAATTATCGTTATTCTCTTCTCTTTCTGGAGCCCTAACACAAATGATAAAATATAAAAATAAACATAAATAGCAAAGGGAAAAGTTTGAAGCATAGCTACAAAAATTAATTCATCTTTAATCAAAACAAGGCAATTGGTGACTCTAACTTAAAATCTATTTTTATTTTATTTTGAGATGTTTGTTAAGAATTTGATGAGTTTTTTTTTTCTTTTCTAATTCTGCTTTTTTTGCTTTTTTCTTTCCAGATTTGCTAGTTTTACCAACTGTTTTTTGAATTCTTGTTATAGGTGAATGTTTTTTTTTCTAATTAATTTGATATATTTTATAGGTTTGTTTATATTATGCTTGAATTTTTTTATGTTTTGTTTTTAGCAGATCCATCAAAATTATCAATTTTTTTCTCACATGTACCTTACTAGTTACCATCACCGAGTCCAATAAACAATTAGACACATCTTTCTAGTCATATTGAGTTCTTTGAAGAGCACATACCCAACTTTGATTCAATGTAAGTTTTTCTTTTTTAGGCTAATAATTCTATTTTTATGTCAAATTTTCTTTTATATATTAGTTTCTTTTTTTTTAATATGTTAATTTTGCTTTATATGTCAGTATGGTTTACATGTAAAAATTTAGTTTTGGTTCTAATTATTACTTTAGCACATCATCATTTGTATTCATTTTTAGAACAGGAAATAATAAAAATTTATGATGTTTTGATTTTAGGTTGAACCATGAATAAAATAAGAAGAATTGATTCTTTTTTGTTTTTAAAAAAAGAAAAATATTGATAACTCACAACCTAGGGAACCAACTTCAATGTGTAATGTTGAAGTTATGGTTGAGCAGCCCCAATATGCTTCAATTTATGGAGAACTTGCATTGATTAGTGAGCAGCCTCCTACTAAAATCGACATTGCTCATTTAATTAGAAATCCAAGTAATCATCCTTAAATTTGAAAATACCTAGTTAATCAATAAGATGAAATTCGAAGGGCAGGGCCATATCAACCTTTGATATCTGAATATATGTTGATTGGTGAAAAACATTCTCATTGATTTTAGTCTCATTAATTCAAAAGTTATCCATGACTTGAATATTCAAAGAAAAATACTGCATTTTGTTTCCCTTACTATCTATTTCCAAGTAAGCCATCTTTAAAGCTAGGATCAAACAAGTAAACCATCTAGAAAGCTAGGATTAGACACATTTATTGGTAAAGGATTCAGTTGTTGGAAGAAAGTTAATAATAAGGAACAATGTGCTTTTTTGACTCATATGAGAAAATATCCAAATTGAGCTCATAGATTTGCTACTAGGTACTTGGAAAATTTGAAAGGTTAGTTATGTCATATTGAGAAGGTAGTTAAGAGGCAAACTAATCAAGAAATTCTAAATGATCAATTACATATCAAAGCTTCAATAGATATTATGTGTTGGCTCACATTTCAAGTATGTGCTTTTAAATGGTATGATAAATGTACAAAACCGAGGAAATTTTCTTGAAATGATGGAACTTTTATCATCATACAATAAACAAGTAGGTGCTCTTGTTTTGGATAATGCTCTACAAAATGCTAAATACACATCACATCAAATTAAAAAAGAAATTTTGCATGCCTTTGCTAGAAATGTTCAGTCTTCAATTCGTCACGAGATTGATGATGCAATATTTTGTTGAATTGTTGATGAAGCTCGAGATGAATCCAGAAAAGAGCTAATGACTCTTGTTATTAGGTTTGTTGATGGAATTGGATTTATATGATAACGATTTTTAGATATAGTTTATGTCAAAGATACAACTGCTTCAACTTTTAAAGAAGAGATTTTCTTTGTTTTATCTCACTACAATCTTGATGTTCAAAATATTAGAGGCCAGGGGTATATATGATGGTGCTAATAATATGCATGGAGATTGGAATTGTTTTGCAAGCTTTATTCATTAATGATTGCCTTTATACATATTATGTACATTGTTTAGCTCATCAATTACAATTAGCTCTTATTGCTGTAGTTAGAGAAATATCTAATGTTCTTATTTTCTTTGAGAATTTGATTTTTATTATTAACATTGTTAGTGCTTCTTGCAAGTGTAATGATGAATTACGAGCTTTTTAAGTAGCTACAATTGAATATTTAGTTGATATTAGTGAGATTGATATGAGTAAAGAAGTTAATCAAGTAGGTGGTTTGTAACGACTTGAAAATAGCAAATGGAGTTCACACTTCAAATCAATTTGCAATTTGATAAAAAATATATAGGGCAACTTGCTTGGTTTTTGAAAACATTGCTTTGGATTGATCTATTTATTCTCAACATGGTAATACGACTTTTTCATTTAAGTTGTTAATGTCATTTAATTTTGCTTTCATCTTACATATAATGAAGAATGTTATGAAAATTACTATTGTGTTTTGCTAAGCCTTGCAACAAAAATCTCAAGATATTTTAAATGCTATGCATTTGGTGACTACCACAAAGACTTTAATTCAGAAGTTAAGAAATGATGGTTCAGAAACTCTTTTAGAAGAAGTGACATCATTCTGTAAACATCAAGACATTGAAGTTTCTGATATTGATGCTTGTTTTTCTAGTGTGAGACAATCTCTTCATAAAAAATCAGTAATAGTTGAGCATCACTACTGAGTTAATATATTGACATCTATCATTGATCAACAATTGCAAAAGTTAAATAATAGATTCAATGAACAGGCGATTGAGCTTCTTAAGTTGAGCACAACTTTAGATCCTAAATTATTTAGCTATAAATTATTTAGTGTTGAAGATATATACTTACTTGTTGACAAGTTCTATCCTGAAAATTTTTCTAATCAAGAAAGAATTCATTTGAGATTTTAGTTACAGCACTATAAGCTTGATGTACCCAATCATCCAAAGTTAAGGAATATGTCATTGACTGCTAATTTACATCAAGGATTGGTTGAAATAGAAAAATCAACAATTTATCCACTCATTGACAGGTTGATTCAATTTATTTTGACTCTTCCTGTTTTAACAGCAACTACTGACCAAGTTTTTTCAGCGATGATGATTGTTAAAACAAGACTTCACAATCGAATGGATAATGATTTTCTTGCAAATTATTTGATTGTCTATATAAAAAAAGTTGAAAGATTCATAATTGATATGATAATCGATGATTTCTATAATATAAAAGAATGACAAGTACAATTAAAATAAATATGTAAGTCATTCTTTATTATTATTTTTACTTTATTTCAAAGTTTATCAAACATAAATAATGTTTCGCTTTAAATTTTTTTTAATATATACTTTGTATGTTTATATTTGATAGGGACAGATAAAAAAAATTTAAAGTGATTGATACATTATAAAGATGAAATTAACTTTATAATTTTAACTCAATTTAGTATGCTCTAAACCTCTTACCCTGTTCAAAGGTCATTATATATTTATAGTAAGTTCTTTGAATAAAACTAAATCATGTTGTTTTTTTTTACAACTCATGTACAATAAATTAAAAAAATATTATATCTTGTTCTATTAGTTTTGACTCCCTTAACAAGTAATCCTAGCTTCGCTTCTCTGTGTGTGTGTGTGTGTATAATTATTTAAAATCAAGTTTTGATCGCATAATTGTATTATTATTTAAAAATATGAAGATTCATTATAAATCCTCTTTTATATATGCAAAATTAATATCTTTAATTGGTATTTTCAAGAACTAGTTAAACTAAAAAGAAATCATAGAAATAATTTTTGAATAAATAAATAAATTTACCAAAATTAAATAGTGAGTTTAATATTGTTCATCTACCAAACCGATAATCATGTCTCCAAATATGGAGGGTTTTGTTATATCTACAAGACTTTTGATGGGTCTCTTTAACTTTATGATATTTCAA
>Ga0325403_1008016_pt1 | contig 10103 bp, 8 predicted proteins | sample PopdelMetagenome_19_FD_205665 | JGI IMG/M metagenome (GOLD analysis project Ga0325403, IMG submission 205665) | Populus deltoides microbial communities from Bellville, Georgia, United States - Xylem-PdKOR-R4 | ecosystem: Host-associated > Plants > Phyllosphere > Stem > Wood/Secondary xylem...
ACGGAGAGGATACTGATGAATTGTTCAAGACGGCAGAAATGGAGTCACTTGGTCTTGACTTCGAACTGGTAGATATGGAGGTGGTGCCTTCTTCGCCAAGCGATCATGACATGAATTATTGGTACAACATGGAACCTTCAGAGAATGATATCGTTGAGTTTGGTGTTAGGAACTATTTTCAATTTGGTCATGAAGCCGCCTTGGAGGAGCATGGCTATAGCTCGTTGTGGCAAGAATCATATGACATAATGATGTACGATTAAATTGTGATTTCTCTCTTTTCTTTTTATCTTTCAAATCTTTCCGTGACATCTCTAAAAGTTGTAGACCAGGCATGGCCGCGCTACGCTGAGAGTTCATATTTTTCCCGAAAAAAATGATGCTTAGGTGATCGAACGGTCCATACTTTTCATAGAAAATAATACCTAGGTGATCCAAACATGTTTTAAAGAAATAAGAGAAATTAATGATTGGAGTTATAACACCAACTCAGATTAATAAGTTAATTTTATTTTAGACAATGATATTAATTGGAATTTTTTTTTAAAATATCACAATACCTTGAAAAAAAAACAAAGAGAGCATGAAATTGGATTAAAAAATTAGACCGGGTCACAAACATGGAAAAACATGACAGGGAAAAAAATTAACTACACAAAAATATCTAAAATAAAAAATGATAATTAAATGATAAAGTGAATATATCACAAATTGAAAAGAATATGGAGCAAATTGAAAAGCATAATATATCACAAATTGGAATTGAAGGACTAAAATAAAAGGAAATAAAACTCTTATTAAAGAATCAAGGAAAAAAATAAAAAATAAAAAAAAAGAAGGTCCAAAGCACAAATACCAAAAAGAAAAAGAAGACTAATTTGCATTTTTTGTGGGAGGAGAGAGAAAAGAAAGAAAGAAAAAAGATCCATCAGTGACAAACCACCTAACCATTTATGACACATGCTGCACCATATAAAAGGGACGTGACGACATATCTAACTACATGGCGGTTGGGTAGCTTGAACCATCAAGAGGTGTTGTATGTGCTGTTCAAAGTATGTGGGTGCCTCTCACGCGCAAGTTCATGTTAATCATACACTCACAACTTTTTTAAATTAATTATTATTTTATTATGGTTAAATACAATAATATCCTTGACAAAAAAATAACAAAAAAAAACCAACTTGAAAATACGTTAATAACCCTTGATTGAAAGCTTTGGTATTGTTGACTTAAATGGCATTTTAGTAATCCACTTGTTCACTAAAATTAAATAAAAACACTGATAATACCCTAAGACCAAAGACTTATAATTTTTTGATCGAAGGTCATTTTATTATTTTTACTATTCATAAAAGAGAAAAAACAATTAGAATGATGGGAAAAACAATTATTTTACTATTTTTTTAGTATATCTAGTTATTTGAAGGACATAAGATGGCGAGGCTTTGAAAAGCCCATTTAATATTTAACCATTCAAGTTGCGTGTATTATTTGGTCTTACCTATATTTGTTATCGAACATAAACTTATATATTCAAGAATGAAATTGAATTAATCAAGAATATTAGGATAAATTAAATAATTATTGTATTATATAAAGATAATTTGAGTTATTAATCCTTAATTAATAATAGTTCCACACAATGTATATATGTGAATAAATAATTTCATATTTGGTTTAAAAAGAGTAATGTCAAGTTTGAGATTGTGGTCCAAACATTGTTTTAAAAGTATTTATTATTTGAAAATATATTAAAATAATAAAAAATATCATGTGAACAAATAATTTCATATTTATTTTTTATTTTTATATTAGCATACAAAAAATAATAATAATCTAAAACCTGGGCCACTTGCCGGGTACAACAAAAAAATGTGTTGCAAGTGAAGGAGTCATGGAGAAACTATTCAACATAACCTAAACTAAGATTGATATTAAAAGGGGAAATCATTAAGGTAATTAATGCAAAGGGTGTGAAAAAGAACCCTAAAAGTTATATACATCTCATAATAAGAAATAAAATTCTTAATTAAACTTTGAATGTTCAAAACAGCCCACAAGCCGGGCTTAAATAGCTAGGGCTTGAGAATTTATCAAAAAATGTAAATTTTGACTATTCAATAAATTAAAAATAATGCTTAAAATAAGAAATTTGAAAAAAATTAATCAACAATGAAAATAAAGATTATCACAAAATAAAATCTTGAAAAGTTTTAAAAATGGTTAAAAATAAATATGAGGAGGAAACATAGGATATTCAAAAACAACTCCTAATATGCAATGTTGATAGCTTGCGACATGTGCCTAGAAAATATGTCTATAGTTATGGTGAAAATACCAAAAGTTATAGAAAAACATCCTCAAACTAAACTCAAACTATTATTTACTATTATCTTTGTGTTGGTCTGCCCTGTCAATGTAGTCTAGGGCCATCAACTTCTTATTTGACAACTCATCTCCTTTAAAATCTCTTATTTTAGTCTACCCAAGTTAAGAAGAACTTGTCCTCAAGTTTAGATTATCCACAAAACATGGTATCAAATGCTACAAATTGATGACATCTAAAGTCTTTAGATGAATGAGGAGACGAAGTCTATAGGCATTACTTTTAATCTTTTATTGCATCATAAAAAACATAATCTTCATCTTTTAAAGATTATGGTACACCCCTAAAGAAACCTACCATGAGTAAGCACAACCCATAATATGTCTCTAACCTTAAAAGTGATATTTATGCAATGACTATCTACTAATGTCTTGTATTTAACATTAATTTTAGTGATTGCATACTTGACTTGATCATAAACCCCATGAAGATACTCATATCTTTTTCATTGATGGTTAATCATCCAATACAAGGAATAAGTGTTAAGTCAAGTACACTTTCTAGATAAAATCTATAAGACAAAAATACTAAACAAAAGAATTTATAAATTGGTTATAATTATAAGATTCATATTGCATCAAATCATTGTTTTTTTAATGTTGTTGGTCAATGCTATATTAAGACAACATTAATTAAAGTTGATAAGATTGATACATATTATATTTTTTTTCTTTATAAAAAAAGTAGTTGTTCTTACAAGCTGAGGTATGAAGGATATCTATAACTAATATATTGGTCATTGTCAGATGACATGTACATTTGTGTAAGTGATTCTTATTCTTGAGATCACTTAATTATCTTATATAAGAAATGTTATGCTTTAATTCTGACTATAAGTTATCCTAATCAAGGGTAATAAATGGATATATATTGGATATAACTTGAATTATATAAAAATATTTGAGTGATCAAGAAATGATTCATCACTCTTGGTGAATTACGGAAGATGTTCCACTTGTTCTTAAATAATATTGATTATGAAATTCTTGCACAAGGTGAAATGAGTTTTGAAAAGAGTTTTAAATCTTATAGAAGCTTAATGACTTCATTTCTCACTATTTCTTTCATTTTAGGATTAAGCCTTAATTGTATTTCTCTAGATGGTTTAGCATTTTCCTCCAAATAAATCGTGTGTGTAAAAATCAAAGGACTAATTCCTTTTATATCAACTATGGTCAATCCTAATACATTTTTATGTATTTTTAGAGTTTGTAATAACTTACTTTCTTGATGTGCATCAAGTTTGGAAGGGATTATTACCGGAAAAGTTTTATTTTCTCTTAAAAATAAGTACTTGAGATTAGATGATAACGACTTCAAATCAAGTTTTGGTGGTTGAACACTTAAAGGTATTGATCGTAGTGGCAATTCCTTAATTTTTGATCTCCAACTACTTGCCTTTGATTCTTTCTAAAAATAAATCATTTGTAAATCTTCAGATTCATTCAACTCAGTTTTACTCAAAGTAGTTTTGAATTGATCATAAACTAATTTTTCAATAAAGTCTATTTCTTGTAAATCATTATCATCTCTAGGTTGCTTGCAAATGTTAAAAACATTCCTTTCCAATGTCATATTTTCAAAAGATAACTTCATCACTCAATTCCTACAATTAATCAATGCATTAGAAGTTGCAAGAAATAAACGTTCTAAAATAATTAGAATTGAATTACATGCTTCAACATGTTGTGTATAAAAAAAATAAAATCTACATGATAAATGAATTTATCAACTTGTATTAACACATTTTCAACTACACCTCTAGTCACTTTTACAGATCTATTAATAAGTAAAAGATTTATAGAAGTGGATTTTAACTCACCTAGATTGAGACTTTTAAAAATTGAATATGGAAGTAAATTCACACTAGTTTCAAGATCAAATAATGCTTTTTTTAATTTTATGTTCTTCAATAAAGCATGAAATTATAGGACAACCAGGGTCTTTATATTTCAAAGCATTATTGTTTTGAAAAATGAAACGTACTTGTTTGGCTAAAAATGTTTTCTTTTTCACATTCAGTTTTATCTTCACTGTGCATAAGTCTTTCAAAAATTTAGCATAAGAAGGTACATGTTTAATAGCATTCAACAAAGATATATCGATCCTTACCTATATGAAAGTTTCAAGGATTTTAGAAGTGTGATTGACTTTTTTTTATTTAGTCATGGAATGAGGAAATAGAAGTGCTGGTGGGGAATCAATCTTTTCTTTGCAATGTTCAAGTTCAACCTCTTCCTTACCCTCAGAGATTGACTCATCATTTTTCTCACAAGGTTCAACAATAGGTTTTTCAATAACCTTACCATTATAGAGAGTCATAACTGATTTGACTTAATCTATGTCTTGGCTTCCCGATCAACTTAGCACTTAAATTGTATTGTCCATTGAGATTTTGCTGTGGTTGAGAAGGAAATTTACCTTTCTCTTGAAAACTAAGAGCAAATGTAAATTTTATAAGAGTATCTTTCAAATCTGCCATAGTTTGATCATTTTAAGCGTTGATTGTCTCTTGTGTTTCAATGAATGCATTTAATGTTTCCTCAAGACTTCTTCTGGGAGGGAAAACATAAAAAGATACATATCCATAAGAATTTTAAAAATTATGGCTAAGAAGTTTGTGTATTATTGTTACAACTCTTTCAACTGAAATTTGGATGATTTTTCTAACAAGGGTTGTACATTTGCAAGTATGGATTAGGATTTGACCTTTAAAAACTGTTTAAAACATTGGCTTGTTCATTAAGACATTCTTTGAAAGAAGATAAAATTAGACAATCATTGGTTGAGTGTTAATTAATTTCACAAATTTGACACATAATTTCTTGAACAGATTTTAATTGATAACTTATTTTCAATTCTAATGCCTCGACTTTTCTAGCTAAAGATGAAAATTTGGCTTGGAAGTCATGATCTTCCCTAAAGTTGTACAAGCCTCCATTAAATGTATGAGGCTGAGATTTACCCGGTGCCTCACAAGTGTCTGCAGTGTCCTAATTTTAAGCATTTTCATCTAATAAGTCTATGTACATCATTGCTTCATTAGGGTTTTTATCTTTAAAAGTTCGCACATCGATTCCACAATTTACCTATCTTTAGGTGTTAACCCTTCATACAAGTGTGAAACCAATTTTCATGTTTCAAAACCATGATGAGGACATGTATTAAACAAGTCTTTATATCTATCCCAACACTAGTAAATTGTTTCTCCTAGTTTTTTTTTTTATTAAAGGTGGTGATTTGTCTTTTAAAAGAGTTTGTTCTATGAGAAGGAAAAAACTTCTTCAAAAACTGTTGTTGCATTTCATCCCAAGCATAAATGGATCCTAACCTAATATTTTGCAGCCATGTTTTAGCTTTATCTTTTAAGAAAAAAAGAAAAAGCTTTAATCTAATGGTGCTCATGCTACAATTTTAGTCATTATAAGTGTTACAAACCTCTTCAATATCTCTCAAATGCAAGTGTGTATTTTCTAAATCTAAGCCATGAAAAGTAGGTAAAAGTTGAATAATACCTGATTTAAAATTGAAGTGAGATGTGTCAGGAGGGAAAACTATACATGATAACGCAGTTGTACTTGTCGAATTCATGTGGTCTCTAAGTGTTCGAACATGGTTATACTTATTATGAAGTGTCTGGTTATCCTTTTCAACCATTGTTTTTTTTAAAGAGGATGAAGATTTCCTAGAAAGTCTACCACTTAATGTGTGTGACCAAACTCTAATGCAAGTGCAGAAAGAAAAGAGATAAAATAAAATTTATAATTTATACAGTGATTTACCTACCTGAGAATGACATCAAAAAACTTAACATGATCAAATAATTGATGTCTTCTCCCAAGTGCAGGAGTGTCAAAGTAATAAATAACCCAACAAGACTAGAGTCGATCAACAGAGAGATTAACTATACAAAACCACAAATAATAAAAGAAACCGAGTTGAAGAGAACTTTGAGATATGATATTAATGTAAAGATTAAACAAAGATAAAATAATTACCAAGGTTAAAGGATCCACTAATGGTAAACCATACACAAAGATGGTTCCAATAGAATGATTTATCATTAATGACTTTTTTTAAATTATTAACATGATCATATTAATTATCTTATTTGAGTAACACAAATACTTGTAAATATTGTCACGTATTCACGGTGCTAATTTATGTGAACAACAAATCGAGTTCCTTTCATAGTCTAAATGTCGGTTATCCATTCAGTAGGCTATGAAAGAATCAAGTATTTGTCAATGATTGTATACCATGAATCTATACTCACCACTTAACAAGCAGAGTATCAAGAATGAGTACGATAACAATTATAAAACATGTTAATAGCAAACTTTCTTGAATATAAATATTAAAGTTCATATTGAGTTTGTACTATACTTATTCTTATACCATTAGTGTAACCTTTTTTACCTTGACAAAAATAAACATAACTAAACATAATGAAGAAGACAAACAAAATTAAACAAGATAAGAATATAGTTATAATATAAATTGACTAAGTATAGTAAAGGAAATGATAAGTGTAAATAAAAGATTAATGAGAATAACATGAAATAAAACTTGAATATTATAAAAATACAAAAAAAAGCTAAAACAAGATCTTTATCTGAAAACCCTCATACCTAAATGTATGGCAAATGCCTTATTTTATGAGTATTTGTCTTAGCTTTTCAACCAAAAAAGAATGGACTCATTTAGACTTTTAGAACTCGAGATATGAGCTGAACACCGAACAATGTCTAGGATGCAGGACAGATTCAGATTGTTCTTTTATTGCTAAGATTTGAACTTGAAGATCTTGCTCATTTAGGTAGGGCTATTAATTGTATTTTTCTAGAGTGAAAAGACATTTGACTTGAGAATGCAACAAGTTGGCGCACACACCAAGTTGGTCTCCAACCTATATTGTCAAATCCTAATGCTAAAAAACAATGTGGAGAATTACTATGTAAAGAAACATAACAAAGCCGAGAAGTCAGATTACCAAATAGGGATTTTATTTAGATAGATTAATCAATGGTTTCAAGAGAGAAGTGAAAACCAATGGGGGTTGTAATTAGCGATCAGATTCTCTAGACGAAAGGCCATTGGTGCATTTCTTTGGGGGTGTTTGAGAGTGTAATAGCGATTGCTTTTTAAAGTATTTTTTGCTCGGAAATGCAACATTATATTTTTTATTTTTAAATTTTATTTTTTATATCAGCACATCAAAATAATTTGAAAATACTAAAAAAATATTAATTTGAAGTAAAGAAAAAAATAAAAATAATAATTTTTTTTTAAATGAGTGTTTGAAATGCATAAACAAACTGACTCTTCAAGATAACAAGAGGGTTGCTGGTATTTTCTTGGTAAGAGGAAAAAGAATGGAGGGAGGGAATTATAGATTATAACTTATTTACATTTGTCAACGGAATTATTTTGACAACAATTTCATTGGTAAATAATAACATATCAGCATTCCGAAGGAAGTGATGATGGATTTTTTTATTAATTTTTTATTTTTTAGTTTGTCAAAAAATACCTATAGAATGCATTTCATCAAAAATTTCTGATTGAAGTTTTCTGTCACTATTTTTGCATTATCTGCTAGTAGTTTTGTTTTTATTTGTCAATATACTAGTAGTAAATAATGGTTTATTATTGAATAAATTGATATAAAATTAGTAAAATAATATTAAATATATAATTGAATTAACGTGTGAAAAAAAACTAGTTATAATCACAATTATTAAACTCGGACCGGCTCGACGGGTCGACTCGGGACTCGATCAACCTGGTGATGGACCGGCCCGAGTTTGTTGAAAGACCGGCTGGTGCAACAAGTCGGCAAAATCCGGTCAACCCATGACCCGGGCCCGGACGAAACCCGTTTTTGTTTTTCAAATGTGGTTTTTCTCCTATACCCTTCTTCTTTCTTTTTTTTTTTCATATTTTTGTAGTTGGTTATTAACACTTTTTAAAGTTCACTATATAAATATTAGAAAAATATATTATTTTTTTATTATGGGATTTAAAACCTTTTAGTATATATACTCTATGTTCCCAAGAAAAAAGTTATGATTTTTTCAATATGAGATAAAATTTTTTTTTTATTTAAATACTTCAGCTTAAAAGGATAACATAATATCTTTTTAAAGTGAGATTTGAAGTCCTTTAATATATATGTTCTATGTTCACAAGAAAGAAGTTATTTTTTTAATGTGGGATTTGAAGCCCTTTAGTATATATATTCTATGTTCATATGAAAAAAATTATATTTTTTCAATGTGAGATAAAAAAACTTTTTTGGTTTAAATACTTCAACTTAAAAGGATAATATAATATCTTTTTAATGTGGGATAAAAAAACTTTTTAAAATATTCTTTTAAACTTTATTATTTGCAATATTAATAGTATGTATTCACATGGATTTTTTTTTATTTTTTTCATATGAAATATGAAAATTTTAAATATATTTTTTAATTTTTCCGGGTTAACCCAGAAACCCAGGACTCGATTCCTTGACTAAATTAATCTCGAATCGGGTTTGATAACTATGATTATAATAAAAGGAGTTATCCATAATTACCTGTCTCATATGAAATTAATTTGTAAACCGACTTTAAGGATCAAATCATAACAAGCAAATCGTAATTAGGTAACTTATGAAATCAAAAGATCATATATTCAAGAAAACGAAGACCTAGATTAAAAAGGACATTAAATCTTTCATGAATGCTGATTTCAAGTGAGTCTATTGCATCTAAAATCCTCTAAAATAAAGGATAATAAGAATTAGTTATTGAACAGAAATGCTAATAACAACATTAATCACGTCAAGTTACCAAAATTGGATGTCCAATAATTACTATTGAAGAATGAGCATTTGATTCACAACAACCAATTATCGGTCAATGTTTTTCCCAAAAGCTTGCCAATGCCACGTGGCTAATTGATATTTCTAGTTGGGGTATAATTAATGAAGCATTTGTTTTGTATGTAAACGCAACTAAATTAACCATTTGATATGTAATCTTTTGGGATACGTGTCCATATTACATGAATGGAGTTATTTATTGCTTGAGGTCAGATCTATTACTAGACATGCACATAATCTATACACAATATAATATATAAGACTTTTGTTCACTAGGCTAACTCTATAGTCACTACCAGAAAATCGGATAACACCAACAGAATTAACAGTGAAATTATTTTCGTCGGTAAACATTGCCGACGAAAATAATTCCATCTCAAAATCTATCAGAATTAGCCGAAGGAAAAACACCGTCGGCGAGAAATTTTTTTTGAAAATTGCAACAGCAGGATGACGTGGATTTTTTTCAGACGAATTTACCGACGGAAATACCGAGGGATTCAAATCCGGACAGCCAAACAGGGACGTGTCGCTAACACCGGCGGAATCACCGACAGAATATTTCTGTCGGTGATTTCGTCGGAAAAGCCAGTATATACTGGCTCTGCCGACACTCTCTCTTCCTCTCTTCCTCTGTTTCTCCTTCTTCTTCCCCTTCTTCTTCCCCATCCCACCTCTCCCCTCCCAAACTACAGCCAACCACCCATCTCAACTCTCCCCTCTTCTCAACACAAGCTAGCACTCAAGTTTCTTATACTTTTGTACGTGGTCACAACATCCGTTAATTCTTGTGGATTTTATCATTTTTTGTAAGTAAATGTTTCCTTTTTAGTTTTAACTTTTAAA
>Ga0325403_1008017_pt1 | contig 10103 bp, 6 predicted proteins | sample PopdelMetagenome_19_FD_205665 | JGI IMG/M metagenome (GOLD analysis project Ga0325403, IMG submission 205665) | Populus deltoides microbial communities from Bellville, Georgia, United States - Xylem-PdKOR-R4 | ecosystem: Host-associated > Plants > Phyllosphere > Stem > Wood/Secondary xylem...
GTCCATGATTCGGAGAGAAGCCAATCTCACTTGACGATAATTCTCATTTGGCCCAATTGTATTTGAACAATACGCACAAAAAGTTAAAGCAACAGTGGGAATATGTGATTGTGTGTGCCACCTTCGTTCAAAAGTAGATTTATAGGAATAACCATAGGACAAGAAGAAATTATTAGATGTCATCTGCTTGCTTCCTCGATCAGCGAAGAAAATAAAATTATTATTATTATTATTAACATTTTATTTAAACTTTTACAAAATACTTAGAGGTATAACAAAGTCGGTGTAGCCACATCAATAAAATATTATTTATTAAAATAATATTTTGTGTTTTTTTTAATTTAACTCTTTAACAACTTAATTTTTTTATTTAATTTTATCTTTTAATATTAAATTGTTTTTAAAAATTCTTTTCAATTTTTTTGATGTTAGGTCATGTACTAGTCTCATATATTTAGCTTTTCTTTTCTTTTCAATTTTAATTTTTAATATTATATCTCTTAAAAGTGGAGCTTCATATTTTTTTTTATTTGTTTCCTATAAATTTATATCGATCTGATGACCTAAATCGTGAATTTAATAAGTTAACCCAGGTTGACTCTAGTTATTTTTTTACTGCCTTTTATGATATATATTTTTACTTCATCCTTCAACATTGAGTTGGTTGGAAATTGAGATTCATAATTTTTTTTATCTTCTTTCTATGAAAATATCTCGATCTCATGACTCAGGTCGCAAGTTTAGAGGTAATTGATTTTTTTAATTGGGTTTTATAACCTTTTTTTATTTTCTTTTCACGGAATTATCCTGATCTCATGACATGAGTAACAAGTTTGACAGGTTGATCCAATTTATTTTTCTTTTTTAATTTAATATTTTTTTCAATTTCACCATCCAACAACTCAATCTTTTTATTTATTTATTTGTTTCAATTTTATTTTTTAATATTAGATTGTTTGGAAATTGAGCTTCATAATTTTTTCAATTTGTTTTATGTGGAGTTATCTCAATTTCATGAATTTGTTTTCTTGATTTCAACCTTGAACATTGGATCTATTGGAAATTGAACTTTATGATTTATTTTTTATTTTTTATAAAGTTATCTAGATCTAATGACCTAAGTCGCAAGTTTAAAAGGTTAACCTGAGTTGACTTGAGTTATTTTTTTTATTTTTTTAATTGATTTTTTTATTTTATCCTTCAATACTAAGTTGGTCGGAAATTGAGCTTCATAATTTTTTATTTACTTTTTATTGGTTATCTTGATCTCATGACCTGAGTTATGGGTTTGACATGTTAACCCGAGTTGACTCGAGTAGTTTTTTTTATCCCTTTATAATTTAATATATTTTTTTAATTTTATCTTTCAATATTTGGTTGATTAGAAATTGATACTTATAATTTATTCTGATTTGTTTTATATGAAGTTTTCACGATATCATGATTTATGTTGTAAATTTGACAAGTTAACCTAAGTCAATCCAATATATGACAGTCTTAATATTTGAAAAACAATGACTTCTAATATATCATTGTATCAATATTTTAAAAAGATATCCAATATGCATCATATTTTAAGTTTATGATTAAAAAAATCTTTATTAGAAAATATACTAGTAACATTTGGATATTTTTTTATGTTAAAAAAATTGATTCAACCCACAACATAGCGCTGACTAATGATCTAGTTAGCAAAAATTAAAAGGAATGGTGCTTTTAGTGTGAACTACCTCACAAAACACCATTCATTGTGAAACAATGTTTTTTTCCTTTATTTTTTTTAAATCTATGTTTTTTCTTCTTTTTTTATCCTTTAATATTTGATATATTGGAGATTGGGCCTCATGATTTATTGTGGTTTTCTTTCTATATGATTATCTTAATTCCATGACTCGTTTCACGGGTTTGGCGAGTTAACCTAGTTGGCTCGAGGTTTTTTTTCTCTGTTTTAATTGGTATATTTTTTTTAATTTTATCATTCAATATTAGGTTGATTAAGAATTAGGGTTTATGATTTATTATGGTTTGCTTTCTATAAGGTTATTTCGGTCTTATGACTCGGGTCATAGGTTTTATGGGTTAACCCGGGTATGCTCAAGTCATGTTATTCTGTTCTTTTTTTAATTTCATTATTTAATAATGAATTTATTGGTAATCGAGCTTCATAACTTGTTTTTGATTTACTTTATATAGGGTTATTTCAATCTCATGACCCGAGTCTTGGGTTTGACAGGTTAATCCGTGTTGACCCAATTTTATCCAATTTGTTATCATTTATATATTAAGAAAAAGATGTAATCTTGAATTCTTTTAGTTAATCTATATTTTTAATTATAGTCCAAGTTCTTTTTGAATTTGCAAAGTTGACCAAGTCATATAAAGTCAATTCTTTCATGGTTTAATTTTTTTTTCTTCACTAGAAAATATTAGCAACTCCTGGATGTTTCTTTTTATGTAAAAAAAAAGTTGATCTAACTTGTAGCATAACATGAGTCAACAATAGTAAAGAAACTAAGAGATGAGGCAAAAACATTGTACCCACATGTATTACACTCCCTCTCACATTTCACTATAGACTGGAGAAGTGTTTTTTTTTATCCTTAAAGTTTTTTTATCCTTGATTAAGCCCTTGAATTGCAAAATTGAAGGGAAGTTGATTCCTATTTATTAACCAGGGGCTTTTTTTCTTTTGTTCTTCCCCCCTATTTTTTATCCTCTAGCCTCTTTGTTTTTTTATTCTTTTTTGTTATTTAATGCATTTTCGGTCCCCTAATTTTAAAAATATATAATTTCACCTTTTGTTATCAATAATCTATTTATTTTTATTTAACTTAAAATAAAAAGACCTTTTTTATTTAGCTTAAAACAATTAGGCCTACTTTTGTTACCTAAGTACCATGTGCCTGTCATAGTTATGGCAACGTGCATGACTAAAATCGTGAGTTTAGCTGGTTGACTCGAGTTCACTAGGTTTTTTTTTTAATTGAGTGCTACTTTTTATTAGTTTCATATTTCAACATTGAGTTAATTAAAGATTGAGCTTCCTATTTTTTTTGTTTGGTTATCCCAACAGGTTTTGCAGTTCAACCTGGATTGACTAAGATGGATCCAATATGTTTTCATTGTAATATTAAATTAAAAAAATGGTTAATGTGTCACCGTATTGATATTAGAAAAAAATAATTTTGAATTCATGATTAAAATATCATTTTTTTTTAAAAAAACGCTAGCAATGCTTAGACTTTTTTTTGGAGTTCAAAAAATTTTTTGATTCTACCCATGACATAATGCAGGCAAGTGGTCTAGTTAATAGAAACTAAAATAGGTTGTGTTTTTACTGTGTATCACTTTGCTAAATATTATTCATTGCATTAGTGTTTTTTTTCTTTTCAAATTTATGTTTTTTTTTTAATTTTACCTTTCAACATTTGGTTTATTGGAGATTGAGCTTTGTTATTTGTTGTGGTTTTCTTTCTATATAGTTATCCCAATATAATAACCCGTGTTACGGGTATGGTGGGTTAACATGGTTGACTGAGGTTTTTTGTTTTCTTTTTTATTTTTTTTTAAATTTATCCTCGGCGTTGGATTGATTAGGAATTAAACTTCATGATTTATTTTGGTTTGATTTCGATGAGGTTATCTCATTCTCATGACATGATCACAAGTTTTGTGGGTTAACCTGAGTCACGAGTTTGACAGGTTGACTCGAGTTATTTTTTTGTTTATTTTATATGAGGTTTATCCTGGTCTTATGACTAGGTCATGGGTTTGACAGGTTAACCCGTGTTAATTTATGTCATTTTTTTATGTTTTTTATTTTTTATTTTTTCAATGTCATCTTTGAATATTTGGTTGATTGGGCTTTGAGTTTCATAATTTGTTTCGATTTACTTTCTAGGAGATTATCTTGATCTCATGACTTAGGTTATGGGTTTGACAAGTTAACTTGGGTTTATTGGTACTTTTTTTCGTCTTTCTTATTTCAATTAAGTTTTTTTAATTTCATCCTTCACCATTAGGTTGATTGAGAATTATGTTTCATAATTTATCTCAATTTACTTTATATGGGATTATCATGGTCTCATGACCAAGATCACAAAATAAGTAGGTTAACCCGGGTTGATCCAATATGTTGACATCTCAATATTTTTATTAAAAAATGATGTCATCTTGAATTTTGCTTTTTTAAGTAAAAAAAAAGTTTTTACCAATCGTTCGGGTTTCTTTTAGACTTGCCAAATCAACTAAGTCATATCGGCTCAACCCTTACACAATTTAAAATTTATTTCTACTAAAAAAATTAACAATGCTTGGATATTTATTTTTATTTTTAATATTTTTTTATCCAATCCACGACATAGAGCGAACCAACAATCTAATTTATCACTACATCTACTAATATGTTTGTAAAAGAATAATATATTGAAAATACTTAACAATTTATCGCGTGATAAATTTGGACAAGGGGACTCATTCTCCACTCTCATATATATGATGATGATGATGATGGTGATTCTTAAAATACAAGATGATTAGGAATAAGGTTGATGTGTTAGATAATTAGATGATCTCTTAGTTCAAACAATCTGATTCATTCTTCATAGTCAAAGTATCTGGTGATTTTGATATAGAAGGCCCAAATGGTTGGTAACTGGTAGCAGGTTATGCCTGGTAAGTTAAGTCATTAATAACAATAGTAGTAGCAAATGATGCCTGGTAAGCCATGATGATCGGTAGTTGTGGTAGTAGGAGGTGGTGCCTGATAAATCAGGTGATACTTGGTAAGTTAGGTGACCAGTAGTTAGATAGTAAAAGGTAATTCCTGTGAAGCTAGGTGATTAGTAGTTGGTACCTGTAAAGGTCTCTTTTTATGGACGTGGGGACTCTCTAATGGTAAAATTAATAACTTTATAGAGAGAGAAAGTATAATGATATTTTAGAAAGATAGACTCTGAAAATATATATGCTAAAAATATTAAGAATGAAAAGATTGTGAACATTTGGCCTGAAGGATTCATGGTGTATTTATACCTTATGAATCTTGTCCTTTTATGGAGAGAAGGGGCTGAAGTGTATTTTTACCTTTGTGAAATTTTGAGTTGTATTCTACTCAAAATAATACAAATTGGATTCATATAAAATATGTACCTGAGCCTATAGGGCTTTTAGGGCTCGTTTGGGTTTTTTTGGTCAATTTTATTTGGATCCATCAGTAGTCTCTCAAGTTTTTGTGGTTTTAATCTGCAAAGACATGTAAAAATGCATGGTTACCATGATGAGTTCATCAATTTATTTTTCATATAAGAAGAATGGTTGAAATCCCGGGTAATAAACCAAAGAGCCTGTGTGTAGGGGTGTGCACCAGTTTGAAAAAAAAAATTAAGTAAGTTAAAGGAAACTATGGAGGAACCTATACTTAAAAAAATTCTTAAGAGGATGAGGTGAGATATAAAAGACTCTATATTTAGAAAATTTCTCTAAAAGACTAGGGAAAACTTATGGAGAAAAAGTTACTACTTAGAATTTTTTTTTTAAGTGGCTAGTAAAAACTCATGGAGGCTGAGCCTATAATTAGAAAATATTATAAAAGGCTAAGGGGAACCTAATGAGGGTGATTAATGGCGACACTTATACTTAGAAAAATTTCTAAAGTATAGTGGGGACGAATCCATGAAGGGTGGTTCTATTACACTAGGTAAACTAAGTCCATCATTTAGAGAGTGATCGCACTAGAGTGTGGGAGGTATGTGACCTCCATAGGATGATGTTATAACCCAATTTTGAGTTTCCCATAAAATTACCATTTTCTTTTGAAATGAAAAGTAATAAAAAAATTTATTGAAAATGAAAAAAAAAAGATTAGCAACTTTGCAAGAGCAGACTGAAAAAGGTTTCAAATGCATAGAGGAACCAAGTTAGAATTTTGGACACAATTAAAAGCCCAATTATACCTTATTATGCCTAAGACTAAAGGACAATACAGATTTAAGCTCAAATTAAATGATTATTGGACGTATCTGTAAAATATTAAGTATGAGGTCTTAATTAGACTTTTAATAGGTTAAATTGATTTAATCATGGGCCTAATTAATGATTTGATTAAGTTTAAAAATTAATTTGGGTCAAATTAAAAGATTTAATTAAGTGTAATGACTTAATTATATTTTTAATGAGTTAAATTAATTTTATAAGGGACTTGATTGATAAAAAAAACTAAGTTTGAAAGCTTAATTTAGGTTTAATTGAGAAGATTAGAATTTTAAAAAACCATATTTTATTTTTCCAAACTCAAGTGGGTGGAATTAGGGATGAAATTGTAAGAAAATCAAAGTTTAAGGGTTAATTAAAGGCCAAATTAAAAAGATTTAGAATCAATGACCAGCTTGTAAAACACACGAGACTATAAAGATTGAAATTGATTAAATCAATGGCTAAATTGAAAGTTAAATAGTCAATAGTCAAGTGTTTTGATAAAAGATTTTTTAGCTTAAGAACATGTTAGACAAACACGCTTTTAAGCCTATTTTGACAGTTTTATTTAAAGAAATTTGTTTTTTGCCAAACAAACCCCAAATAAATTTCCAAAAAATTCTTAAAAAATTGAAAAAATATTCTAAAATTATTTGTGGGCCCCTCACATACGTTTTCAATTATTTCACTTAATATCATGATTATAAAATTATACTGTAAGATATTTACACAGTATTAAAAATACCAACTGTTCATCAAAATTCCAAAAAATTCTAAAACATTTCCTCATTTTAAAAATAATAATAAAATTGTTTTATTTTATATGCATACGATCAAATTTTAAAATTTTCATGCATAGTTTACACAAAAAAATAAAAATTGCATCTTCATCATGCTTTGAAAAATAAAAAAATCAGTAAACGGGTATCACAACAAGTTTGCGATCATCCAATATGATTTGACCATAATCTAAAACAAAAAAACTTATTTTCTTGGGTTTTAGAATTGTTAATTTTTAATATAGTAAGATAAGAATCTTCTTACTAAAGAAGACTTTTAGACAAATGTTTTTGGGTTTTTTAAAATAGTTAGGTTTTAACTTGATGAAATAAAGATCTTCTTATTGAGAAGCACTTTCTCGAACCTTAGATAGACTAACAAATAGAAATATGACTTAGAACAATTAACAAAGAAAATTATTATAGGTAAGTGCATCGGGGGTGATACATCTTTCCCTAACACAATCAGTCCCCTTACCCAGACTCTTGTAGACCATTAGGTTTCCTAATAATTATAATACTAGGTGTAGATTCTCTTTCCCTTTGTTTTACTGATAAAGGAAAATAATTTGTTGTCCTTTCCACCCATATCATTCCTAATATGCCTGCTTCGGGATGACGATCGCCTGGATAAAATGGTGATTCCACTGGGAACTATCATGGACTAAGCTTTGTTTGTTTATCTGATTGTTGTGTTTTTTTTTTGTTAGTGTGTACATTTTTATTGTTTTTATACTTTAAATTGTATTGCCTTTTGTCTATCATTTTTGTTATCAACATGCATTCTTTTGTACATGTGGCACATGTATTTGTATATTGGATATAAACTAATGCATCATGCATCGCTTGCTTTAATTTTTGAAAGCACATAGAAACTTCTAAGTTAGATAGGAGATTAATGATCTGCCATATAACTATCGGTCAGGGTTTAAATATGTGAAACACCCAACTCATATATAAGTTCCTGCTTGGTAATGGTGGACATACTTGCTTTAATCATTCCTTGCAATGCTTTTATATTAGTCTTTACGAAGACTGTTATTGGACAGGTCTGAGATCCTTTTGAGACAAGGTAGAAAAACTACTCATGCTCACTTAATGAATAAAACTTATCCTTAGACTATATGTGCTACCTATAATTTGTATTAAGGCAAGTTTGACCATGCTAATCCTGTATTGTAGGATTCTGAACCAAAATCATGACTTCTGTAAATTTCCATCTTTTTAATAATTTGGGCAAGAATCTTAGCTAACATAAGTAACCGAAGGAAACTATCTAATAATCGATGATAGTGGATTGTCATGTATTACTAAGATAAATTATGTGGTAAATGACCTAGGGAAATTGCTACCTATTATAGGGTACGTCGATGAGATCCTCTTTGAGAGGCGATATTAGAGGATTGCATAACTAATGAATCTTCCATTACAAGCAACGGTTGTAAAAGCCTACAGAATTTTTGGGATCCCAAATATATGTGTTATACTTTTAGGAACTTCAATATGACTCTTACCTCAGAGGAGTATGAAAGGATCCTAGATTTTTCAAATAATAGCTATAAGATCTACCTTAGACGGAAATTTGAAGACACTACTTCAGAGGTAGTCAAGTTATTATGCTTGGGAAAAATCAGCCAATGTAGGGTAGTTGATAAAGGATTCAAGTGGAAAATTATCAAATCCGAATGAAGAAGAATGTTAAGGAAGGAAAGTTGGGAGATGAATGGTACAAGCCAGTGGCCTTTGCTATATTTGGGTTAGTTATGTTCCTATTTGGAATTGGAGTTATCAGTTTAGAAGCTGCAAATGCCTTCATTGAGTATGAACATGATCGAATCAACCTTTCAGTTGCAATTTTAGCCAAAACCATGTTATCATTCAACCATTGTAGGATGCATGAAAAATGAGCCATGAGATATTCCATCCCGATGCTGCATATATGAATCATTAGTCGTATAAAAATAGAAGGATAAATAACTAGCAACTTTGACAAATGATCATGAGATAGTAAAATAATGGAAGAAAAAGGTCATGGTAGTTGAAGAATAGCCAAGGGCATCCAAGATGAGTCGAGAACCCAAATAGCCAAGTATTAAGAGTTGTTTAGCAAACACGTGATAACGAAAAAAGAGTTACTCAAAGTCAAAAGGTCAGTCAAAGGCAGGATAAATACCAATAAGGGAATAATAGATTTCTTGAAGAAAAAAAAGATAGCCTTATGGTGCGTTTGTTTTCCGGAAAGCAGTTTTCGGGAAACCACTTTCCAAACTTTTCTGTGTTTGTGTGCCATTAGAAAAGGTGGTCAACGGAAAACACTTTCCGATCACCGGAAAACACTTTCCTGTCAAAGGAAAATCTGGCTTGATTTTCAGGAAAGCATTTTCCTTTTATTTTAGACGGAAAACACTTTCCAGAAGTTGTGAGAAATTTAAAAATATGATATTGTTTGCTGATTATTTCAAATTTGGTCCTCAAACTTTTGATTGCTATATATTTTATTAGAATATTTTTTTTTCTCAATTTCATCCCTTAAAATTTGATTTAATTTAATTTTTATATTAACTTTGATCATTATTTTTATGATTGTTATTTACTTTTATCTTATCAGTTTTTTAATTGAAATTTTTTATCTATCAAATTTGATCCTTATTCTTTTGATTATTACTTATTTTATTTAAAATAATTTATGAAATTGTAATTATTATTATTTTAATTTCATCATCTTTTAATTTTTTTATCTGTTAGATTTGATCTCTATTATTTTGATTATTATTTATTTTATTTGAGATAATTTATGAAATTATATTTTTTTCAATTCCATTCTCATTCAACTGTTTAATTTGTAAGATTTGTTTCCTATTATTTTAATAAACTTGAAAAAAAAGAACATTAATAAGCTATTTTCCAACTCATTTTTCATAAAATAACCAAACACTGGAAAATATTTTCCAACTTATTTTCCATGACACTACCAAACATCGAAAAATAATTTACTTTTCTGGAATTCACTTTCTAAGGAAATCACTTTCCAAAAAGAAACTACTTTCCTGCAAATAAACAGGGCCTAGAAAGAAGTTTGATGTTGAAAAAAAGAAAAATCAATCAGTCGGGTTTGACATGGAAGAGAAAAGAAGAATCTGATCTCAGTACGCAACACAGTATGAGGAAGAGATGGGTGCTAGAAAAGCTGCGGAGTTTGACATGAGAGACTATTAGAAGAGAACTGAGTCTTCAAAGGGACAGATCATGATATTACAATTTAAGCTGGAAATCCAAGAGGAGAAGATTAAAGAGTTAAGAAGTCATTACTTTATGATGGAGAAAAAGTTAATTAGGACTAAACAAGAGCGC
>Ga0325403_1008019_pt1 | contig 10102 bp, 5 predicted proteins | sample PopdelMetagenome_19_FD_205665 | JGI IMG/M metagenome (GOLD analysis project Ga0325403, IMG submission 205665) | Populus deltoides microbial communities from Bellville, Georgia, United States - Xylem-PdKOR-R4 | ecosystem: Host-associated > Plants > Phyllosphere > Stem > Wood/Secondary xylem...
AACATTTTTTATCTATCTTGTTCTTGATAAAAAAAAAAAAAGAAGAAAGAAGATAAGATTACATGTTGTTACAATCATCTTTTGTTTCATATATATATATATATATATATATATATATATATATATGCATTTGATATATAATTTAACGCATTAAAAAAAAAAAGAAAAAAAAACAGAAAGCAGTCTGGACAATGTCTTGATTTACAAGACCATGCTTGCAAGATCTGTGGCGATGAAAAAAACTCGCCACTTATTATCTATGGCAACGAAGAAACTGCCGCCAGAGAACGGATTTGTATAGAGTTCAGTTTTTATATTTGAAAGATATTGATCAGATTTATTTGCATAATTCAGCAACTAATCACATATATTTACAGTAAAGAAATGCTCTGGAAGCATAATTTCCGTCGCTATAATTTTTTTACGATGAGTTTTCATTCATTCTTTCTTCTGGAACAGAAAGAATCAGTCCAAATGCATTTAAACAAGATACACTTCAATGAAAGAAAAAGGAAGATGTGTGTGATCGGATTTGGAAGAAGAGGGAAGGGTTACCTGGGGTAAGGTGAGCCTTTGATTGGCTTTTGGCCATACTTTCTCCAAGCCCAAGAATCGGACGGCGGTGAAGCATTTTCGCCCTTCAGCCTTGAGCCTTCTAAGTCCTTGATTGGCACTGACACAACTCTTTTTTGCATGGCCTTCTTACTGATACAAACACCATTAGGTCAAATATTTCGTTTTCAGCGCGAATATCTATCGTGCATGCTTATAAAACAACCATGGACATGCCATTTCTTCCTCTCTTTCTCTCTCCAACTAAGCACACACACACCATGATCTCTAACTCTGCGAAATTCTTCTGAATAATTCTAATGAATGGGATATGTAAAGATTAAGTACCTTCGTTTGGGAGAGGAAGTAGAAGGCATCTTCATATCGTTAGAAGGAGGTGATTCTGGACCGCTTTCCTGAGCGCTATTGTCATTTTCTTCTTGCTCAGTCATCAGAGGGTTGATGTTGAACCTACTGTCCATTGTTGCTCTTAATTTGCAGCAGCCGCAAGAGAGCTGATTTCTGTACTTACTGGATGCCCTTAATCACCAAGGATATTCAGATGCCGGCAAAGGTGATGACCATAGAGGAGAACAAGAAGGAAGAGAGAGGGAGAGAGGGGGAGAGAGAGAGAGAGAGAAGGGGTTTAGATGGTGATGTGAAGAGAAAAAATAAATGGGGGAGAAGGTGGAGAAAGAGAGGTGATAGCCCTTTTAAAAATTGGCCGCCATGTTGACAGATGGGCTTCTGATATTTACATTATTGAGGCTGTGCAAGCTAATGTGAATATAATCCAAAACTTAGTTTTCTATTGCAATTTGATGACGACCCTTCCTCCAACTTTGATTATTCCAAACCCATGTCTTGATTGGAGCTCCACCAATCAACACGCTTCATTTTTTGCCCTAGTATATTATACCATTTCTCCTCTTGTTTTTTGTTTAGCCTTTTTTAATTTTTTTTCCCAACAACCATCTAATTAAACATATTTTATAGGAGTACATAGTTTTTTTTTTTTTTTTGAGGCTTCAGACAAAACTTTAGTATATGATTAAGTACTTGGATTGAGACAGAAATTGTTTTTGAAATCTTGGGCTCCATAACAATTATTGAATTAAGACCGATTATAGAATTTGATCATTTACTACTCCCAAGTTCAAGTTCACAATGTACACAGCCATGGAAAATAAATGTGCTCCCTCTACAATCAAGGGAAAGTTTTATTTTGGAGCGTACTTGATCTTTCTTTTGCTTCATTGAAGGAAAAGAGAGATATAATGAGGTTCTCCCTTCCTTATTTTAAGTTATATATATAGTATATCCTTATGTTTTATGTTATATGTAGTTTCTTTTTTTGAATAATCATTGAAACTATACTAAAAATACCATAAAATCAATAGCTAGAATAATATAAAAATGAAATAGAAAAACATATTTAAAAAAATACAGAAAAAAAAACTAGTGCTGGTCCATTACAACAAAAACATAAAAACAAAATAAAAAATAATTCACTAAGATTTGATGTTTTTATGTCCATGATCTCATCAAATTTGAACGAGTAATTAGATATTACCTTCATTCAATGTCACTAGTCACTAGTTACCTCCCCACCCTACTCTCCATCTTTAATCAAAACCAATTCTTTAATCTTAATTTAACTACTCCATCTAACCTTCATTCAATTTCATTAACTGTGTTAATTAAGGTCAAATTATCCTGATACCCTTGTTAATTTATTGGTTAATTAATGACTAACAAGTTTCTTCTAGAAAATAAAAATATCCATGAATAACTAGGTCCTTCTCATAAATGACTCAGTTTATTTTCTGTCCTGGTTAGAATTTAATAGCCCTTGCTTGCAATATTCTTTCTAATTTAAGCAAGAATGCCATGGCACTTCCATCGATTTTATAGATATATTTTTTAAAAAAAAATTAGCAAATTTATTTAAGAAAAGAGCATATTGGCAAAACAAAATGAAAATATAGCATAATATTCTAAAAGGTTATGTCACTTCCAATGATGTAACATATATTTTTTTATTTTTTTAATCAAAGTCACGCTAATTTCGATGATTTTGTAAAAACGTTTGTGTCATTCAGAGAGGTGCAATCTTTCAAAAAAATAATTTTTATATTTGTATGCTAATATTCAATAATTTACACTGCTTCGTATCACCCCCACATGCAATAAGAATTTAATTTGAAAAGAGATTCTAAGGAAGAACTTGATAAAGAAATATATTTTTATATATATATTGAAAAGGCCTTCTGACTCTCTACTTTCAATAAAAAAATAATTTAATCATGGTGGAAAAGCTATTCAAGGTTTTTTTTCTTTGTTTTTTAGACGCGGTTAGGGAATACAGTGCAGACCGTGTTCCTTAAAAATTTAATTATTTTTTTATTAAAAATTAATTTTTTTATGTGTTTGGATGATTTTGATGTATTAATTTTAAAAAATTAAAAAAAAAATATTATTTTAATGTTTTTTGATATAAAAATACTTTAAAAAATAACTGTAACTACATTTTCAAATAGATCACTTGATAACTTGATAGATAAGCCCTAATATTAATAAAAAAAATCTCTTATCAAGTTCCAGTATTCTCTCTTCCTAAATTAAATTTTTACTACGCGCGGTGAATCATTGCAAATTAGAATAAAAACATATGAATCGTCAACCAGTAAATAATTTTTTTTTTAAAAAAAGATTTCTTGAAAGGTGGCGTCAATAACCACTCCCTTTAATACAATTTTGTTTTTTTTTTTAATTGCTGCACAACCAGGATTGGTGCAACTGTGTTGTGAGTGGCACGACTTCTCAGATTTATATTATTTTTTTAAAAATAAATTTATCGTTAATTTCTAAGAACTCTCCGATTTCTCATCCATAGCTCAAAAAACTTGTGATGAAAGAAATAATTGTGTTTGATCTGTTCCTCGAGAAGGACATCTCTTTGATAAACAAAAAAAGAAGAGAAAAAAGAGACCGGACGGAATATATACCATCTTTATGTCACCGATCATTTGTTTGATTATTATGCAATCAACGAACTATATTATTATATGCAATATTTGTAGAAAACATCTTGTTTGAAGAGTTCCCCTTTTCTTTTTTCCTAAAAGAAATAAATCTTGCCGGGTTCTATCAACGCAGGCTTCAAAACTAGTTTGGCCTGGCTCTGGATACTTTATACACATTATCCGGAATCCTTGCCATTGTTGACTAAGTCATTTATTGCTAGGTCTACCAGTCTCTCTCTCACAGCAGAGAGGCGCGGAGAGAGACCATTGGCTAATTGTTACATCAAGAACACCGAAATTCAACGTTCTAGCTAAGAGTAAATTGATGCGTTGAGCAGATTGACAGCGACCTTATTTCTTCACCATGCTATTTTTTTCTTAAATATTCTATTACGACGAGTTGCTTGCGAGTGACTTTGAATCATCTAGATGCACTGTTCCCGTCCCTGACTTCCATTAACCACGGCGACTTTCTTGCTTCTGATTTTATTTGCTTATTCGTGTTGTGTGGGTTGCTTTCTCTCCTTGCGACAAACGGAAACTTCCTCATGAGCTGCTATTTCATCACTATTAAAATTCCATCTCTCCAAACGCCCTCCTCCCCAGCTAACGGCCAGCACATGCTCTCTCGACATTTGTGTATTTAACAGTTAAATTGCTTGCAGCATTGAGGTGTTGAATGAATATCCAATGGAATGTATATGCAGACGGTTCCCGATTCGTGCAATATGGGATCAAAGCTATATATATATATATATATATGGGGGTCATATGCGCAATTCCAATTGTACAAATTACCATTCTCTAGGCACAATTTTCACGCTGAAGTAGTGTGGGATTAATTGGGATTGGACTGGAGGACCCAATACAAAATTTAGTGATTTAATTATTATTATTATTATTATTATTATTATACAATTCAATAAAACATTTAGGGTTTTTACTATAGCAATCCATAATAAAACTCTATTTTCATTGTATTTACACAAGTGATTAGTTGTTTTTTTTTTAATTTTTTTTTAGTATTAAACTTATTTTTTATTGGACTATCTCACTCTCATAATACGAATCGCGAGTTTGACGAATTAATCCATTTGACTCATGTTTTTTTTAATTCACTTTTTTTTCAATTCTATTATTTAATATTGGGTTAATTAGGAATTAGATTTTATTATTTATTTCATTTATTTTTTATTGAGTTATTCTGACCTCATGATCCGAAAATAGTGCTTAACAGATTAACCTGAATTGACTCAGGTTGTTTTTTTATGTTTTTTTAATTGAAATGTTTTTCAATGTTATCATTCAATATTAGATCATAAATTTGGCATTAACACTAAGATTGATTCAAATCAATTCAAAATATTATTATCTGAATATTAAAAAAAAATTACCTTAAACTTTTTTCTAAATTAATTTATGTTTTTATAAGATATTCGAGTTATTTTTAAATTTATAAATCATTCAAGTTACTCAGACAATCCTATATAATTTAGATTGTGTTTTACTAGAAAAAATTTAAATATTAATATAATATATATATTTTTTTTACATTGAAGAAAAATTTAACTTTGGCCATGACATAACACCTATGAATAATCTAGTGTTAACTAGTGGAGGTTGATTTAAATCTCTAATCTTGTAAGACCTCGGTAAAATCCCCATCAAACACATTGAAACCCGATTGTTGAGACTAGTGGTGCAAATATTGATCTGACTGGTAAAAAAAATAAAAAATCAAATCAAATTGATACCTCTGACTCTTAAAATTATCCACTTGCTATTTTAATAAATTATTATATTTATGTTTGATCATGTCTAGCAAAATATATTTTTATTTTAATACTAATGATTCAACGGTTTTATTAATGACTAACTAGTAGTCAAATAAGATAATATAGAAGATGTCCATCTCCAAAACCACTCCTAATCCACCCCACAGCACATCATTAAAACGACCTTCCATCTCCCTATCCAAAACCACCACCACTAGCCCTCCTGAAACGCACCTGAACTATTAGCTCTGGCCCCTTAACCACCACCGATATTAGCCACAACGGACACCTGAAACCTTAATGCTACCACCGAACGCGCCATCACCAACAACCAATAACAATAAAAAAAGCCACCAAAACCCCCAAAATGCCATCCATAAAACCTCCCAATGAGAAGCCAAAATTTGGCCACACAACTTAGCAAACACCACCAGCAAAACCACTCATGCTCCAACCCAAATGCGAGTACCAAAAAACCCTGAAACACCAGTCAAATCATGCCATCTCCATACCAGAAACTCCAGTCAACAATCTAAGAAACAACCCTCCCATAAACATCTATTAGCCGCCATTACTCAAGCTAATAATAGCTGTGTGCCCAATAACCACCACTGGCACAACCGCGGTGAATAAGGAGAGAAAATAAGCAAACTAACACGAGGAAAAACATATATAAATCTCTGTCATTGGTTAACGATGAATACAATGGCCTTCATCAATAAGTAGACAAGATTAGCTCACCCACAAACGCGTTAGTCCATTTTTTTCAGACATCGATGCATGCCACGTAGTCCACGTGCCACAAAACATGTTGATGCTTAGATACATGCAGCGTCACCTTTTTAGTTGATTTTTTAGCAGCTTGCAAAGTTTTTTTTTTTCCTCATGTTTTTGTTCATTTTTCACATATTAATTGTTGTTTTTAAGTTATTATTTATTTGAATTTGATGAATTTATTTTTTCTTTCTAGAATACATGTTGCGGGGATGATCATTCAATCTATCCGGATATCGATCCAGATCTGTGGTTGGAGGCAAGATTGTACGGTGGGCCCGATAGAAATAGGGTATATAAATTCTCCAATACTATAACCGAGAACTTGTGAGCGAATGCTCGCAATCAATTCTGAACGTTCAAATTGTTAAGTTCGCAGTGATGTTAGACCAACGGATACAGGATCGAACGACCTTTTTTAATGATAAATATGAACAACTCATTGCAAATTATGAAGAACTCCGCCAATTGATAATGTAGATGAGATCATAGATTAATGGTTCATGTGCATCCTTTAATTGGCCCGACAGTTCCAGTGATGACCAACCTCCTCCTCCTCTAGTGCCACCTCTATTTTAGATTTATTGTATTTGAACATCCAAATGTTTAAATTTGTAATAAATATTTTATTTTTATACTAACTTATTTTAAAATGATAAAATAAATTTATTTTAATTATTTTTCTATTTCTGTTCAATATGTTTTTTTAAATAATTTTAAAATATTACTGACGAGGTTACCTATATGACAACTCCGTCGGTATATTCCAGAAAGTTGAAAAAGAATTACTACAAATTTCACTGCTATTATTAATGCACCAATGGAATTACAGGTGGTATTCTATCGGTGATATGTTATTTTTACCGATGGATATACCGATGAGATAAAGATGATATTTTTTTTGGCGTGCTTTGTCCGTCCGTAAATCCATCAGTATATTTATTATCAACGGACTCACCAACAATCCACAAATTACCGACAAGAGTTTTTTCGATAGACTATTTTTGTCCGTGAGTCCGTCAGTAACATGCGCACCAACGAACTGCTAGTATAAATACCGACATAAATTTTTGTCGGTAAAATTGTTAAATCTGGTAGTAGTTGTTAGAATTTTTATTAAATTGTTATGCATATATATGTACAATTTGATTTAAAACATTAATAATGTTGGTAAGCATAAATTTTCATAATAATATGATAATTCGAATGATTAAAATTCCAAAATTTTGAATTCATTATAACAAATATAGTCCAAATGCTTGCTCCCTGTAAATATATTAACAAAATAGCACAATGTTATGATAACTAGTACTTATATCAAGCAATGAAGATTACTGTATTTCTAGTGCTCTCCTTCTCTTTGCCTTCGCAGCAACTTCATTTCTTGAGGCGGTTCATGCCAAAGATCTTGTAAAAATGATGGATGTCTTTCAAAATAAACTTGAAACATTTCATCTTGAATTTAAAAAAGAAATTTGGAATTACCCAGATGCTAAGCTATTTATATTTTCAAATCAAACACCCTTAATTAATTTTTTTATTCTTAAGAATTCATGCATTTGCTATTTGTTAAAAGACGGAAATAATAATAAGAAATCTGTCGGCCAATCATGGTGAGTACAGTTTGCTTTCACAATTCCAATGACTCAAGAGGTACTTTCCATGTGTTATAATAGTAGTAAATTAACTTTAACATGAGGGGTATAAGTCAAATTTCTTATTTTTTATTTGAAAATCATCCATTCGAGTTTTATAAATTTTAAAATTATTGGAGGTTTATATAATTTTTAATTTTAAAACTTATAAAATTAGTTGAGGTGTGTGCAAGCTGACCTGAATATTTAAGTTAATATAAAAAAAAACTAAATTAACTTTATATTATATGGTTATAAATATTTTTTGGTCTAGGGCATTAAAGATATTTTTTAGCTGTCTCATACGTTTGGAATTTGTGTTCGGTCACATTTTCATTGAAAAGGACGAGATTTCTAAAATAATTATATGGCGTTAAAGACTCTCTCGGAGACGGGAAAAAATAATTAAAATCAATCCCAACGTTGCCGCTTGAAGTGGAACCTCCATTTCAATCTTATAGAATTTTTTGAAGTGGCACCGTTTCATCAGAAAGATGCCACATCGTGCTTAATAGACTAATTGCATAGAATTAATTAAGGTGTTAGACTCCATTGACTGCGATAGAAAAACAAAATGTTTATTATTACAGTAACACCCTAAAAAAAATAAAAATAAAAGGCCTTTCCCTTTACATTATAATTATGCCACATCTATTTTATGTAAGATTTTATTTTCTTTACACATTCTTAGAAATTTAAGGTGTTTTTGCATCTTTCAAAGTTGGATTGGAGACCAGTAAGAGTAAGATTTCAATTTATAGTATAAAAAATAATTTAAAAAATAAGGCTCAAAATAAAATAAAAAACTAACTGGGCTTTCTTATTTTTTTTATAGGAAAAACCTCTTTTTCATCTCAAAAGTCTTCATTTATGCTTCTTTGTTCCTTTCAGTTTTAGAGTTTTTATGTTTGGATCCTTATCCCTTTAATTTTAGTCCCTCTAAGTTTTGAAAGATTAGAGAAAAAATCATTAGAAAATAAAAAATACAATAATTAATTAACATGTCCAAAAACAAAAAAAAACCCGGTGTCAACGAGTTTTTTTTAATAAAAAAAATAAAATGCTATTAATATATTGCGTGTGGCTCCATTAGAGGTGGTCATGGACCATAAAGCACAAACTTGAATTTTAAATCAGGCTAGTTCTCTACACTCATGTTGTACGACTTCAAGTTAATTTTTAATGTAAAAGATAAAAAGAAACAATTGTATTATAGATGTGTTTCATGTATTATATATAATTTTTAATTAAAAAATGAAAATGTATTGTTTATGCTTATAAAATAAATTAAAAAAATATATATGAATGGGTAAATAAAAAAAAGTTGTTAACTCTTATTAACAAAACCTATTTGGCATGAAAAACTATTGTACACAAGTTATGAATCCTTGTGGATTGGAAAAGTGAATTCATAGTTTTGCCAAAAAAAAAAACACAAATAACTAGTTTTTGAATTATTTTAGGAGCATCTTGTTCTTTTCAAAAAGTTTTTTTCACAACAAAATTACTTGATTGCCTTTAACATAAAAAAAACACTTACCTATGGTTTAGGAGCTTTTTTAATATTTTACTTTTTCAAACACAATGTAATAACTCTATTGCTTTTAAAATCAAAATTTCCAAAGCTTGACAACATTGGGCTTATTAATATTTTCACAATGATTTTTTCATAATAATTATTTGGTCCTTCGAGAAATGTGGTGTTTTGATAAATAAAAAAATAAGAAAGGTTGTTGATGACTACGTTGCACGAGACAGTTGTTCTACCGCATGTGCGATTTACTCTAGTGGTTGCACTCCAGCATGTCAATAAAAGTTTTAATTATTATTGGGATTAATTAAAAGATCAAATTATCTCTAAGACCAAATGATTATAACAAAAAAAAAAACTGATATGAGATTACGAATAAGCCCCTGAAATCAAGCTTTAAATTTTTTTATTTTTAGGGCAATGGAGTAATTATAATGGTCTTTGAAGAGTGAAATTTCAAAAAACAAAAAGAGCCTCAGGTCCAAGTTAAGTGTTGTTTTGATTTTAAGGGTATTCTAGCATTTTAACTGTGTAAATAATTTCTAAAAAGGGAGTAGTAACCTCGATTAATTCAAAAATTTCTAATTCACGATAATTGAAGGAGGGTAAGTGTGAAATATTTTGAAGGATAAAATGGTAAATCTATTATTTCAATCCACAATAATCAATCTAATCTTCTAAACATGAGTTAATCTTCTAAATTCATAACCTGTAAAATCATAGCCCTAGGTTCAATTAAGAATCTTAATTTTTAACTAATTTAACTTTGAAGAATAAAATCATAAAAAAATTTCAATTTAAAAATTTTAC
>Ga0325403_1008021_pt1 | contig 10101 bp, 6 predicted proteins | sample PopdelMetagenome_19_FD_205665 | JGI IMG/M metagenome (GOLD analysis project Ga0325403, IMG submission 205665) | Populus deltoides microbial communities from Bellville, Georgia, United States - Xylem-PdKOR-R4 | ecosystem: Host-associated > Plants > Phyllosphere > Stem > Wood/Secondary xylem...
TTTTTTTAATCCTATTTTAAAAATTATTATGTGTCACGGTCTCAATCACCCTCTGCAACACTTCTTTATTCTATCATTCCCGATAAATCGTGCACAGAAACCAAAACAAAAGATGTTTCTAATCCTTGAATTCTTCTTTCTAGGAACTACACTATAATTTATACTATGTTTTTATTTTAATTCAGTCAAACACTGCTCCTGCACATACACGGATTGGGGTATTTTTCTTGATTTAATTGTCTCAGGAGCTGTTCTTGTTTGGCATTTCTAGTATCTTTAAAATTTGTCACTGATTTTTGATGGAGGGTAGATACAGCAATGGCGGCGGCGGCGGCGATGACGGCAGTCGCAAGAGAATAACGCTGTTGGATGCACTTGAAAATAGTAGAGATAGAAGGACCCTTGAGACAATATTAAGCATGGAAAAACAGCCGGGTCAGGCAAATCGGACACTACTGGATATAATCCGAGATGAAGAGAGCGGGTCGTTATTTGGACACAAAGACAAAAAGAGCTGGAAAGCTTTCAGAGACAAGCTCCGTTTGAAGCGTGCCGGTTCTGCTTGGACATCTTCTGTTCATACCCCTGCTTCGGATCTCCCCATCCCCGCGGAAAACAGGTTTCGCAATTCTAACATTAATAACGCTTCCTCCAGGTCTTTGATGACACGCCGTAATTCGGTGCGTTTCACCACCGTCTCGTCTGTTATATCGCCTGAGTTGGAGGAATCGGATGATAACTCGGGGATGGGTCCGAGCTCGAGGCCGCAAATGACTCGCCGGAGCTCAACTCGGTTTGGTTCAGCTATGCTGCAGGTTCAGTCTGAGTCAACTCACTCTGGTGACCCGGATGTGAGCATTCACGCGGTGGAAGATGGCCCGCCTTCTCGGGGTTTTAGACCGCAAATCTCGCGGCACAATTCGACTCGGTTCCCGGTTGTCGATTCAACCCAGTCGGACGAGAATGATTTAGATCCGTCGGCACGTGAGGGCTCGACACGCCTGGGTACTGCATTGGCAGAGGAGAGACAGTTGTCGGCGAGGGAGGCAGTGGCAGCACAGGAGGCTGCAGAAGCAGCTGCACAGGAGGAAGCTGCAGCTACGGCAGCAGCCGAACACGAGGCCGAGGAAGGGGCAATGCCCATGCCCGGGAGTACGGAGACGCAGGAGCCGGTGAGGATGTCATTGATGGATTTGTTAGAGGAAACAGATAGGCAGATGGGGTTTGAGGGGTCTAGATATACAATGGGGGATCTTGAGGCATGTGATGATGATGATGATGATGAAGATGAGGAGGAGGAGGACGGTGGTGAAGAGGGTGACGGTGTTGCTGGTATAGAGTATACTTGCTGCGTGTGCATGGTTAGGCATAAAGGTGCAGCCTTTATTCCTTGTGGGCATACATTTTGCAGGCTGTGTTCAAGAGAGCTTTGGGTTCAAAGGGGTAATTGCCCTCTATGCAACGGTTTCATCTTGGAAATTCTTGATATATTTTGAGGACTCAAGACACATTCATGTAAACATATTTGCACTTGTCTTGTTGAGTTTGAAATGGGAAGTGAAATACTATATGATTGGTGCTCTCTCGGGGTTCGACAGAAGATTGGAAAACGAGTTGCTGCCAGCTTTGGCATTTTGCCCATTTAAGTGTTTTTATATTTTGCAGAAAATAAAAGAAAGATAGAGAAATACAGTCACAGGTTTATGCTGAATTTTTGTGTAAATGGTACTTGTTAGTGTAATCTCTGTTTAACCATAGACATGCATAACAGGATTGAGCTTTGTTAATCATCACATTCAAGTAATTAAAGAGTCATTGTCCTTCTCCTTTCTTTCTTTTTTTAAATTTTCTTTCAATTTTTCATGTAATTGAAGAGTTCAAGCATCCATAACATTTCCCAGAACCCAACCACCGCAGACAAGCAAGTGCCGCATCTCATAAAGCTTCAAATTGATGCCATCCAAATGTTTAGATTACTTGTAAACTTCTGATGCTGGGTGTTGGTTTAGTTTTTGTAAAATGAGATGAGATGGTACCTCTGTAGAAAGAGCTCAGTCACTAGCAAGAATTACTAGCCCTATCATACGATTACAACTCGATTTCCATCAATGAGAGCTTCCATCAAGAGTCTTAATTCAAGCCGGGCAGATGCTGCATATGTGACTTCAAGCCTTTAATTCATTAGTTAATTCCATCGTAAGGAAGACAAATGTAATGGTTGTTGCCCCGATCATTTATTTCAAGCTGAATGGAGTCTCCTTGCCTGGCCCTTTTCTTTTCATCTTCTTTGCCATCAAGCCAAACACTCTTGGGAAAAAATAGCAATGTGGAACAGTCACTTATTTTATGTATTTGTTCATGGAATCTTACAGCTAGATTTCTGGAATGTGTTAATGATCTCTCACAGTTTCTTGCAGATACAACACAGTTACAAACTTCAGATCACCAAACAACCCACAGATAAATCCACTTGAGTTGTGGACAGCTTTGGCTTGTTTCATTGCAGCGCAGTGCCATGGCCATCCTTTGTTTAAGTGAATCTAATGCACCAGAAGAACAGGAGTTTGTCCAAAGTCTGTCTATGTGCTCATTCAAAGACGTGTGACTATTGGTTTATTCCCCAATCAAATGAAACAAGACACAACGGCAAAGAAACATAAGCAAAAGATCATAAGTTATGATAAATACCATTGATCATGAATTAGATAATGACATGAAGAAAATAAGAAATAGAACCATTCCAAGAATTTAACTATATTAAAATTTTATGTTCATGATATAGGCAGGCGAGCGAAATGGGAGTAGCCTAAACCATAAAAACAGGGTTGTGGGAGAACAATACAGGCCTCGTCGTGCTGCTAGACGATGTAATATGATGAGAATCACATCAAGCCTTTCCTCTTCAATGTGAGCTTACAAGTTACAGGACAACAATAGGTAAACAATTTTACACCAAGTAATGACTTTTCTCGTATAAATATTTTGTGTTTGTGTGTGAGCAATCACTAAAACAACAAGATGCTTCTTATCCCATGTATCATATTTCTCCAGAAATAATTGTTAGGAAGTCATTTGTTCTTCTTAGTTCATCCCACTATATTGCAGAAGGTTTGCAGAAGGAAAAGAAAATGCAAAGCTTTCACCAACATTTGAAAGCAGTCGATTTATAACCAAAGCTGTTCAAATGGATGCAAACCAACGTTCAGTTTGTTTGTACCGAACAGGGCATTTATCAGGTTGCCTCACTATGTAAATTTGATCCCCAACTGTACTGCGAGAGTCCTGGTTCCGGTGCCATGTCCATAAAGCCCAGGTCTGATTCTTCACCTGCAATTAACATTCAAGTCTGAGACCCTTGTAAAAGATTGCAGTACCGCGTATATGGTAATGAGATTGGGCACTAGGATTTCTCAGATTCACTGTGGTCGATATGTATCCTGTATAAGGGCTATCAAATGGTCTTGAAAGTCATTGGTACAAGGAGAACATGGCAGGACATGTTTTTCTGCGCATGTTTTTCATCCTTCTCGATGGTATCAGAGCTAAAAACTATGGGATTTGAATCAACCACAAGAAACTTCCTGGAGGAACATCATTTTTTATCCTTTCAGTTTATCAATAAACTTGCCTTCAGTCACATCTACTAACATTCTTTTTTTACATGTAAGAATTTTTAAGGGCATGCCCTTCGGCGGGCTTGAAAATGGAAACTGGCAAGTGACTGCACAATCGTACAGCATATGAATTGATACTTGAAAGAGACAGGGTCAAGCAGGGAGAGAGAGGGGTACCTCTAGAATTCCGTGGCCAAAACTACTTTCCCGGAAAGCACTATAATCAGGCTGTCTGTCCCAGCAAAACTGACCGGCTGCCGGGCCAGTTGTAAAGTTTAAGGCACAAAAGCCACCCATGTGCTGATCAGGAGTGGTTGCGGGATCTGGACAGTTACCAGGTTCATCAGCATGCCCAACAGCCATCTTTTCTCGGTTGCCTCCATCTCCAACCACAATATGCACAGGACCACATGGATCTAATGTGTAATTATAAACTCGATTTGACCTCTCGTAGGCATGAACCTGGTCACGATCAGTGAGCAGATAGAAGTTCAGAAAGGTAAATGACCTTAACAACATCAAATACAAGACTAGTTTCGAAATCTTATGCAGGGAATCAAGAACAACATTAAGCAAATTGTTCAAGATATATAGAAGGCACAAGAAAAAGACTCAGAAGTAAAAATGCAGAGAGTCCAATTTATCCAGCTGAAACTTTTTAAGAATTTTTTCTCATAGCATTTCAAATGAATCAAATCGATCCAGTTTATATGTTGAATCCTTCATTTTCTTTTGTAGTTCGGGGATAATTCATTTGAAAACAGAAAAAAAGCAGTCCTCGTCACTTACATGTCCATTGAAGACTATATCAACAGAATATGAGTAAAGCAATTCTTCCATGGCCGCCATCATACACTCTGCCTCTCTGTAATGGGCGTTGTAAGAACTATACCAAGGTGGATGCCATACTGCTACCAGCCATGGAGTAATAAATCGATCAACATTAGCCAAGTCTCTCTCCAGCCACCTGTACTGATCAGCTGTAAGAGAAACCAAACCATACAGATAAAATAACAAGACGAATACTTTAAACTAAGATACCAAAACCATGCAGCTTGTTCAATTACTTGTACAAATCGAAACTTAACATTTTCCAAGTGTGTTTATCAATGACTTGAGTTGCAGAAGCAGAACACCAGATAACTAAATCATCATGGTATCGAGTATAAAAGAAAATCCACCATACGTACATGATTTATGATAAGCAATGTATGCTCCAAGCATGACAAAATGTATGCCTCCTGCATTGAAGGAGTAGTAGAATGTAGATGAAGATCCACTTTCTTTAGCTGGGAACGCAAAACGAGAACTGTAAGCCACAAATGTTTGGTTCCCAACTTGTTTTTCTATTTCATGGTTTCCTTCCACCACCATTAATGGAACCTTAGAAACTAAAGGCTGCATGAACCTGTAAAAATTTACAAATTAAAACATTAACAATACAATCCCCACTAGCAGATTGCAATAACAATGAAATCAAACTACATGCATACCTTCCCCAGTAATCCCAACGAGGCTGGTAAGTCTCGTGGATGGGGGAGTTAGGAAAGGAGCAAGAATAGCAGTCACAGCCAGTTCCATTTGTAAGATACAAGTTTGCATAAGTTACATCCCCAACCAATAAAGCAAGTTGAGGTTTATTACTAATAACATGACTGATTGTGGTACTTGTGTTGTATGTAAGACCAAGATCCCCCATGACAGCTATTCTTTTTGGATAGCTCCTTGGACTCGAAACTGGCATCGTCTTGAAACTATAAACATCACTCAATGCACCTATTGAAGGATCTCCACATCGATAATAGTATAATTTGTCAGGTTTTAACCCTGTAAACACAAACAAAAAAAGAAGCAAAGAAATTAAACAAGAGTTTACACCATGTTTCGCCGATGGAATAGCAGATAATATATCTACCTGTGAGGCGAACATGATGGATGATGCCAGAAGTGTAGTTCTGAAGACCTTCAAAAGGATAAAGCTGACTGTAAACAAGGGAATAGCCCTTTGCTTCATGATTTAATGGATTCCTCAATGTCCCATATCGAACAACGCTTGCAACACTTTTCGGGTCTAATGGTGTTATGTTCTTATTATGGTTACTCATTTGAAATTCTCCTGTAAAAAACATGGAAAAAAACACCTGATCGCAGCGTCCAACGGTTCCTAAATGATAGTAGTAATTACAAATTAAAGAAATTAAAACAGAAAGGAATATTTCATAATTCATAATTACCTGTGATCCATGAAATCCAAACAGAGTCATAAGTGGCAGAGAGAGACAGAGAAATTTGCTCGGGCTGGAAACCTTTGACCCGGCGGCGAACTCGGGGATCGGCGTCGGGCAAATCTACGGCGTTGCCACGCAAACTGACGTCAAAAGGGACGGTACGGGGCTCAAAGGGGCCATCCAAAGTTGACGGAATGACATTACTCCTAATCTTGTTGCCATAAACAACAAAAGATACAAAAGAACAATAAGATATTAACACCACCACCACCACTTGGAAACCGAAATTAAAGAATCCCATGATCACTGGTCATCACAAATCTGATCCATCGCAACCAGGTTTAAAAGCTTAAGATGGAGATGGAGAGAAAGAGTGAAAGAGAACAATCAGTAAAGGTTAGCTTAGAAAAAGTGAAGTTGCAGGGAGGGAAGATTCAGACAATCTGATGTTGATGAGGGTGATCGTCTTTTTTTCTTTGTTTTCGGACAGTTAGAAAGCCGTTATGGAGAGGAAAGACATGTTGCCTGTCCTGGGCGTGTGGCTTGTCCAGACTGTGAGTGAATGAATGATTAATCTTTTTGGCAGGGCATGAGCATTACATACAGTTTCTGTCTCGAAGCTCGAATGATGCCATGCCAGGTGTGACGTCATCTATGTTCCAGGTTTCTAGCCTAGCCTTGCTATCACGAGAGCATCTTTTACGTAATATTCTCGTCGTCATTCCATCCTATCCCCTTCCATATCCATCATCAACAAAACCTACCCTCGAAAAATTGGGATTATTATTCACTCGATTTAAATATTAGACATTCCAAACTAGTATTATAAATAACAAAATTTAATTTAAAAAAATATATTTTTAAAAAAAATCAAAATGATGATATTTTAATAAATTTTTATATTTTAATTTTTTTTAACTCAAATCAATCTAATCCCGAGTCGGTTAAATATCACATTAACCCGCTGAGCTAATTTAAATTTTAAAACAATGATTCAAATAACTTATTCTCCAATATTATGTAACCAATCACAAAAGAATAAAAAAATAACACACTAAGTCTTTTGACTCTTACACTAATTTTTGGGTGCCAAGGCACATCACCAACATTGAAAGTTCATGTGAACTAATCACTATGCATGATATTTATATTAGCAATAAGGTTTGTAATTAAAAAAAATCATTCTTTCATTAAAAAAAAAACACTTCAAGTTTTGTAATAAAAAATTCATTTTCCTAAATAAAATGTGTGTATATATATATATATTATTTATTTATTTATTTAGGAGGCCACAACATACAAATATCAATCTAACATAAATTAAATGGGATTAATAATTAATTATCTCTAGCAAGTTGGTGGTTGATTAATTTCAAGGGAACCTTACAAGCACGCAACAAGTACAGGGTGTTAAAAAATAGTTGTGGGGACAAAAAGGGTGGAATTCTAAACAGGCATTGTTTGTTTTTATATTTGACACTTGTAATTGCATGTAAGGGGCTGTTTGTTTGTCTGGAAATGGAAAGGGTTTTCTTGAAAATTATTTTCTTAATTGTTATGTGTTTGTTTGCCATTATAAAAATTGATGAATATAAAATATTTTCCAGCAAAAAAATTTCATTTTATTTTTAGAAAAGTGTTTTCCTTTTATTTTAGATAGAAAACACTTTCCAGAAGTTGTGAAAAATTTAGAAATATCATATTATTTGCTGATTATATCAAATTTGATTCTCAAACTTTTGAATAATATATATTTTGTTTGAATCTTTTTTTTTTCAATTTCATCCCTTAAAATTTGATTTTTATATTAACCTTGATCATTATTTGTATGATTGTTATTTACTTTTTTCTTATCATTTTTTTAATTGAAATTTTTTATCCATCAAATTTTGTCCTTATTTTTTAATTGTTACTTATTTTATTTGAAATAATTTATGAAATTATAATTGCAATTATTTTAATTTCATCATCTTTTAATTTTTTTATTTGTTAGATTTGATCTCTATTATTTTGATTATTATTTATTTTATTTGAGATAATTTATGAAATTAGATTTTTTTTTCAATTTCATTCTCATTTAACTTTTTAATTTATAAGATTTGTTTCTCATTATTTTAATAAACTTGAAAAAAAAACATTAATAAGCTATTTTTCAACTCATTTTTTATAACATATCCAAACACTAGAAAATATTTTCTAATTTATTTTCATGACACTACCAAACATAACAAAATAATTCACTTTCCAAGAAAACCACTTTCCAAAATAAAACTACTTTCCAGTAAACAAACAGAGCCTAAAAATATGTTTAATTTGAAAAAAATATTATATTTATGTTTTTTTAGTATTTTTTAATAATTTTAATATATTGATATAAAACATCTGAAAAAAATTATTTTAATATATTTTTGAAAAACAATATGAATTACAACATCAAACAACACTTAATATATTTGCTATATTCATATTTTTATGTTATTTTTTTAAAAAAGCATGTTATTTAACGGATAAAAAGTGATTAATACCTGTTAAAACTATAAAAAAATCATCCAAAAAAACATTAAATTAATGACCATCCAACTTAGATACACTTTAATATAAAAATATTCAAATCACATTGCTGAACATACAATTAATTTAATATTTCCCAAGGAATTAAGAAAGAACAGTACAGTAAAAGAAAAGAGCGCCCATGATTCCACATGATCACATCAATTGCAGGCAGTCTTCTGAGCTTTGTCTGCCCACAAGGGGAGGAGCAGCAGCATGGGCACTGAGAATGTGCCTCCTTCCTTTTGTCTTTCTTTCCTTTTCCTTTTTCCTTTTCTCATCTCCCTCAGAACATTTTCTCCACAGCCATGCATGGAAATTGCGACCTGTTTCTACTTTCCAGGAGACCATTGTTCTCTGCAGTTCTCCTGGGGATTAAAAAAGCTCCAAGAACAATAATAATCAATGTCATGTTTTACAGTGTCGACTGCTCCTTCAAATTAAAATTAAAATAAACTTAAAAACATGTGGGGGGAAAAAGCTGTGTATTTACTCTTTTTTTTTTTTTTTGAGATGGGGGTATTTTTATATTTTAACAGAGCACAAATGTTTTTGTTTTGCAGGGGCTGTGTTGTAATTTCCTTTTTACACTTATTTTGCCCCTCCAACTCGTTTGTTTTTCTTATTTTTTTTAACACGTTCTTACGTTGCCTAGACTATCACTGACTTATTTTTTTTTTTAATTTTAATTTTAGTTTTTATTTTAGTTAATACCATTTTTTATTATGTTTTTTTAAATAATTTTAAATTTATATTTTAGTTAATATTCCTTCTTTATTCCTTATGAGTCTTTACTTTGTTTATTTATGAAATTTAAAGCACAACTTGATAGGCGCGTAGTAAAGATGAAAAGGTAATGAGTATTGCACGCCAAGATTTAAATAGCATTAAATAGGTATTATTAATCATGCAAGTTACAAGTAGAATAAACAGGCATTGCTTTATGATCAACTTTTGTATTTCAGAATATTCAATATAGTTTTTAAGATTTTTTTTTATTTTCTGGTGGATTCTAGATGAACTTTTGAGCATGAATGTGAGGATCCCTCTACGTATCTTCTTGTGGTGTCAATTTAGCCTATTTTGAATTGAGTTTTTTTTATTTATTATATATATATATATTTTGTATGTGTTTAATTTTTGAAGATATTATTCTGAGTTATTTATAATTTTTATATAGACAAATTTAATTTTAAAAAATAAAAAATATTTTAATATGTACAGACTTGCATTATATTTTATTCAATTGGTTTCATGTTTATATCTATTTTCATTGTTGTTTGGTTGGATAAAAAAAATTATTTTAATAAATGAATTCAATAAATAAAACAAACTAAATATTTTTTATTACGATTTCAAATATCTTTATTTATATTTATATCTAGTTTAATTTTAGTCATAATTCTACTAACAGTAATCTCCTCTCACAATTTACTATCATCTGTTCAAAAATATTTTTGGTTTCTAAAATTTCTAAAATTTCTTTACAAATAGCAATCTCCACTCATAGTATTTTCCGGCTGATTCAACCACCACAGCCATCTCAATCATCATTATCGTTATTACCACCCAACACCACTGCTCCACCCCTTCAGGACCACCACCACCACCACCTCATCACTGTAACATTTCATCATCGTTCTAGTAAAATATTGTTCATTGAAAAACACTTTACGGAAACAAAGGCACCTTAAAAAAAAAAAAAAAAA